>ERZ1292630.1014-Hain-H41-02um-R3-1014-length-28279-cov-14_pt1 | contig 12269 bp, 12 predicted proteins | sample MGYA00564408_ERZ1292630 | MGnify/ENA primary metagenome ERZ1292630 (study PRJEB36523, sample SAMEA6512641) | groundwater metagenome | collected 2019-01-08 | study: AquaDiva: Metagenomics assemblies of 32 groundwater samples | reverse complement strand
TTCATGAGGTTCGGTGTAACGGGAAAGCCCGCAGTCATTGTGCTTGATTCTGCCGGCAATGAAATACTCAGAAAAATAGGCTACTTCGAACCGGGCATATTTATAGAAAAGCTCGAAAAGGCCAGGAAAAAAGCTGCCCACAGAGCAGCTCACCAATAAAAAAGGGTTGTCCCTGTATTTGCCGTTGCATTTTAACTTCAGCCTTCTGCGCTTCTGAACTTTTTAATTGTTGCTGAGGAAATGTGGGAAGTAGATCTCTGCCATACTGAATGAAACAATTATTCAAATAAATAAGTTTTTGTTGTAAAACTTGATGAATTTTTCGGAAGTTTCATTTATTATACTGAGAAGGACGATGCGATGCAGACGACTACTAACTTAAGACCGTACAAGACGACAAAGAAAAAAACCGCACGCGATTTGTTATATTCTCATTACGCCGACAAATTAACTATTAATCAAGACCTCTCCAGACAGTTGGTGTCCTATCAAGCCGATAAGAAAATTCCGTTATATCGATGGATGAAATACAAGGAAGCTTTTTCCTCTGAACTTGTCGGTTTTTTCCTGAATCGGTTCGGAGCTTGCAATGGAAAGATGCCGCAAATCCTTGATCCTTTTGCCGGTACGGGCACGACGTTGACCGCTACTGCTCAAAAGGGGTGGAAAGCCACAGGCATAGAGCTTTTGCCTGTAGGCGTCGCTGCAATGAAAGCAAGAATGAAGGCTGCTAAGATCAATCTCGTTGCTTTTGAGAAACAGATTAAACGATTGGAACATTTTCCCCTCAATTCATTTATCAGCGGTTTCCGATTTTCTCACCTTCGAATCACTGAAAAAGCGTTTCCTGCGGCTGCTGAGAAAGCTATTTCTGCATATATGGGATTTCTCAATGAAATCGATGACAGAGATGTGCGATATCTCTTCTGGTTCGCCTGTCTCTCCATACTCGAAGATATAAGTTATACCCGTAAAGATGGCCAATACCTTCGCTGGGACAACCGGGCAGCCAGACGTTTGAAATCAGAATTCAATAAAGGCGATATACTTGGGTTCAGACCTGCGATTATCGGAAAACTGAACCGCATGTATGAAGATATTAAAAACAAAAACGGCGGTGCCAACTCTCGAAATATACGGCTTATTGAAGGCTCATGCCTGAAGGAGATACCTCGGCTACAGAAAAGTTCCTTTGATCTCATTATGACTTCTCCTCCTTACTGTAATCGTTACGATTATACGCGAACTTATGCCCTTGAACTGGCATTTATAGGGTACGACGAAGACGCATTGAAACAACTGCGGCAAACATTGTTGTCCGCTACCGTGGAAAATAAGAGCAAGCGCAACATTTTACTCAAGGACTATTTTGCAAATGGTAGAGCAAATACTTTCACCGCAGCCCTTAAAGTATTCAACGAACAGGAAGCATTGCATGAAGTGCTGGGCATTCTACATCGCGCCAAAGAAAATGATGAATTAAACAACAACAACATTCCTGATATGGTAGAGAACTACTTTTTTGAAATAAACCTCGTCATCCGCGAACTATCGAGAGTGCTTGCGCCGGGCGGCCGTATTGTCATGGTAAACGATAATGTGCGCTATCATGGGGAAGAGATTCCGGTTGATCTGATTCTGTCTGATTTTGCGGAAAAGGCCGGGCTCTTTGTCGAGCACATCTGGGTGCTGCCGCGCGGCAAGGGAAACAGCAGTCAACAAATGGGAATATACGGCAGAAATGAATTACGAAAAGGCGTGTATGTATGGTCCAAGCCGAAATGATATTACTGGGTGGCAACGTTTATGTCTAAAGCAGGCTATACAGATCATTTACGAATAATTAAGTCGTTACTGATTGTTACATCTCTACAGAAAAGAAAAGATATTAAAGCCATCGATGCAATCAGGAAATTTTCGAAACCACTCTCATGGAAACCCCTCAAAGAATTTATGATTGATGCGGACGTATGGAAATATGCAGTTAAAAAGGGCTACGACCCGAAAGAGGTATTTTGTCATCCTGACGTGCTTATACATAATCCGACAACGAGTCTCTATTACAGGGGCTTATGTGGCCTTTCCGTAAAGGCTGCTAAAAGCTATTTCGGGACTATCGAATCCCTCGAAGAGGGCAATTCACGCTCACAACTGGCTGTAGAGAAAGCTCAGAAAATGGCTTGCATATACAACTTTTTCATCTGTTCCATTATCAAGAATTCAACGGATTGGTCTATAGAAAACGGCTATCGCACTATAATTGCCACTCTCGGCATTACACTTGACGGCTCAATGCGAAACAAGATAGGCGGAATAGCTGAGGATCGTATTCGCGCAATGATTGTAGAATGGCTTGCTGAAAAGAAACTTGTTGTGGAGCAGAAAACCGATAAGAAAAGGATTTCCGACAAAATACAGCGGACGTTTGAGTTAAAAAATGGCGTCATTATGGAGTTCAGCTCAGAGCCTGATATATCATTTACAAAAGAAAAGAATCTTCTTGCGGTTGTCGAGATAAAGGGCGGCATTGACCCAGCCGGAGCCCTCGAACGCTATGGAGCTGCAACGAAATCATTCCAGCATGCCATAGCAACAAGCTCCAGATGCAAAAATTTTTATCTCGGCGCGGTCTTTACGCCTGAGCTTGAAAGACGCATCAGTGAAGACAGGCTGGTCGAAAAGACTTTTAATATTATCGAGATACTGGACGATCCTGCCGCGAGAGAGAGGTTTTTCACCGAGTTGTTTCATCACGTGTTAAGGATGGTATAGAAAGCAATTAGGCTGGCTTTAGCGGGGCTGAGATTGGATTTTGAAAAATGTACCGATTCAATTTAATTTATGATTAAAAAAGATAAAAAATGGGCTAATTATGAGGAAGTGGCAACATATCTATTGAATGAAATTGCTCACAAATTTAACCTCAACCACTTTGAGAAGAAACAAAAGATAAAAGGTAAAAAGTCTGGGGTAGATTGGGAAATTGACGCGAAGGGGGTTGGTGGCAAAGCGGGTGAAATCTTTTTATTAGTAGAGTGCCGGAGGCATACAACGGCAAAACAACGCCAAGGAGATATAGCTGCACTTGCGTATATAATTAAAGACACTGGCGCTGCAGGTGGAATAGTAGTTAGTCCTTTAGGGCTGCAGGCAGGCGCACGAAAGGTCGCAAATGCTGAAAATATACACCGCGTTTTTTTGACTCAGGATTGCACAAAGAATGATTATTTACTAAAATTTCTCGATGAAATAAGAATGGGATTTCTTGAAACTGAAACCGAGAAAGAGAGTCTTACGATTACGCTTAAAGATAAAAATGGCACTATTATCAAAGAGAATACTCATGAATAGTAATTAATCCGGTACCCCCCATATTCTTAAAATCTAACCTTCCTCTCTCTTATCTCCCCTTAAAAAAGGCAAGCAGGAACGCGCAGGTGCGTTAGCGCGGAAGTTTGAAAGCTCGGTCGCATCGGGCGACTCTCCGCTAGCACTGCGAGAAGTGTGGGAATAATATAGCCTTTGAGTAAACGCCTTGACCTTTATCTTTCCCTCTTGATAAACTGAGCTATAAAGGAGGTATCGAAGCCATGGCAAAAGCCCTTGTAAAAGTTACAGACCACGCTCATGTGAGCACAAAGCTTCACCGCCATTTAAAGAAGCAGGGACACACAGATGTTACCTTGAAGGATATACAGCGGAGTCTGTCGGGTATTGGTGTTTCCCTTTCCAAGAGGGTAATAGAGGAAAGAGGCATGATGGTATTACATTTGTCTCCTCTGACCGCAGACTCTGTAAAATTGCAGATGAAGAAGGACTTGATACCATAACTCCATAGAAAATTTTTTATTAGGCCGCAACCATCCTATTTTAAACCCAAGCTCAGGCTTTTTCCCTTCTCTTCCCGTCCAGATAATCTCCGAGCAGCCCTCTGCTGTGCTCGTCGTCATGGCAATAGATGCAGAGGTTTTCCCAGTTGGAGCCGTCAGTAGGATTGTTCCGGTGGTTGCCGTCTTTATGATGCACTGTGAGGAGGCGCCTGTCTTTGAAATCGAACTCCCTTCCGCATTTGGCGCATATCAGGCCGTGGGTCTTCAGGGATTGCTCTCTGTAATCGGAGACAGGGGACTTGCCCTCTTTTAATTCCCTGATGATTTCAGCGGCGGTCTTGCCTGCTGCTGGCTTTTGCGGTTGGGGTTTTCTGAATTTTATTCGCTGTCTGCTTCCCAGAAACTCACCTCCTGTGATGCAGTATTAAAACATAAAAATGCGAATGAAAGGGCATTCGTTTATTATAAACTTTCTTCAGAATTCTGTGGAATCTCTTTTTGAATGTTCCATCACAAAGAACGGCGCATGGTTTGAGGTGAATACAGGAGGGTCATTTTTCAGGATATTTGAAACTGCCGGGTGTCTTGTGAATTCATTCTCAAGAAACAGCCGGACATGCCTTCTGTCCCATCCCTTTGGATGGATAAAGTCAGTGTACAGGGAAAGGTCTCCCTCATAAAACTCCCTTGTCTCGATCCCTGGGCTGGCCTTTCCGCAGACAGGCATATTGAATATCGCGAGGTTCAGGAAGCCGATGCTGTCGCTGTGCTGAACAGTAAATTCAAGTGTCTTCCTTGCACTCGTCTCTGTTTCCGCAGGCGTGCCAAAAATAAGATAGACATAAGTGGCAATCCCGGCGTTTTTCAAATTTTTCAGGACAACGGAAGCTGTCTCAACATTGATCCCTTTTTCCAGACTGTTGAGCACTTCCTGGTCTCCTGATTCAATTCCGAGCTTGAGCATAACGCACCCGGACCTTCTCAGGGCAATGCAGAAATCCGGGTCAGCCAGAAGGGGGCTGATGCGGCTGAACCCGTACCAGGGAATGCCGGCGTTGTCAGCAGCAAGGGCCTTGAGGAGCGCCGGACTTATGGCGTTGTCAAGAAGATGGATAAGCACAGGAGCGGTCTTTTCTGTAAGATCTTTTAAGTCCGAAATTACCTGCTGCACCGGAATGGGGACATAAGGATTTTCCTCTGCCCTTTCAGGACAGAACCCGCACCTGTTCCAGTAACACCCTGTTGATGCGCTGTAGGGAAGTACAAAACCCGGTGAAAGATATTTATCCCCTGGCAGAGAAATATAGTCAGGCATGGGTAATTTTTCTTCCGCAGCAGCAAGGCCCAGGAGCGAGAGGAGTTGATATTCGCCGGGGCCTGCCACAAAATGGTCAACAAGGCCTGAGAAGGGGTTTTTCCAACTGGGATTCTTCAGCCATGAAGTAACAAGCCCGCCTCCCAGAATTATTCTAACTCCCGGAAATTCGCGCTTTATGAAACCTATTATTGCAAAGGCGCATAATGCCTGGCTCAGATAGTTCAGGGAGATACCCACAAATGAAGGCTCTTTCTCGCTAAAGAGTTCTCTTAGTCTCATTCGGAAATATGGATAAAAGGGGTTCAGTTCAGGCTGTCCTGCGGCATTCAGGAGGTCTTTGCTTTTTAATGGAGACAGGCCTTTATGCCCATAATTTGCCAGGCCCACTGCTGAACCCGGCAGGGAGACTTTGCTGAGTACCCTGCCAATATCGCTGACCGTCTTTTTGTAACGGTCGGGATGCCGGTACAAACCCGGCTCTCTAATGGAAGAGATGTTTTGTTCAATATTTCTGAAGGCCCTCCTTGTCCATGCATCTTTTACTTTTTCTGCTGGGAAAGGCATTTGAAGGAGATGGAGCAGCCCGTCTATGTTTGCATCGAGAAGACGGTGCTCAACTTTATGCCTTCCGAGCATAGCCGAGAGTCTCGATATGCCGGCAGGCGGTTCGCATGGTTTTGCAACCGGAGGATAGATGAGGAGTATCAATGGTAAAGCTTTCTCTTATCCTGCCTTGAGCAGTTTTTCTTTTTTGATGCCTGTCCCGCGTCAGGATAATCGAAGTCTGCCGGCCGATTGCCTGAATTCGTTGCCGGGACCGGAATGCCGGGGTTTTCATCCAGATATATTTTTATCTCCTGAATGAAATCTTCCCCATACCGTTCAAGCTTTGCGTCTCCTACGCCGCTGATCCTTCTCATCTCGGGGAATGTCAAAGGAAAGTAGCCGGACATTTCATGGAGGGTTTTGTCGGAAAAAATAATATAAGGCGGAACCTGGTGTTCTTCAGCAATCCTTTTTCTGACACTGCGAAGTCTCTCAAAAAGGGCCTCATCATATTGTCCCGGTCCCCCCTTTTCCGGCTGCCGGATCTTTTTTCTTATTTCTTCTCTCTTTAATGCTGTCACCTTTTCTTTTCCATAGAGCACATCCGAGCCTTTCTGTGTCAGCTTCAATACCGGGTATTGCTCACCGTCCTGACGGATAATATCCTGTGCCAGGAGTTCATCACCCAGAAAACGCCAATATTTTTTATCTTTGTGGCTCCCTGCGCTGTAGGCCTTGATTTCATTATGCCTTAACTCCCGGATGCGCTTTGTATCCGCGCCGGTTATGATATCGATAATGTGGCCCATACCGAAACGCTCATGCGTTCCCGACATGGCCGACATAACAATCTGCGCATCTGAGGTAATATCGACCTGCTCAACGCTGCCTGAACAGATATCGCAAGCGCTGCAATTGTCATCAGGATACTCTTCACCGAAAAAACCGAGGAGCTGCTTTCTCCTGCATACATTATGCGATGCATACCCTACGGTCTGGCTCAGCTTCCCCATTGCGATTGAGCGTTCCCCGTCGTCCGTTATCTGGTCGATGAAATAGCGAATCTTGGGGATGTCTCCCCTGCTAAAGAAAAGGAGGCAGCGGGCGGGCTCGCCGTCACGCCCTGCGCGTCCTGTCTCCTGGTAATAACTTTCGATATTTTTGGGGAGGTCAGCATGGATGACATACCGCACATTTGACTTGTCTATGCCCATACCAAAGGCGATGGTCGCTACTATCACCGATGCCTCATCCCTGTTGAACGCCTCCTGGTTTCTATTCCTTTCCTCTGAAGATAACCCGGCGTGATAAGGCACTGCGCTGATCCCTTTGGACACGAGGAACCCGGCGGTTTCCATAACCGAGTCACGGGTTGTGCGATAGATGATCCCTGATTCGCCCCTGTGTCCTTTAAGGAATTCCAGTAGCTGCAATTCAAGCTTCGATTTCGGGTTCACCTCGTAAAAGAGGTTTGCCCGGTTGAAGGATGCACGCACGATATGGGGCTCCCTGAGCCCGATTTTATTGATGATATCTTTCTGGACTTTTTGCGTTGCTGTTGCGGTAAAGGCTGCAACCGGCACATCGGGAAACATCTTCGTAATAAGGGAAAGACCGAGATAATCCGGACGGAAATCATGTCCCCATTCGGATATGCAATGTGCCTCGTCTATGGCAAAGAGAGAGACAGCAGCGGCCTTCAGCCTTTCGAGGAAATGCGGCATCGCAAATCTCTCGGGAGCGATGTAGAGCAGTTTTATCTTGTTATATTTCAACATGCGATATACATCGGCCACCTCATCGGCATTCATTGAACTGTTCATGAAAGCGGCAGTTATCCCGTTTTCGACCGCTGCATCCACCTGGTCTTTCATCAGGGAGATGAGCGGACTGATTACGACCGCCGTGCCGTGCATCACCGTCGCAGGCAACTGGTAGCATAAGGATTTCCCGCCGCCTGTGGGCATTACCGCAAAGACATCCTTCCCGCTGAGGATGCTCTTTATTATGGGTTCCTGGTTAGGACGGAATGCCTGAAAACCGAATAACGACCTTAATATGTCGAGTATAGAGCAATCCTGATTTTGATTGTTATGAATCATAGACTGTAATAGCTCAATAGATATTTGCCCTCTTGACTACCGTTACTCCTTTAAACTCAGGCATAGCGAATAAAACCTCCGTCTTGAAGTCTTTAACCTGTCTTAAGCAGCTTTGCTACAGTGGGAAACAGCCCTATGTCAGTATGAGGAAGGAACAGCGCTGACATATATTCGTGCATGAAATTCCTCGAAACAGACAACTCCATGTATGTCATCTTGTGAGCTATCTCTTCTGCCTCTCTTCTTAACTTCTCAGAGAGAAGGCAAAGGTAAGCTCCGGCAATTGACGTATTTCCGAGGAACATGAACTTTTCTTTTGGAAGGTCAGGAAGCATTCCAAGAATAATCGCCTTATCCACATTAAGATAATTGCCGAATCCGCCTGCAACATAAATCCTTTCAATGCTGTCGAGCGTAAAGCCGACTTCCTTAATGAGGAGAGATATGCCTGCATAGATTGCAGCCTTTGCCCTCAGGACATTCTCTATATCAACCTCTGTGAGGACAACGTCCTTTTCTCCCCTGCAAAAAACAAACTCAGGGCCTTCATCTCCTTCTCGTATCCTGTCAGTCTTTACGTCCCTGACAAACTTTCCCCTCTGGTCTATTACGCCGGCCAATAACATCTCCGAAATGGCGTCTATCATTCCTGAGCCGCATATTCCTGTCGGCGTTGTATTGCCTATTACAGAAAAAGAAGGCTCAAAGGTGTCAGGTGCAATCTTTATTGCCTCTATTGCGCCCTCTGTGGCCCTCATCCCATGCTTTATTCCGCTTCCTTCGAAACATGGGCCGGCAGAGCACGCGGCTGTCATAAGCCACTCGTTATTCCCTACAGCTATCTCTCCGTTTGTGCCGATATCCATAAATAATGCTATCTCACTGCTTCTATGCATCCTGGAGGCAAGAACGCCGGAGACAATATCCCCTCCAACATAGCTGGCAACACATGGAAACGTATAGACAGGCGCCTGTTTGTTAATATTAAGCCTTGCTGTGCCTGCCTTCCATAACGGAAAAAAGTTTACCGCAGGTATATACGGCTCTTCCCTTATGTAACGCGGGTCAATGCCCCAGAATATATGAGACATGGTCGTATTGCCGGACACAACAGCTGACTCAATGCGTTCCGGTTTAATTTTATGTTTCTCTATAATGGTTCTTATAAGGTTATTAATATCCTCTGCAACAACATCCCTGAGTTCATTAAGCCCTCCGCGTTCTGTTGCATAGATTATCCTTGTGATAACATCGTCTCCATGCCGTATCTGAGAATTATATGTCATTCCGACATCAACAAGCCTTCCATCAGAGAAGTCAATCAGGTAAACAACAATTGTTGTGGTTCCTATATCAACCGCGAGCCCGTACCTTGAGGTATCTCTCCTGTCTGTTATAAAAATAGCCTCTGCACCGTCGACATGGGCAAGGTCTATATCCCAGCCTGAACTTCTCATAGAATCTGCCATAGATAAGACAAAACCATGAGAAAACCTCATCTCTGTCATGCCTTTGATATCCAATTCCCTTTTTAATCTTTCGAGGTCGCTTATATGGTCTTCAATGGAAGGAGGCGGGAGTTTGACACTGACTTTATTCACTATCGGAGATATCTTCCCGTCAAGAAATTTGAAGAGTTCCGCAAGGTCCTTTGATTTTGAAAGGGCGATCTTGTCTCCGATGACAAGCCTGGAGCTTTCTAATAGCTCTACTGAAATTTCCTGCTCCGGAAAGGTCTGGCAGGCAAGGACAATTCCCTTGTCCCTGTCGCCCCTGGAAATCTTCCCTGCCTTTGCTGTCCTGTATTTGCCGGAGAGGACCTTTACACGGCATTTGCCGCATGTGCCCTTACCGCCGCAGGAAGAGATAAGATATTTCCCGTGTCTTTTGAGGGCAGAGAGGATATTTTCTCCCTCTGCAATTGAAATCTCTTCTCCTGTTGCAAGTTTAATGTTCATATAAATTCATGATTAACGGAGGGGTTGTAGTATTTGAGCGAAAATACTATAGTCAACGCCAAAAGAAAGTTGTCATTGCGAGGGCGATAGCCCGAAGCAATCTCAAGGCTGGGATTACTTCGCTTCGCTCGTAATGACAAATTGCATGTCAACTTATTTAAGTCGTTCACTATATAACCCCTCCATATATGTTAATTTCTATTTCGCCATTTCCACAAGCTTTTCTGCTATCTGGACAGCATTAAGGGCTGCGCCTTTCCTCAGATTATCAGCAACAATCCACATATTTATCCCGTTTTCTATGGATTCGTCCTCTCTTATTCTGCCGACGTATGTCTCGTCCTTACCTGCTACGCCCACAGCCAATGGATAGACATTCTTTTCAGGCGCATCAAACACAACAATGCCCGGGGCCTTTGAAAGCAATGCCCTCACATCGTTCGGTGTAAGTTTTTTTTCTGTTTCGATATTAAGGCTCTCTGAATGACACCTGAAAACAGGCACGCGCACAGTTGTTGCGGTGAGCCTGATTGAGTCATCCCCCATTATTTTTTTTGTCTCATTCACCATCTTCATCTCTTCTTTCGTATAACCGTTTTCAAGAAACTTGTCTATATGAGGAAGCACATTAAAGGCAATCTGGTGCGGATAGACATTGCATTTTATCTCCTTAAAATTCAGCAGGTCTGTTGTCTGCTGAAGGAGTTCGTCCATTGCCTTTTTGCCTGTGCCTGAAACAGACTGAAATGTAGTTACGACAACCCTCTTTATCTTTGCTGCATCGTGTATGGGTTTTAAGACCACAACCATCTGTATGGTAGAGCAGTTTGGATTTGCAATAATCCCCTTCTTATTATGCCACTTGAGGTCATGGCTGTTTACCTCAGGCACTACCAATGGCACATCGGGATCCATCCTCCACTGGCTTGAATTGTCAACAACAACACACCCTGACTCTGCTGCAATCGGAGCCCATATCTTTGACCTCTCAGCGCCAGCAGAAAAAAGAGCGATATCAATTCCTTTAAACGAATCTTCGTTTAAGGTCTCAACAGGAATCTGGTTTCCCTGAAATTCAAGGGTCTTGCCCTCCGAGCGTTCAGAGGCAAAGAGCCTGAGTTTTTCAACAGGGAAATCTCTCTGCTCAAGCGTTGCAATCATCTCGTTCCCGACTGCTCCCGTTGCGCCCACAACAGCAACAACATATTTTTTCTTCTTAATCATCTCTTTAAATCCTTTCCCTTGATTAATTGAATTTATTAATTTATCACATAGAGGGTAGAAATTTCTATCTCGGAGATATAGCAACGACAGAAACTGCCTCTATAATCTAAATCTTCTCACGGAAATTTATCACGCATGCTAAACTCAAGTATATGACTGAAATCTACGATAAAAAGGTCTATACCCTCGGCACAAGCAGACGAAGCGAGGAGGATTTTATTGAGATCCTTCTTAATTATGATATTAAAACCCTGATTGACGTCAGAAGTTACCCAAAAAGCAAGATTCAGATATTTACGCGGGAGAATCTTGGGAATCTCTTAAAGAAAGAAAATATCGCCTATGTCTTCCTCGGCAAAGAACTCGGCGGTTTCAGAAAAGGCGGCTATGAAGCATATACTTCAACAGAAGATTTTAAAATAGGGATCGACGAGCTTGAGAATATTGCAGGCGACGGCAATGCAGTAATCATCTGTGCGGAAAAATTTCCCTGGAAATGCCATAGGAAATGGATAGCAAGGGAGCTTCACAAACGCGGGTGGCTGGTTGAGCATATAATTGATAAAGGAAAAGTCTGGGTACCGAAGTGAAAAATCAACGACGGATTTGTGAGCCAAACAGAACTAACCCTTTAATTTTTCTGTAATGCTTCCAGTTCCTTGTAATCAAGGGTAATTTTCTATCAAGCGCTGTTGCTGCTATTAAAGCGTCTTCCTTTGACATTTCCGGGTATTCATAAAGCACAGCTGAAAATCTTTCGGCTATATTTTGCGTAATAGGGATTATTCTATATTTCTTCAGCACATAAAGAATCGCCTGTTTTTCTGAATCTTTCAGCCCCTGCTTTGCAAACAGTTCTTTTTTAGTCACTGCAGAATAATATATATCAAAATCTTTGCCCTCAAGGATAGCTTCAAAATAGCCGCTATTAAAAAAATCTATGAATATGTCGGTATCTACTAAGAGCCTGGTTTTTGCCATCTCTTAATCTCATCGAGAAATGCCTTTGCAGAGACCTCTTTTGATTTTTTCCTTATTGCTCTGACATGAGCCACACTGTCTTTTACATCGGTGTAGCCGTAGGGATTCAGCTTCTCCCTGACCATTTCTTCGAGGAAATTGACAGGATAAACACCTTTTTTGTTTGCTTCATTAATAACAGCTCTTTTTAATGAAGAATTAAAAGAAAGCGTCCATTTCTCTTTTTTGAGCGCCGCCTTTGCCATCACTCACCTCCATACGTGTATTATACGTATAATTTGTGGGCAATGCAATAGGGGTATGGATATCG
>ERZ1292630.4219-Hain-H41-02um-R3-4219-length-12273-cov-17_pt1 | contig 12273 bp, 7 predicted proteins | sample MGYA00564408_ERZ1292630 | MGnify/ENA primary metagenome ERZ1292630 (study PRJEB36523, sample SAMEA6512641) | groundwater metagenome | collected 2019-01-08 | study: AquaDiva: Metagenomics assemblies of 32 groundwater samples | reverse complement strand
TGGGGCTCGTCTTCAGCTTCACGCACATGGCGAGAGGTTTTGAGGAGGATCTTGGTCTCGATCTTCTTTTCAAGTTGAGAGGTATTCAACAACCACCCCCGGAAGCCGTCGTCGTCAGTATCGATAGAGATTCCGCTGAAAATCTCAAAATTCCTGACAATCCTGATAAATGGCCTCGGTCCGTGCATGCCAGGCTTGTCGATACCCTTTTACGAGCTGGCGCCAAAGCCATTACGTTCGACGTGCATTTCATCGAACCTAAGATAACGGAAGACGATCAACTTTTCGAACAGGCGATTCGCCGTGCCGGAAATGTGGTCCTCGCCGATGCTATGAGGGCGAAGGATATTCCAATCTCATCGGCTGGAAACGGCGCCTCCGGCACCTCCAACATCGTCAAGCTCACCAAGCCTTTTGAGCCGTTTGCAAAGGCGGCAACGGGAACTGCTCCATTCGTCCTCCCCAGAATTCCTTTCAAGGTGAATCAGTATTGGACATTCCAGCAGGGAGCCGGCGATGCCCCGACCTTTCCGGTTGTGGCATTGCAGCAGTACGGGTGGGAGGGGTTCGGTGATTTGGTTCAGTTGGTGAAACAAGTCAATCCGGCCTATGCGGAGAAGTTGCCAAGCGATGTTGAGAAGGAGCGAATCACACGAGGTCTTGTGGGAATTATCCGCGATCTGCGCGATCTGTTTGAAGGAGATCCGGCACTCGCTGAACAGGTATGTGACGAATTAGATCGATCGGGCCTGCGAGCCAAGGATGAGGGCCGTTATCGCCTTCTGAAGGCTCTGATCAATATGTATGGGGGACAGGCTAGCCGGTATATCAACTTCTATGGGCCGCCCGGGACGATTCCCACGATCCCGTACGATCAGGCTCTGCAGATTGGAACTGAGTCAGGGCCGGTGTTCGATGTGAAGGGCAAAGCGGTCTTTGTTGGCCTTTCTGAAATTCTGCTCGCAGAACGAAAGGACAGCTTTTACACAGTTTTCTCGCAGGGAAACGGGGTATTCATCGGTGGAGTAGAAATTGCCGCAAGTGCCTTTCTTAACATTCTCGATGATGCGACCATTGTGCCGATCAGTTTGCCGGCTCACGTCGGGCTGTTGTTATGCTGGGGGGTTATCGTCGGGGCTCTCTGTAGGATGCTCCCAATCAGCCTTGCCGCAGGATCGATGGCAGGGATTGGCGCGCTGTATCTACTTGTCACTGCCTATCAATTCCAGTTACACCAATCGTGGTTTCCACTTGTGATTCCGCTCCTGGTGCAGTTGCCGATCGGATTCGGTGGTGCGGTCCTCTGGAACTATGTCGAATCGGATCGGGAACGAAAGAACATCCGCAAAGCTTTTGGCCTCTATCTGCCGAACGACGTGGTCGATCAACTGGCCAAGGACATGGCCAATATCAAAGGCACGACACAGGTGGTCTATGGAACCTGCCTGTTTACCGATGCCGGAGACTATACTGCACTGTCAGAAAAAATGACGCCCAAGGAGCTCAGCGATTTCCTCGGACGGTATTTCGAAGCGCTTTTCCAGCCGGTTCGCAAACACGATGGTCTCATCGTGGACTTGAAAGGCGATTCGATTCTCGCCATTTGGAAAGGGCCGGCTGACGATCCTGCGCTCAGGAGAAAAGCCTGTTTGGCAGCGCTGGAAATGTCCGAATCCGTAGCTCGCTTCAACCAGTCCGTGGCGCCGTATAGTTTGCCCACACGAATTGGTCTGCATGCCGGAGAATTAACGATCGGCGCGGTCGGAGCCATGGATCACTACGAATATCGACCGACCGGCGATGTCGTCAATACGGCGTCGCGCGTCGAAGGGTTCAATAAATATGTCGGGACACAAATCGCCGTGAGCGACGAAGTCATTCGCGGATTGGACGGTCTGCTGACCAGAGAACTCGGCGCTTTCAGATTGAAAGGCAAAGGCAAGCCGCTGGGGCTTCATGAATTGGTGAATCGCTCAGAACAGGTGGAGCAGACGCAACGCGAAGCCTGCGCGGTCTTCGCCGACGGGCTGACGGCATTCAGAAACCGTGCATGGGGCCAGGCCCGTGCCAGCTTTCAGCAATGCATTGATTTTACAGGAAAAGACGGGCCCTCTCAGTTCTATCTCACCCTCTGCGATCAGTATCTCAAAACTCCCCCGTCAGAAGAACCCTGGGACGCCGTCGTCACGCTGGAAAAGAAATAATTTCGCACGACACGCTTTTCTTATCCGTTTCTAACCCAGAACCCAGAACTTCCTCGCCCCTCCCGCCTTCCCTGGCTTCCTATCCCCTCTTATGAGGGGAGCCCATTTGTGGGGATTGGCAAACCTTTTAAATGAGCGTAGTTGAAGGGCAAAGCTTGTGAATAAAGCGGCATCTGTGGACATGGCTTGTCCGGTTCATCTGGTCTATCTGGTTTAACCAACTAAGCGAGACAGACGAGACAGACCGAACAGAGCAAATGAACCAGACAGGCTGGAGGACTTTTTCATCCTGTTAGAAAGGGATGCTTGCTCTGAGAATCAGATCAGATTCAGCCAGAATCATTTTAGATTCAGACGGAATGTCGCATGGATCACCTATTGTATGGAGGAGCGGTGATGCACATCTGCCAAACATGGTGCCAATCCTATCGTTTGGAATTTTGCGCCTATCCCTCGTCAGCACGACAACACTCTGGAATAAAGCTTGCGTATGAGGTCCATATAACCCCTTAGGGGAGTTGCAAATGCAACACATTCAGGACGACAAATGAGGTGTGTGATGGGTAAAGCGGCGAACCGACAGACGACTTGTTCAAGTCTCTTGGTCTGCACAGGCATCCTGACAGGCTTGTTGTTCCCCGCCACATCCTTTGCGGCGACTTGTGAGCAATCCGTTGCCAAGGCGATGGCCGTGGAAGGCAAGGTCGATGTGCGCCATGCAGAAGAAACGCAGTGGCAGCCAGTGAAACTCCACGATACGTTTTGTCCTGGCGACGTCATTCGCGTGCAGGAACGCAGCAGGGCCGACGTTGCGCTGTCGAATCAACCAATGTTGCGTCTCGATCAGAACACCACGATGACGCTGGGCGGCATCAAGAAAGAAGGGGGCTCCTTGATCGAACTCGTCAAGGGCGCGACGCATTTCTTCAGCCGAGTGCCACGCAATCTGGAAGTCCGCACCGCCTTCGTGAACGCCGGTGTCGAAGGCACTGAAGGCGTCATCCGGGTGACGGACGACAAGGCGGAAGTCACCATTTTTGAAGGCAAGGTGGTCGCGGCAAACGAGAGCGGCACGCTCAGTATCACCGACGGGCAGTCGGTGGTCGCGGAGAAAGGCAAAGCGCCTTCGTATCAAACCGTCGTGAAGCCGCGAGATGCCGTGCAGTGGGCGCTGTATTATCCTCCTGTGATGGAGGTCTCGCCTGACGTAGCAGTGAAGGAAGACGATCCACGTTCACTGGCGGGTCGGGCCGCCAGATCGTTGTCTGTCGGGCGCGTCGATGAGGCCAATATCGATATTGATCGAGCGCTAAAACTCGATCCCAAGAACAGCGATGCATTGTCGCTTCAGTCTATCATCGCTGTGGTGCAGAACGACAAAGACAAGGCACTGACCTTGGCCCAACAAGCCGTGGCGGCAGATCAAAATTCGGCATCGGCTAAGACGGCATTGTCCTATGCGCAGCAGGCCCGGTTCGATCTGGACGGGGCCCGGAAAACATTGGAACAGGAAGTCCAAGCCCATCCCGATAATGCGCTAGCCTGGGCAAGACTCGCCGAGTTGCGAGCCTCCTTCAGCGAATTGGACGGAGCGCTCGATGCGGCACAGAAGGCTGTCGCGCTGAAGCCGAGTCTGTCGCGAACGCAAACTGTCCTAGGGTTTGCGTATTTATTACAAGTCAAGACAACAGAAGCCAAGGCAGCATTTACAAAAGCAATCGAGTTTGATCAGGCCGATGCCATGCCAAGACTGGGATTGGGGTTAGCCAAGTTTAGGGAAGGGTCGGTTGAGGAAGGGCGACGGGAAATGGAGGTCGCGGCCAGTTTGGACCCGAACAACGCGATGATCCGGAGTTATCTCGGCAAAGCCTACTTCGAAGAAAAACGCAGCGATATGACCGAGCGCGAATACAAGAATGCCAAAGAACTCGATCCCAAAGATCCCACGCCGTTCTTCTACGACGCGCTCCAGAAACAGCTTACGAACCGGCCGGTCGAAGCCCTCAAAGATATGGAGCAGGCGATTGAACTGAACAAGAACCGAGCGGTATACAGATCCCAGTTGCAGATGGATTCTGACGTGGCTGCACGCAGTGCGAGCCTGGGCCGGATCTATACGGATCTACGGTTCCAATACTTGGGGCTAGTCGAAGGCTGGAGGTCGGTCAACATAGACCCCTCTGATTTTACAGCACACCGCTTTCTGGCCGACACATATTCCACATTGCAGCGCCACGAAATAGCCAGGGTGAGCGAGTTGATGGTATCACAGCTGTTGCAGCCTCTGAGCATCACGCCAATTCAGCCGAGCCTGGCCGTCAGTAATCAATTCCTTCTCGCGTCTCTGGGGCCCGGCGCTAGCTCATTTAACGAGTTCAATACGTTGATGGTGAACCGGGATCGGAACACAGCTCTCTCATCAGTCCTTGTCGGTGAGCGGGGGACATTCGGCGCAGAGATGGTTGCCGCAGGTATTCATAGCAAAGTGTCGTATAGTGTTGGGCTCAGCAATTTTGAAACAAACGGCTACAGGGGTAACACCGATCAGAGAGATCAATTAGGTAATCTATTTCTGCAATTTTCTCCGTCTCCGGACACGAGCATCCAGGTTGAATATCGCCTTCGACATCTGCGAACGGGAGATACCCAGCTCAAGTTCTTCGAGTCGGCCTATGAGCCTAATCTCAGAGTGCATGAAGATCGCAATATTTATCGGTTAGGAGTGCGTCACAATTTGGCGCCGAACTCCACGCTGCTGGGATCATTTATCTATGCCAATGGAACTTCTTCCCAGACCGACCCAGGGCTTGCGCTGCTGGGGGCGAATGGAACCTGTCCGACATGTGTAGGGTTCAATTCGATTCGAATAAAAACACCTGAAGATGCCTTGACTGGCGAACTGCAGCATCAATTCCGATCAACGTACGTCAATTTGATTACTGGCGGCAGTATTGCTCACATTAATCGGCGTCAAGATCTCACTCTCGGTTTAGATTCTGCATTTTTTGGCATCTGCCCCGCTTGTGCAATTCCCCCAAACAACATTTATCCAAATGCAACTATTCCTCAGAATCTTACGCATGGCACGCTGTATGAATATGCATTACTACGCCCGCATCCAACTGTATTGGTGACCTTGGGTGGCTCGCTAGATTTGAGAAGCGGGGAGGCGCGGGAATCAACAGGGAAAGCGATGTTGAATCCCAAGGCCGGAATTATGTGGGAGCCGATAAATGGCACGCTGATTCGCTTGGCGGCATTCAGAGTAATGAAAAGAACTTTGATTAATAACCAAACGCTGGAATCGACTCAAGTCGGAGGATTCAACCAATTCTTCGACGATATCAATGGGAGCACTGGCTGGCGCTATGGAGCCGCCGTGAACCAGAAGCTTACACAGGGGCTTTATGTGGGAGGAGAGGCGACTCTGAGAGATTTGAGTGTCCCATTTGTGGATTCAACGGACCCTTCAAACCCTGTCGTAACGAGGTCGGGTTGGCAAGAGTATCTGATCCGGGGATATGCGTTTTGGACCCCACATGATTGGATTGCGCTAAGGACAGAATATCTTTACGAACGAACCTTGAGGGCGCCGAACTTGACCGCTGGTGTACAGAGTCTCGAAACACAACGAGTTCCAATAGGAGCCACCTTCTTTCATCCTTCAGGATTTCAAGCATCGGTGACAGGAACCATCGTATGGCAGGAGGGGCGTTTCACAGGGATTCCTGGGTTAGAGTTAGGGAGAGCTCCTCAAGACGGAAGTTCCAGTTTTGTAACCCTTGATGCGGGTATTGGGTATCGTCTTCCGGATCGCTATGGCCTGCTCACGATCGGGGCGACAAATATTACAAACAGAAAATTTTCCTATTTCGATACAGATTTTAACAATAATTTTATGCTGCCGGTTCGGATGGTGTTTGCAAAGCTGACATTGGCGCTTCCATAACGGGGGCCTGGGAATAAATATCAAGTGAATCATGGGAAAGACATTACTAACCAAAAGGAGGGCGACCGATGAGATCGATGAAGACAACCTCGATGATCGCGCTGATGGGATTGAGTGTTCTAGCGTTGGCAGCAAGCGATGCCTTTGCGCTTACGTTAAGCTCCGGGAGCTTTCGTACAAAAGGCGTAAGTTGTACTGGGACAGGTAATGTTCAGGGCGGCACTGTCTCTGGGAATTGTACTGTGGCGGATGACCCGAACACGGAGGTTATCATAATCTGCCGGAACCCCGGTGGGAATATTAGTACCGGCAAGGCATTTATTCCCACTGTTAACTTTCCTGCGACCCAGGGCCCAGTCGAAGGAGGAGATATTGACAAGAAAGGGAAGGCTTCATTTACTGCGGTAACCAACGCAGACGGGATTAATCTGAATTTTGATGGCGCTCAATGCGCAGGTAATCCAGCTTGCGCAGCCTTGCAGCAGTTTTGTCCCAACCCAAATTGGGTGCCTGTCGATGTTGTCCCGATCAAGTTCATAGGCGTACTCACACTCTACTATTGCGATAACGACAACATCCATACCTGCACTTGTGACCCTACCCTAGACGAAACGGGCAATGTGAATACGGCTACTTCAGGACCTGTTAATAGATGCGCGACGGCGACGAGTGCGAAAACAAGTACCAATACATGGAGCTTTGTTTGGTCGGATGTTGCCGTTCCGTTTGGAGTAATCGATCACAGCGATATTGTGCCAGCCGCAGCTCCGATTAGTTATTCATGTACGCTACCGAACCCTGATAATTTCGTGTTTGGTTCATCGGTTCCATACGATTGTGTCAAGCAATGATAGAAGAAAGAGAGTAGGACGATTTGCTGGACCGAGGGTTGGTTCCAGCACCTCGGTTCGAGTGATCGGTGCAGGGATGTGGCATTCCTAATCCGGGAGGATGTAAATTATGCATAAGCCACTACTCCGCAAGAGCGGCTGTATAGCGCTCACGGTATTCTGTGTATCTATCATCCTGTCCCCTGCTCAAGCGGAAATGTATGTTGCTGGCCACATGGGCATGACGGTACCGCGGGATACTACGCAAGGCGAACTCAATGGAACGGGTGATCCATTTGCAGATCCTACAAAGTCTTTTCCCACATCCCTGAGCGACCTCGCACTCAAAACATCCTTCGTATATGGCGGGAAACTCGGCTACTACTTTAACTCCGTCAGGGAACTCGGGGTTGAAGTCGAAGGATTTAACACGACTCCACATGTGAAGCAACAAACGGCCCAATTAGTTCAGCCGGGGCAAGACCCCGTTCCATTTGATATATCGGGGAATCTCCGAGTGACAACCGCAGCGGTCAACCTCGTTGCGCGCTATCCAGGGAACCAGTTTCAGCCATACGTTGGCGTGGGTGTTGGTGCATTCATGGCGCATCTCAAAACCCCGGTGGATTCCTCTGCCAGTACCAAACCAGGTTTAAACGTGCTCGCCGGACTTCGCTATCTATTAACCGAGCACATTGCGGTGTTTGGAGAGTGGAAGTACCAGCACGCGGTGTTTAATTTCGATACCACGACATTTGCTTCAGCTGCTCTGCCCATTGGGCAAGCCAATAGTCTTTCCGGAGTGAAACTGCACTACAATGCCAACATGTTCACATTCGGTGTCAGCTATCACTTTTAGGGGAGAGAAAAGGGGACAGGCTACTTTTCTTTTGGCGGAAAGTCGCGGCGGCGTAAGGTGGATTCAAGTCCCAGGGCCGGCGCGAGCCGCGGTTGCCATTCAGGAGCACCAAAGGGTTGTTGGCGGTTGACGCAGGTGCGGAGTGCGGTGAGTTCCTGTTCGAAGATCGGCTGATCAATCCAGTGCGTTCCTTCCTCCGGCAGAGGAATCGAGGCTGCGTCAGCAAGGTGGGGAACCGAGAGTTTCGGTGTCCATTCTCCCGAATACCATGGCCATATTTCTACAGCATAAGTCCTGTCTCACTAGGTGCGTCTTGGCCCTCGCACTCGCTCTCGCCGTGTCCCAGGCGCAAGCGGGGAATGAAGTAGGTGTTCCATTGGCCGAGGTGAACGGGGAGACGGTGACAGCTGAGGATCTCGATCATGCTCTTGGCGTTAAGCTGACAAAGCTGCAGGAGCAGCTCTACTCGCTCAAGCGAGCAGAGCTCGATGCGCAGATCGCGCAACGGCTCCTCGCGCAGGAGGCGGCAAAACGAGGAGTTTCGGTCGCGACGTTGTTGGACGCCGAGGTGACGGCCAAAGTCGGCCTAGTCACAGAAACCGAGATCGAATCTATGTATCAGGAAAATAGATCTCGGTTGCAGGGCAATGAAGCTGAGAACCGGGAGAAGATTCGAGCCTCCTTGCAGCAGCGGAAATTGGCGGCGCAACGGGCGCAGTTCGTCCAAGTGCTTCGGGCGCAGGGAACTGTGGTGGATCGACTTCAGCCGCCTCCGGTCGTGCGCGTGCAGGTATCAACCGATGGGGCGCCGATTCGTGGGACAGCGGATGCTCCAGTGACGCTTGTGGAGTTTTCGGACTTCCACTGCCCATTCTGCAAGCGGGTCCAACCGACGCTGACCCAGGTGCTTGAGAAATACCCTGGCAAGGTCCGGCTGCTCTTTAGGCACCTGCCTCTCGATGCCCTGCATCCTCAAGCGAGGAGTGCGGCCGAGGCATCTTGGTGCGCGCAGGATCAAGGTAAGTTTTGGGAGTACCACGATGTGCTGTTTGAACAAGCTCCCAAAGCCGCAGAGGACGACCTGAAACACTATGCAGAACAAGTCGGTCTCAATTCGGAGAAGTTTGTGAGTTGCCTCTCCCAAAATGTTCATCATGATGCAGTGCAGCGGGACATTGATGAAGTGACGAAGCTCGGTATGTCCGGAACGCCCGCGTTCTTCATTAACGGGCGACCGCTCTCCGGCGCCCAACCGATGGAGAAGTTCGTTCAGGTGATCGACGACGAACTCGTGCGTGGAGCTGCCGGGGCGGCTGTATCAGCGCAATCCCAGTAAGTCTAGAAGACACGTATGACCTTGAGGTGATAAGTGTGGCAACGGCTATCCCAGTGGAGCGGCCAGGGGTGGCTGCTTGTTAACTCTATGGCCTTGCTCACCGGCTGCGGCGAACCGATGTTTGAAAATGCCGGCAGTCAGCATAGTCTGCTGGAGGACCGGGAGGCCTGTGCCATGGAGATGGATCAGAGCCCCGAGGCTCTTGCCTATCGCCAGAACCCCACGGCGCATCCGGAGTATGTGAACCAGGTATTTATTGACACGAACCGATGCATCGAGCGCAAAGGCTGGAAGCAAGTGAGATCTCAGCAAGAGCAAGAGCAGATGCGTGAAGCAATCACATCTGAACTGGCTCAAACAGGACAGCCGGCGCCACGTTCAGATTCCAAGGCCGCAGAGGCGTTCGTGCACGGGGTCGAGGAGAGACTGGCGCGTGTGCCAAGTTCGGCGCGTTGATGCAAAGTTCGAGGGTGAGACTCAGGTTGAGGGAGAAAGAGTTCGAGGTTAATGGTACTGCGATCATCCATCGGCACGTCTGAGAAACTCGCGGACTGTCAGGCCTATCTGGTTGGTTTTATTTAATCAAACAAACCAAATAAACGAGACAGACCAAATCAACAAGTTTCAGTGTGCGATGTGCGGCACTTGGTGTTGAATTGCTATCGTTTCAGGAAGGATGCCCGGGCCGTCACCTTGAGGTGTCGGGAAAATCATGCGGGCCAGGAGGCCTGTACGGGTCGTGGTTTGGGTTTTGTGCATGATCCGCTTGAGATGCTCTTTGACGGTGTATTCGCTCAGGTGGATCCGGTTCGCAATTTCTTTATTGGTAAAACCGAGCATGAGATACATGATGACCATTTGCTCTCGTTCGGTCAGGTGATAGCGCTGCTGCATATTGGCGTCCGGGCATTTGAGCGTTTGCTGATTCAGCTGTTCCATGATGACGAGGAACCTGCTGTTCTGCGCGAGGGGTTCATCGGGAATACAGAACCCGCGAAGGAGGAACCGCTGATCGTTGGCAAAGCAGAGCCGTTCCACTTGGATGGACTCGCAATCCTTGGGATGACTGCAGTGCAGCAAACGACTGATGAGGTCACGGACGACGGTATGGATCTCTTCGGGAATGAGGCAGTCGCCGCTTTCTCTGGTCGATAGGGGTTGTAGTTTCCTGATACATGCTTGGGCTTCGGTGTTCATGAATAACCGCTGCCCTATGCTCGTGAAGAGAATGACGCCGGTAGCGCCCGATTGTGGCAAGCCCTGTGCCTGCTTTTGACCATTGAGTGGCTTAGCTGGGGTTTCTGCCGTGATGACCGACATGTTCCCTCCGAAGCTTTGGCGCTAGATGCAACCATAGCGCGTACTTATTACGGGAGTCAATCTATTCGGTTGGGCTCCCGTTGTTGCGGTTCTGTCCTGTACACAGCAAGACGTAGGCCAGAGTGTTGCCGTGCTGACGAAGAATTTAACAGCAAACTCTAAATGATAGGACTGGAGGATGTTTGCAGGTGCGCATCATAGCTCTTTCGCGCAACGGGTAAGGCAATACGACATTCTGTCTGAATCTAAAACGATTCTACCTGAATCTGATTTGATTCTCCTTCGCCGAAAGCTACGGGTAAAAGTTCTGAGTTCTGGGTTCTGAGTCAACGGCTCCGCCGAGTTCTGAGTTATGAATTCTGAGTGCTGAGTTGGTTCCGGATAACTCAGAACTCATAACTCATAATTCAGAACTGCTTCGCCAGGCTCGCGTTCTTTTACTGCTGCGGGGGCTGTTCGCGCATGATGTGGCAGAAGAGTTCGGTCAGTGAGGGGTCGAAGGCGGAACCTGCTTGCTGTTCGATCTGTTGCAAGGCGTCGTTGTTGGAGAGAGAGGTTTGTTCTGGTTTTGTAGCGGTCAGGTCGTCAAACACCTGGGCGATGCCGGCTATGCGAGCGAGCAAGGGCGTGCGTTCTTCCTGTAAGCCGAAAGGGTAACCTGTGCCGTCCCATCGCTCGTGATGGAGGGCGATAATCTGCACGGCGTCGGCTGATAATCCCATCGCCCGGCCCATCCGCGCGCCGAGATCGGGGTGATGGATCTGCGGGTCTGGTTCTGCTGTGAGCACATGACTGTCCGGGAGGCTGATTAAATCGAGATCGTGCACGAGTGCGCCGATGGCGAGTGACTGTTGTTCGGCGATGGGGAGGTTGAGTCGGCTCCCGACAAGCGTTGCATAAAAACTGACGCGGCTTCCATGATTGAGCAGGTGGCGGTCCTTGGCCTCTAAAAGGTCGGAGATCAGGGGGACCAAGGGCGATGTCGCATCGCTCTGCGACTCGGCAGGCAATCCCGTGCGGCTCATGGCTGTGTAACGGTCTGAAAGGGCCTGCCAAGATTCGGTGCAAGCCGGCTCTGGGCCCCAGAGCGTCGTCGAGTTGGTCAGGATCGGGCGTAGCCGATCGAGCCGCATTTTCTTTTGAGCCGTTTGTAACGATATCGTCAGTAGTTCCGGCGCATTAAACGGTTTTAGGAGGAAACCGGCTGCGCCGTTGCGAATGCAATCCATTGCCGACTGAAGACTGCCATAGGCCGTGACCATGATGACTTCGGTCGCGGCATGCGCATGCTTGATGTCGTGCAGGAGGTCCGACCCAGAGCAATCAGGTAATTTCATGTCCAGCGTGACGAGATCGACGCCACGATCGTGGAGGATGGCTAAGGCTGCGCGAGCATTCTCCGCAGTGAGAATGTGGAAGTCTTGCCTGAGGATCTGCGTGAGGGCTGCGCGGGGCGCTGCCTCATCGTCGACGATCAGGACCGTCGGTTTATGGTCGGTAATGGTTGGAATAAGAGCCGAAGGCATAGTGCCACTTGTATCTCTATACCCGCTGACGGTCAAGGAAAACGCTTGAACACCCCAGCTGGTTGATTTGGTTTGTTTTGTATCTGAGTTAGTCCCTTTCAACCAAACAAACGAGACAAACCAAATCAAACAAATAAACCAATTTTGTGGGCTAGGTTTCTTTCTCTCAACTTGGGTATAATCCGCCGATCTCTTTATTCTCCTTCGCCAAATACCCCGTAGCTTGCTACGGGGATGAAGGCGAGGAGA
>ERZ1292630.4217-Hain-H41-02um-R3-4217-length-12277-cov-7_pt1 | contig 12277 bp, 7 predicted proteins | sample MGYA00564408_ERZ1292630 | MGnify/ENA primary metagenome ERZ1292630 (study PRJEB36523, sample SAMEA6512641) | groundwater metagenome | collected 2019-01-08 | study: AquaDiva: Metagenomics assemblies of 32 groundwater samples | reverse complement strand
CGCTACTCTAATTGAAGAGAGGCAACGTGTCCCACTCATATTGGCACAGAGGGTGTGCGGGGAATGGTGCTTACTCAATAAGGCTAGTTTGGTCCTCATGAACATCTGGAACATTCTAGACAAGGAGGACCCCATGCCAAGTCAGCTTTGTAAGAACATCATCTTTATAGCCACCCCAGAGCAGCTCTCATGCAGGGTGTGTTACTCGCATCTCTGGATCACGGCTGTATCTCTGAATCTATCAAGTGGCGGATGGATCACAGCCATTGATGCGTTGTTCCGTGATGCCGAACATTTCGGGATCGAGTTCAGGCACCCGAATGGCACTCCATTTCTTATCCCGGATACGTGCGAAATCTTTCCAGAAGAGAACGATGCAGGGAGAAGATGGATAACTAACTTCAAGAAAACTGATACCACGGGAATTGAGCCTCGTTATCGTTGTCGATGCTTGCCAAAGTTACTCTGCATAGAGCTTGTTCTACAGAGCACTGTCGCCAAATACCACAGGGGGCCTGAGACCCCGCGCTGTTCGTTCACTCACGTCCCGCTTGGATTTTGAAAGGCTGTTTCCCGGAAGCGGCGAGGAACTGGTTTATCCTCGCCGCAATCTTGCTGGGAATGGCTGTTCACCTTTAGGGGGACATCATGATCAAACCGGACGATGATCCGTACAAGAAACACGATAAAGAGATTATGGAGGAGCTACGTCGATCCGACATGGTGTTCCAGCGAACGGTTTTGACGCTTCCCAATGAAAAGGAAGCGGTGAAGTTGGTCGAGGAACATGCAGGGCAGAACTTCGACCGGGCCTATGCAGCAGAACGCGAAGACCTCACATTGGAAATCCAGGAACTTGAAGCACAGGCCAAGCATGCTGCCGAGCGTCTCAGAGAAAGCGAGCGGCTGGAGCGTAAAACGGATAGCTACCTGACCGTGCCGGAGGTACGCAAGACTGGCACAAGCAGCAAGGTGCCGTTCTCCCAATGGGACCTCAAGGATCGCCTCGTCTTTGTTTTATCCCTTACGGGCCTGCTGTTCCTGTTACCGGCAGCCTCATTCAACGTTTTTTCGGCTGTGATGGCTCAGGGCATACCTACGTTTTTGGATCATCCATGGCTCGCCGTGGGGGTCTCGTTTTTGCTCCCCAGCGGGTCGCTTGCCATTCATTCCCTTGGAGACCTGCTGCACAACGACCGTGCCCGTCATCGCTACATGCTGAGTACGTTGTCGATCACTGCCGTGGTGCTGGTCGCCTGGGTAATGCTTTTCTCGATCAGCTTCCCTCTTGGTGCGGGAGCCGTAGACTTTGAAACGCTTGGACAACAAAGCTCTACATCCTCTACCAGTGGGGCATTTACATTTTCGCAGCTCTTTGGGGAGCTCATGGCAGCGGCGTCATTATTTTTAGTTCTTGGCCATGTGCTACGCCGCTACACGAGCGACACCACGATCCAAAAGCCAGACATGACTCGGATCATGCAAGAGAACAAGATGCACCGAGTGTTGTGTGAGGCGGCCCAAAAGCGCAGCAGGGGGCCTAGCGCAAGAATGGCTCAAATTGCGGCTATGCGGTCCTGCTACATCACGGAACAGGTTGCGTTGTTCTTAGCTTTGCGCAGACGGTTCGATGAATCCAATCCGTTAATTAACTAACCAGGAGGCTACTATGAAGGTGCGAGCTGTATTCTTCTCGGTGCTGTTTGCATTGTGCGTGTTTGTGAACCCGGTTTTGGCTCATGAGACGGCGATTGGGTTCTCACCCTATCAAGATTCCCGGCAAGCCGAGACGCAGGTCAGGCAGGTTCTCCAGTTCCTGACAGACAATATAGAGCCCGGACAATCGGCGTTGGTCTTTGATGCCTATCACCTTCGAACGTTAGGCGTTTTCGCCGTCCCGGATAGTTCTTCTTACCGCCACCCCAAAGCCAAGGTGCAGGCGAATGCCAAAACCATTGCCGCTCTCTTTGCCTTTGCCAAGCAAGCAGGTCTGCCGCCAGGAGGGCAGGAACCGGCCATGCAAAGCGCCCTGCGTTGGCCGCAAGCCCTGCGCTTCATCGGACAGAATTATCCACCCAAAGGGCAAGCGCATCTGATCTTACTGGGCTCGCCGCTGTTTGACGATCCGGCTGAGCAAGGTTTTTCCATGCGTCACGGGCGTATTCCGGGAGATGGGCACCTGACGAACGAGAGAGCAAAATCTCCGTACGGAATTAAGGGCCAGGAAACGCTGTTGGCAAAGTGGCATGTGCATCTTGGGTTTCCAGATGAGAGCTGGAAGCAGGACGACCATCATGCATTCTATGTGCAACGGTTTTGGACCTTGCATGTTGAGGGTCAGGGCGGCCAACTATCCACCTTTACCAGCGATCTTCCGACCTTGTTTGAACGGGTCAGAACCAATGCCGCCGCACCGACTCATCAGTTCAAAGCGGAGCGGACCGACAAGCAGGAAATGATCCAGCTCCGGCCGCCGACCGTCAAACAGACCGCGATCTATGAACGCCCGGTCAGCACGGTGCCGCTCGCAGCCGATGCGCTGCGTCAGGCCTCCAATGTCGAAGTGGGAATCACCTGGGACTGTGGCGGCTGCGATCTGGATTTATACGGGCAGCATGCGCCGGGGGCTCCCGTGCTTTGGTTCTTGAACATGCAAACGCCAGAAGGACAATATTTTAAAGACCTGACCAGCTCCCCCCGTGCTAGCAACGGTTATGAAACGCTGGCATATCGCAGCCCCGTCGATCTGAAGTCCATGCTGCTCGCCGTGAACTTTTATAACGGTCATTCACCCGGCGGGGTGAAGGGCGAGTTGCGGATTGCTCTTAACGGTCAGACATACGCCAAAGCCTTTCAGATTTCAGCGCAGGGAGGTAATGGCGGCGTAGGAAGACAAGAGACCCTGTCTTCACGCCGCGCCGTCAATACCAATTGGATAGTGATTGACCCAGTGGAGGTTTTGGGATTGCAGACCGCGCAGGCAGCAGTTCGTGAGCCGTAGCAGACGGCAGGGGGATTCACACAACACGCCAGACAAAGAATAGGAGGCACCATGCAGCAGGCGCGGCCACAACAACAAACTTCTCTTATTGGAGTGAGTACGATGGCCGCCCTGCTTTGCTGGGCAACATTCAAGAGTCTTGATCTCCAGGCTGCATTCCCACCCATCCCTTACATTCTTGGTTTCTGCGCCACGGTTGTAAGCGCCAGGGCCGCAGGTCTTTTGTTTGTGCGTCTTCATAATTATTTGCTGCGCCGGGAGGCCATGCGGTCCAGCACACAAAAAGGATCGGCCTCCTGGGCAACAAAGACGGAAATTAGAAAGGCGGGTCTCTACGACACGAAGGGCCTGTTCTTAGGTTGCGATACCAGGGGCCGCCCGATCTTCTTTGCCGGAGAAACTCACGGCCTCACGCTGGCTCCGGCAGGCTCTGGGAAAACCGTTGCTTTTGCCGTTCCAGCACTCTGCCATTCGCCGTTGCCGATGATCGTTAGCGATTTCAAAGGCACGCTGGCCGTGATGACAAAGGCATTACGAGAAAAACACCACAAGCAGGACACGTTCTGCATTAACCCGGCGCATCTCTATACGGAGCAGCTAGGTGTACCGGCTCGCTACAATCCGATGCAAATCCTGCTGGATGACTGGATGGCTTCAGAGCGCAACAAGGACTTAGTCGCCGATAGTCAGAGTATGGCGCTCCAGCTCTATCCAGAACCGGCTGGGACCGGAGAAAACACCTTCTGGCGCAACGGATCGCGGAAGATTCTGGTATTTGTGCTGGTCTTTCTCATCACCTATCACGGCGCGGAGAAGGCCACGTTAAGCGAAGCGCTGCGCTTGCTTCGCAACGTCAAAGAATTAATTGATGCCTGCAAGTTGGCTATGGGCTCGCCCATCCTGAGCGGAGAGCTGGCCGATATGGCGGCTGACCTAAATTATAAATTGTCCGCTTCTGACACAAGGCAAATAGACTCCTTCCTGGAAGGAGCCGTTCAGGCGCTTGCACCGTTTTCTTCCAGCGGCTGGCTGGCCGAAAGTACGAGCGCCTGTGACTTCCGGTTTAAGGATTTGAAAGAAAATCCGGCTACCGTGTTTCTTATCGCAGACCCCAGCAAGATGAAAGTGTTTGCGCCCTGGCTTGGGCTACTGGGGTGGGCCGCGATCACAGAACTGACCCGTTGCAAGAATACGAAACCGGTCTTCTTCCTCCTTGACGAGGCTACGAATTTTCGCATTGAAAACTTATCAAATTCACTTACGGGATTACGCGAATTTGGTATCCGCATTTGGTTTGTGATCCAGGAGCTCGAAGAATACGCACGAGTCTATGGTCGTGAACATTTGGAAACCTTATTATCTCAAACGGAAGTGAAACAAATCTTCAGCGCGAGTGGAGCCAAGACTTGCGAGCTGATTTCCCGCATGCTCGGTGAGCAGACCGTCAAATCCGTGAACTTCAATCTGGGCCGCACGCTGAACGACCCCATCACCAAATCCGTGGGTGAGCATGCGCGGCGCATCCTCACGCCAGATGAAGTGAGGCAGTTTGCCGATACGATTCTCTTTATCCGCAATCTGCCCCCGATCCATGCGGTGAAGACAGGGTATCACGAGGTGAAACCCTGGTCGGACTGGGTTGAGGCCAACCCCCTCTTCGGCAGCAAACTCAAGGGCAAAACCAAAGTCTGGCTGAAATACTAACAAGGAGCTTACGAACATGAAGCAAGCAAGAGTCAGGAGCTATAAGACTATTCGTAGACCGTTAGGTCTGGGGTGGGGAAACATGGGCCCGGTAATCAGGGTGGGGTTGCGTATACTGATTGCGCTCTTCCCGCTCTCACCGTTTATCGTGCTGGCCGCGCTGTTTTTCCTGCCGCAGCAAACGCCACATCTTCGCGTCAACTATACCTATACTGGCTCCTATGAACATCCCAGTTACCGAACCTGCCAATACCTTGGCATCCACGGCACGGTGGATGTCGTCGGCCAGGACTGCCCAATCGTGAGGCTGATAAATATAACAAACAGGAGAATTAGTGGCTTTGCGTTTTGATGGCTTGGCTATCTTTGCTGGGGCAGAACTTAAGGACGTGACTTTTCATTACAGTTCCAGTATCAATTAACCCAATGATTTTGGCTGATTTGTCCATTAAGTTCGACCAAATCAAATCAAATAGGATTGACCGCAATGGCCACAGAACCTGCCCGACAAATTGCCCCTGTACAAACCAGAGGGAAAACCTCCCTCGACCAAGCCACTCATAACAAGATTGTTTCCTTCATCTGGGGCATTGCCGATGACGTTCTCCGTGATCTCTTTAAACGTGGTAAATATCCGGATGTGATTCTTCCCATGTGTGTGCTGCGCCGCCTCGACGCGGTGCTGGAGCCCACCAAGAAAGCCGTCCTTGATACCAAGAAGATGCTTGATAAGGAGCGTATCACCGAACAGCGTTCCGCCCTGTGCGCCGCTGCCGGACAGTCTTTCTATAACACCTCAAAATTCACCCTGCGCGATCTAAAATCTCGGGGCAATCAGCAGCAGTTGCTCGCCGATTTCGAAGATTACCTTAACGGCTTCTCTCCGAACGTGCAGGACATCATCGAAAACTTCAAATTCAGGAACCAACTCCCGACACTCTCGAAAGCCGACGCGCTTGGCACGTTGATTGCCAAGTTTCTTGATCCCGAAATCGACCTCTCACCCGTCGGTATTGACAACCATGAAATGGGTACGGTTTTCGAGGAACTTGTTCGCAAATTCAACGAAGAAAACAATGAGGAAGCCGGAGAACACTGGACGCCGCGCGACGCCGTACGCCTGATGGCAAATCTCGTTTTCCTGCCTATCGAGGATAAGCTCAAATCCGGCACATACCTACTCTATGACTGCGCCTGCGGCACGGGCGGCATGCTGACGGTGGCCGAAGACACCCTCACCGCTATCGCAGAAAAACGCGGCCTTGAAATCGGTGCCCACCTCTACGGGCAAGAAATCAATCCCGAAACTTATGCCGTCTGCAAAGCAGACATGTTGCTCAAGGGCGAAGGCGACAACGCCGACCACATCGTCGGCGGCGCGGAATGGTCCACGCTCTCGCACGATGCCTTCCCGGCCCAAGAGTTCGATTTCATGCTTGCCAATCCTCCATATGGCAAAAGCTGGAAAAAAGACCTCGAAGCGATGGGTGGCAAAGACGGCATGCGCGATCTACGTTTCAAGGTCATGCTTGATGATGAGGAGCTTTCCCTCGTCACACGCTCCAGCGACGGCCAGATGCTTTTTCTTGCTAACATGGCCTCTAAAATGAACGACAAATCGGCTCTGGGCAGCCGCATTGCCGAGGTCCATAACGGCAGTTCGCTCTTCACTGGCGACGCGGGACAAGGCGAAAGCAATATTCGTCGCTGGATCATCGAAAACGACTGGCTAGAGGCTATTGTCGCCCTGCCGCTCAACCTGTTTTACAACACCGGCATCGCTACCTATATCTGGGTCTTGTCCAATAAAAAACCCGCGCACCGCAAGGGCAAGGTCCAGCTGATCGACGCCAGCCAGTGGTTCAAGCCTTTACGCAAGAACCTCGGTAAGAAAAACTGCGAACTGTCGTCCGAAGACATTGACCGGATTACCAGGACGTTTCTTGACTTCAAGGAGACCGAACAGTCCAAAATCTTCCCGAACGCGGCCTTTGGCTACTGGAAAGTCACGGTCGAACGCCCTCTGCGTCTGCACAGCCAGCTTTCACTTAAGGCGATTGAAACCCTGTGCTTCGCCTCAGGCGAGGAGGAAATCCGCTCCACGCTGTACGACGAATTCGGTGATGACCTATTCAATAAATTCTCCAAAATCGCCGCGAAGCTGGAAAAACGCCTTGCGGAATGGGGAGGCGACGATGAATCGGAAGATGATGAAAACGGTGAAGACGCCAGCACCAAGAAGAAAGGCTTGCCCGAGAAGAAGAAAAAGAAACTGCTCGATTCCGCCACATGGGCGCGCGACGGCCAGCTGGTTGAAACCGCCATGGCGCTGCGCAAGGCGCTAGGGGACAAGCTTTTTGAAGATCACAATATCTTCCGCGACCGTGTCGAATCCTGTCTTGAAGACGAGGGCATCAAGTTACGTGGCCCCGACCTGAAAAAAATCCTTGAGGCTGTTAGCTGGCGTGTCGAAACGGCTCCGCCTGTCATTGCCAGGGTGCATAAACCCGGTAAGGCTAAGGTTGACCCTCTGCATGGTCTGTTTGAAACGAAGCTAGATGGCAAGCCCGCGATTGTTGAATACGAAACCGACACCGAACTGCGCGATACAGAACAAGTGCCGCTGCTCGAAGATGGCGGGGTTGAGGCCTTTATTAAACGTGAGGTGCTGCCCTATACACCCGACGCATGGATCAAGGAAAGCTCCACCAAGATCGGCTACGAGATCAGTTTCACGCGCCACTTCTACACACCGCAGAAGCTGCGGACCCTTGAGGAAATCCGCGCTGACATCGCAGCGCTGGAAAAAGAGACTGAAGGCCTGATCGGCGAGATCGTGAAGGGCAGCAAGAAATGATCGATGGACTCAAACCTTACCCGGAATATAAGGCGTCGGGATCACGGTGGCTTGGGAATGTTCCTGAGCATTGGGGAATTCGCAATCTACGTACGCTGATTACGAAACGTGCCGAACGTGATCGTCCCGATCTTCCTCTGTTATCTGTTGCACGCGAGAAAGGTGTTTTTATACGTTCCCTAACAAATGAAAAAGAAAATCATAATGTTATTCCCGAAGACTTGTCTAATTATAAAGTTGCTCGTGCTGGCGATCTGGTAATCAACAAAATGAAGGCGTGGCAAGGCTCAATGGGAATTGCGCCTTGTGAGGGTATCGTTAGCCCTGCCTACTATGTGTTTAGTTTCCGCATTAATAATCACGCCTATGGTCAAGCACTTCTTCGCAGTAAACCCTATGTCGCCCATTTTGGGCAATCGTCAGACGGAGTTCGGATTGGACAATGGGATTTGTCTATTCCAGGTATGCGTCAAATTCCAGTACTTGTTCCCTCAGAAAACGAACAAGCCGCTATTGTGCGCTTCCTTAATCATGCAAATGGACGGATTGAGAAGACTATTCGGGCGAAGAAGAAACTCATCGCGCTGCTGAACGAGCAGAAACAGGCCATCGTCCACCACGTTGTCACGCGCGGTCTCGATCCTTCCGTTCCCCTCAAACCCTCCGGCATCCCATGGCTCGGCGATATTCCACAACATTGGCGAATTGTCCGCAACATGGCTTTGTTTGCTCATCGCGTCGAAGCAGGAATTGTGGATATGCCCGTTCTCCAAGTAAGCCTTCATTCTGGCGTCACTGCTGAAGAATTGGATCAGTTTGGTAGACCTAAGAGGTTGATAGCAGACGCTACCAAGTACAAGCTCGTCCGCACAAATGACTTGGCCTACAACACCATGCGGATGTGGCAAGGCGCAGTTGGGGTGGTGCCGTTTGATGGACTCGTAAGTCCCGCATACGTCGTGCTTAAGCTCCGCGAGGAAGCCTTCTCCGATTTCTACAATTACATTTTCCGTACACATGTTTATAAACAGCAGGTAAATCGTTATTCTTCGGGTATCGTGTCTGACCGTAACCGTCTATACTGGGACAGCTTCAAACAAATTCCGAACATTCTCCTTCCGAGGCTAGAGCAGGAAGAAATCGTCGCATTCATCGAGACCGAGACAAAGTCAATCTCTGTCGCTATTGCCCGCACTGAGCGAGAAATAAACCTTCTCCGCGAATACCGCACCCGGCTTGTCGCCGACGTAGTGACCGGCAAGCTGGACGTGCGTGAGGATGCCGCAAGCCTGCCCGATGAAGCACCGCCGGAGTCGGAGATTGCTACGCTCGAAGATAGCGAGGACCTGGATGCTGAAGACACCTCCGAGGAGGATGCCGCATGACCATTGATACAAGCGAAAAAGGTCTTGAAACCCTCATCATGCGCCACATGACTGGAACGGATGGACTTGCCGTCACTCCGGGTGCGCCAGCAGGAAAGCCAGCCGGAATAGGCTATTTCGCCGGAAGCCCCAAGGATTTTGACCGGGACAAGGCGCTGGATGTAACACAGCTTTTTGCTTTCTTGCACGCCACCCAGCCTGATGAATTCCGCAAGCTTGGCATAGCTGATGCCAATGACACTAAGGACATCGCACGCCTGAATTTCCTGACACGCCTGTCCAACGAAGTCGGCAAGCGCGGGGTGATCGATGTATTGCGCAAGGGGATTGATGACAGGCACCTGCATTTCACCCTGTTCTACGGTACTCCCTCGGAAGGAAATGAAAAGGCAGCCACCCTGTACACAAAAAACCGTTTTTCGATGACGCGCCAGCTAGCCTACAGCCCTGACCAGACCCGCCGTTCTCTTGATCTATGCCTGTTTATTAACGGCCTTCCAATTGCAACATTCGAACTTAAAAATAGTCTCACCAAGCAAACGGTGGATGACGCGATCTGGCAATACAAACGTGATCGTGACCCGCGTGAAAAGCTGTTTGAGCGTTTCCGCTGCGTTGTCCATTTCGCGGTCGATGACAGCGAGGTGCGCATGTGCACCGAACTTAAAGGCAAGGGTTCATGGTTCCTGCCCTTCAATAAGGGCTACAACGATGGCGCGGGCAACCCGCCAAACCCCAATGGCCTCAAGACGGATTACTTGTGGAAAGAAGTGCTGACACCGGCAAGTCTGACTAACATCCTTGAGAACTACGCACAGGTCGTCGAGGAAAAAAACCTGAAGACAGGCAAGAAAAAACAGGTACAGATTTTTCCGCGTTATCACCAGCTTGGCGTGGTGCGTCAGGCGCTGGCCCATGTTCGCGACAACGGGGCGGGCAAACGCTATTTGATCCAGCATTCAGCGGGCAGCGGCAAATCGAACTCGATAGCGTGGCTTTCCCACCAGCTTATCAGTATCAAGCGGACAGGCAGCGAAGTCTTTGACTCCGTCATCGTCGTAACCGACCGCCGCATTCTCGACGATCAAATTCAGCGTACAATCAAACAGTTCATGCAGGTAGGGGCGACGGTGGGACACGCCGAACATTCAGGCGATCTGAGAAAATTTATCGAACAAGGAAAGAAAATCATCGTTTCAACGGTACAGAAATTCCCCTTCATCCTCGACGAGATTGCCAGAGAGGGCGGCAAAACTTTTGCTATCGTTATTGATGAGGCGCATTCCAGTCAGGGCGGCAAGACCTCCGCAGCGATGAGCACGGCGCTAGCCGACCCGGCAAAGGCAGGGGATAACGAGCCCGACCCCGAGGATACGGTAAACGACGCACTGGAAAAGCGCATGGCGGGACGTAAGATGCTGACCAATGCTAGCTATTTTGCCTTCACCGCCACTCCGAAAACCAAGACCCTGGAAATGTTCGGCACACCTCTCCCACGTGACGCCGAGGGTAAAGTCAAACACAGGCCTTTCCACAACTACACCATGAAGCAGGCGGTCGAGGAAGGTTTTATTCTCGACGTTCTCAAAGCCTACACGCCGGTTGAAAGCTACTACAAACTAGTCAAAAAAATAGAGGGTGACCCGGAGTTTGATAAAAAGAGGGCGAAGAAGAAGCTACGCCTTTACGTCGAGAGCCATGACCACGCTATCCGCCTCAAAGCGGAGATTATGGTCGATCATTTCCACGAACAGGTTCTTGCTCCCGGCAAAATCGGTGGTAAAGCGCGCGCTATGGTGGTAACCAGCGGCATTGCCCGTGCTATTCAGTATTACCATGCCTTCAAGACCTATCTGGTGGAGCGCAAAAGCCCGTATCAGGCCATCATCGCTTTTTCCGGCGACCATGATTACAACGGCGCAAAGGTAAGCGAGTCCTCGCTGAATGGCTTTCCGAGTAACGACATTGCCGATAAAATTCAGGAAGACCCATACCGGTTCCTGATATGTGCCGACAAGTTTCAGACTGGCTATGATGAGCCCCTCCTGCACACGATGTACGTGGACAAGCCTTTATCGGGCATCAAGGCGGTGCAGACGCTCTCCCGCCTTAACCGTGCACACCCGCAAAAGCACGACTGCTTCGTTCTCGACTTCCAGAACAACAGCGAGGCCATCACCTTTGCATTTCAGGATTACTACCGCACCACGCTGCTGGCCGATGAAACCGACCCGAACAAGCTGCATGACCTCAAGGCGGCTCTGGACGCTGCGCAGGTTTACACGCCAGAACAGGTCCTCCAGTTTGTCGAGCTTTTCATCGGCAATGCCGAACGTGACCAACTCGACCCCATTCTCGATACTTGTGTCACGATTTATGTCGAGCGCCTTGATGAAGACCAGCAGATTGATTTCAAGGGTAAAGCCAAGACTTTCTGCCGGACCTACGATTTCCTCTCCTCCATACTGTCTTACTCAAATATCGGATGGGAGAGACTTTCGATCTTTCTCAATATGCTGATCCCGAAACTTCCCGCCCCCAAGGAGGAAGATCTATCCAAAGGCATTCTCGAGTCCATCGACATGGATAGTTACCGTGTCGAGAAGAAAGCAGTAATGAAGATTGCGCTGACAGATGAGGATGCAGAAATCGAGGCTATCCCGACCGACGGCGGAGGCCGTAAGGGCGAGCCAGAGATGGATCACCTGAGCAATATCCTGAAAACATTCAACGAGCAATTTGGTACGCTATTTACCGACGGTGACCGCGTGATCAAGAAAATCCGCGAGGATATTGTGCCCATGGTTGCCGCAAATAAGGCCTACCGTAATGCTCGGGAGAACACACCTCACACCGCCCGTATGGCTCACGATCAAGCCCTAAACACCGCCATGCAGTCTTTGTTGAAAGACGACACGAACCTATACAAGCATTTTGTTGAGAATGAACATTTCAAACGGTTTATTAGCGATTTGGTTTATCACCAAACAAATGCGGGCACGTAACAAGATATTCTCAATGCGGTCTCTTAAAGGTGCTTCATAAGCTTCCAGAGTCACTTCAAAATTATGGCGGTGTTTTCTCCTGTTTCCACCAAATCGACCTTTCTGTAGGTTGGATTAGGAGAAAATATGGGAAAACACGTCAAGTAACAAGAGAATAGAAGTGACAGGTTTATGCCGTCACATACGGCTCGATCTTGATCTTCTTCGCTTGCTTGCGCATTTCGGTGCTGTCGTACCAGGCCTGCATCTGTAGCAGCATTTCCATCTTCAAGTGAAACGCCTTTTCCAGCCGCAAGGCCATTTCAGGGGAGAGCGCCGCTTTCTC
>ERZ1292630.4216-Hain-H41-02um-R3-4216-length-12280-cov-12_pt1 | contig 12280 bp, 9 predicted proteins | sample MGYA00564408_ERZ1292630 | MGnify/ENA primary metagenome ERZ1292630 (study PRJEB36523, sample SAMEA6512641) | groundwater metagenome | collected 2019-01-08 | study: AquaDiva: Metagenomics assemblies of 32 groundwater samples | reverse complement strand
CGGTTGGAGATTGGCAATGGTCGCGCCTGGTTCATAGACATCCAACAGGGCGTTATAGGGCGAGTCGTGATAGCCGAGATATTCGGCTTCTTCGCGCTTGAGCTGGAGTACCGTTCGGAGATTCGGCAAAAACATAGAGAACGTGTTCTTCGTCTTGGCCTCGGCCCAGACCTGCTGCGCGAGCGAGCATTCACGGCTCAGCTTGACCACGAAATCCGATGGCAGCTTTTGGGCTCGGCTGAAATCCCGCCACACCTCTCGCAAGAGTGAGCGTGACGGTTCATCCCAGGTCTCACTCCCTTGGTCCGATGCTTGACCAGTGCCAGGATCCACCCATTGCGACAAGAGCGACTGCACGTCCGGCGAGACCAGCTTCTGATGGGCGATGCCTTGGAGCACGGCGATCTGTTCAGCCCTCGCTTCCCCCCCGCCGACCGGCATGTAGGTTTCCTGATCCCACGAGAGGACCGAGGCGGCGCTATTGATGCGCTGAATTTCCAGCAGCCTGGTGGTGAGGGGGTCCAACGTGGCGAGTGTGTTCAATTCAACCTCCAGTTCACTGTGCTAAGATTCGCGTCCGTGATTCGGTCCTCGGGCGCAGTGTACGCAAGGGGCGACGCGTTTTTCAAACCATCCAAGAGAATTCCAATGAACAGGTTGGTTCCATCCGAGATCGAAGCCTATGCAGAGGCCCATTCCATGTCGGAGTCGTCAGTCTGTCGAGCCCTGCGCGAAGAGACCCATCGGACCATGGAGTACCCTCACATGCTGGTCGGTCCCTTGGAAGGGGCATTCCTGAAGATGATGACGCAGCTGGTGGGTGCCAAGCGGGTGCTCGAAGTCGGGATGTTCACCGGCTACAGCGCGCTGTGTTTTGCAGAAGCGCTGCCGACTGATGGCAGCGTGATCACCTGTGAGATCAATGAAAAGTCAGCGGCGCTGGCCCGACGTTATGTAGCGCAGTTCTCAGTGGGGAACAAGATTGACATCCGCATGGGGCCGGCCCTCGACACGATGCGAACGCTCACTGGCCCGTTCGACGTCATTTTCATCGATGCAGACAAGACCAACTACCTCAATTACTACCGGCGTGCCCTCGATCTACTGGCGCCGAACGGCGTGATTCTGATCGATAACGTGCTGTGGAGCGGCGAGGTGCTGAAACAGCCAGCTCCGGATGAGTCTACTGCGGCTATTCAGGAACTGAATCGAACCGTCTCAGCTGATCCGCGTGTGAGCGCTGTACTAGTCACGATTCGTGATGGAGTTTTGGTGGTGCGACGAGCAGGGTAGAACGCGATAACTCCGGGTTCCGTAACCCCTCCTACTTATGGTATCTGTACGGATACAGATCGTATCTAGTTGATACTTCCTTATGGCGACACCTCCTCATCGCCGCGCTCCCTACTTTACCCAGCGTAGCTTCTTTCTCTGTCGGTTCATGAGCTTGTACAAGTTGCAGGTAGGTAGAATAGCTCCGCTTGGATGGGCATTGGTATTGCTCAAGCGAAAGGAATAAAGGGGGAGGGTCTGTTTAAAGGGGTTCGCGTGGTGCCGGGAGCATGAGTAGGATACTCGTCTCATATCGGCGTGAGGGCAGTGTCGATGTGATCGGCCGTATCTACGATCAGCTCATCCAGATGCTGAGCTACAATCCGTTGGGCGTGTACCCTTGGCGCTTGAAAACAAAGACCGTGAGAACCAAGTGGCCTTTCCCTTGTCGTGAACCCTCTGTGGAGGTGCGTATGAATAAGACGACTGATCATGGGCACATGCGGACTGAGTTGGACCAGCTGATTGCCGCGATCGAGTTGCCGGAACTGAACAAGCAATTCCTGCGGGTGCGGTGGTTGGAGCTGGTCATGTGGATGGATGGGAAGGCGCAAGAGTCCGTGTGGTGGTATCGCCGGCTACGTCTGGCGACGATCATCGGCGGCGTGATCGTGCCGGCGCTGGTCAGCCTGAATCTCGGCAGTGACACGCAAGCTCTCATCCAAACGATCACGTTCATCGTCAGCCTTGTGGTGGCGCTGAGTGCTGCCGTAGAGGAGTTCTTTCGCTATGGTGAACGATGGCGGCACTATCGACGTATGACCGAGTCACTCAAGAGCGAAGGCTGGCAGTTTCTCCAGCTGAGCGGAGGCTACGCCAACCAAACCCATATTCAAGCGTACCCGGCCTTCGCCGCACGCGTTGAAGAGCTGAGCCGCGAGGAAGTTGATACCTACATCACTCAAGTCTTCAAAGAAAAGAAAGAGGTGGATGAAAAGGCACCCGCTGTGCAGTGAAGGAGCAAGGCTGACTGGTTCTATTGGAGGAGGGACGCGTTCATGAAACCTCATGCCTTTGTTGCTATGCCGTTTGGCGTGAAGAAGGACAGTCAAGGCAACGAGATTGATTTCAATCGCGTCTATGCGGAGTTGATTAAGCCGGCGCTGGAGGCGGCGGGGCTGGATGTGTTCCGGGCGGATGAGGAGGTGCGGGCGGGCGACATTCGCACGGACATGTTTCAGGAGTTGCTCATCGCTGACCTGGTTGTCGCGGACCTCACGATCGACAACCCCAATGTCTGGTACGAACTCGGCGTGCGGCATGCGTTGCGTGCGCGGGGTGTCGTCCTCATCTGCGGTGGGCGGGTGACAACGGCCTTTGATCTCTACACGGACCGGAAGCTGCGCTACTCCATCAAGGATCGTGGACCGGACCCCGCGGCGATCGAACAGGATAAGAAGAATCTCACGGACATGGTGAAGGCGACGATGGAGTCGTGGCATGGCCGCAAGGTGAGTCCGGTCTACGACTTGATGCCGAATCTTCAAGAACCGGATTGGAAGTTGCTCCGCATCGGTGACGTACAGGAATTCTGGGAGCAGCATAAGGCATGGGAAGAGCGGATCACCCTAGCAAGAAAAGCCGGTCAGATTGGAGATGTGCTCGTGCTGGCCGATGAGGCGCCGATCGCGGCCTTTCGTGCGGAGGCTTGGATTAAAGTCGGGGAGACGTTACGGAAGGCGGAGGACTTCACGTTTGGACTGGAGCAACTCGAGCGGGGCCTCGCCATCGAGCCGCATAATTTGCGAGGGCTTCGAGAGAAAGGGATCTGTCTCCAACGGCTGGCCTTGGCAGGCAAGCCCGGTCATTCATTGGATCGCGCGCGGGCGCATTATCGCACGGTGCTGGAGTCCTTTCCGAACGATGCCGAAACCTGGGCCTTGCTCGGGCGTGTCGACAAAGACGCGTGGGTGGCCGCGTGGTACCAGTCCGGTCGCACGCCGGAACAGATGCGGGACGATGCCGCGTACGAAGACGCGTTGCTGTGGGCAGCGATTGAGAGTTACGCCACCGGCTATCGTCGCAATCCTGGTAATTACTACTCCGGTATCAACGCCTTGACCCTCATGCATTTGCATCAGCATCTCACCAAGGATACGCGGTACGAGAAGAAGATGGCGACGATGGCCGGAGCTGTGCGATTCGCAGCTGAGACGGAAGCCGATCCCAACCAGGCTTTCTTCGCCAAGGCGACGCTTGGCAATCTGGAGGTGCTGGTCGGAACACCGGACACCACCAAGGATGCCTATAAGGAGTTCATTGCCAAGAACGACAAGGATTGGTTTGCTCTGAACTCCTGCCGGGCGCAGTTGCAGTTGCTCAAGGACATGGGCTACCGGCTGGAAAATGTGGAGGCCGGGATTGCGGTCTTTGACCGAGCGTTGCAAAGACTCGCGAAGCCGAACAATCGCTGGCAGCCGCGGCAGGTCTTGCTCTTCAGTGGCCACATGATCGATGCCCCAATCAGGCCAACCCCGCGCTTCCCCGCAGCAAAGGAACCAGTGGCGGCTCAGAAGATTGCCGAGGCCTTGCAGAAGTTGGGAGCCGGTCCGGAGGACCTGGCCCTCACGCAAGGCGCCTGTGGCGGGGATTTGCTCTTTACGGAGGCCTGTCTGCAGCGAGGGGTGAAGGTGCAGTGGCTGCAGTCGTTCAATGAGCCAGAGTTTATCCAAAGATCGGTGGTTTGTTACAGCGAAGCCTGGCGAGAGCGATACCTCGCCGCCAAAGTTAAGCTCGCCACCACCTCCACCAGCTCCGGCATTCGTGCAGCTCCGGAATGTCTGGGCCCACTGCCCAAAGGCGTCGATCCCTACGAACGCTGCAACCTCTGGTTGCTCTATACGGCCTTGTCGTATGGCATCGACAAAGTCTGGTTTATCTGTTTGTGGAATGGCGGTGGTAGTGATGGGCCGGGCGTCTTGTCGCACATGTATGAAGAGGTGAATCGCAGAACTGGGAGAGTCACATGGATCGACAGTAGGGACTTCTAGTCAGACGTTTATGGCAGCGAGTGGTCCAAATCTGTCGATGACTTTTCAGGATCTCTCGTCAATACATATGCGCATTAGCACTGAAAAGTCATCGCTCGGATTGTTGCACAGACGCGATGGTTTTCTCGCGCAGAGGGCGCGGCATTTGTATTGCCATGCTCGCCAGAATTACATTATCATACTTATGAGAGTATGCTTGGAATCGTGACCTAGGTCGCTGTAGCGCCGCGCACCCGAATTGGATGTTTATGGTTGAAAATCCCATCGTCGCGATTGTAGGAAACGTGACAACTTCCTCTGACGCACCGGCAGCCGCCGAAGCGCTTGGACGGGAACTTGCCAAGGCCGGGCTTCGCATCCTCGTTTACTCCAGTGGTCCTGACTTTCTGGACGGCCACATTGTGAAGGGGTATGTCGCAAGCCGCTCAGCCAGCCGTCGCTCGGTTCAGGTCCGCTATCCCTTGCACGGGAAAAAGCCTGAGTTTCCCGAGCAACAAACCAATAGCGAGGTATTCGACTGGCGGCCCGATCACAGCCAGGATTGGGAGATGTCGTTTTACCAGTCGCTGAACGAGGCGAACGGTATTCTGCTGATGGGTGGGGGCGCTTCCACGATGATTGCCGGCGTGGTCGCCATGGGTCACGGAATTGCCATGCTCCCCGTGGCGGGGTTCGGTGGCGCTGCGGCGAAGGTTTGGGAGTCACTGCGGCCAGGGCGGGATCTACCCAGCGCCGATGAGATTTCGTCGATGGCGCGCCCCGAGTGGTTAGATGATCATGCTGCCGAGTTCGTCAAGGGGATCAAAGACCAGCTTGCCCGCAAAGCCGAATTGGCTAGGCAGCGCTGGATCGAAGAACGCCGGAAGGAGGTTTCCATCGGCTGGCATGCGTTCTCGGCCGTATTAGTTTTTGTCCTTGCCGTGGCTGCAGGCGCCGTCGCGTTTGCGTGGGACAATATTCCTGTATTTCCATTGATTGCTCTTTTATTCTTCTCACCACTGTTGGCTGGAGTAGCAGGCTCCACCATCCGCTTAGTGTTTGATGCTAGTCAGGGTTCTTCGCCTGTACCCACCCAAACCACACTCACTACCGTGGCTTTGGGTCTGATCGCGGGTGGAGCTGCTGGGCTGCTGTTCATAACCGCCCAGATCACTACCGCGCCTTCGACAGGAAACGGAAGTATCGTCTCGCCGGAGCAGGCCAGAAAACTCGTGCTCTTCGGGGTCCTCATCGGACTCGTCGCTGGACTGACCCTTGATGCTGTATTCCGTAAGCTAATCTCCACCGATGTCGTCAATGTGAGCGCCATAGAAGTGAAGAAAGGCCCATGATTCCGTGGCAAGCCAAAGCAGGTTCGCAGTTTATTTCAGCCACAGTTGGCGTCCACGCGATGTGGAACTGAACCTCCAGGTTTGGGAAGAGTTGGCCGCTGATTGTACGCTGCTGGTGGATGTCCCAGAGGAACCCGGAGCCGATCCGCCTTACTACATTAATCGAATCGAAGAACTCCTCCGGCGAACCGACCTGTTTGTAAGCATTCTGACCTACCGCGAACCTAATAAGGCTGTACCGGTGGCCGGCGGTGCAGATTTACGCTGCTCGCCCTACAGCCTGTTTGAGATTCGGCTCGCCGAACGAGTAGATATCCCGAGGCTTGTCCTGTACGAACGAGGTACGGGTTTCCGGCCTCCGAAGACTATTCGACCCTGGGAAGCGTACATCGAATTCTTTTGCGGAACCAAGGAACGCCGCATCGAATTGCAACGATGGACGACCGTCATCGAGGCGAGGATCCAGCAGTGGAAAGCGTGGGTAGCGAACCACCGCCGGCCGGTGAGCTATGAGCGGTCCAGAAATGCCACCATTCTGGTGAGTGCTTCGCTCGATGAGCAAGCTGGCGAGGCCCTAGAAAGCAGCTTGGAGGCTGGCGGGTATGAGCCCGTCCCTTGCAAGCCTGAACAGCAAAGAAGCAGTGAGGTCTTTCGGCGTCTCCGCGAAGCCGGGCTGGTCCTCGCCGAATTTGGGACGGGCGATTCCCGCTTAGAGCAGGTGTATGCCGCCGCGCATGGTTTGGGATTGCCCGCGATTCGCATACTGTCTGCGGCGTCCGGGCCTGAGGGGCTACCGTGGATTCTGAGGGGAGATCCTGGCGGTTTTGAGGATGATATTGTGAGGTGGAGTAAACCAGAGGATGTCCTAGATTTGGTCACTCCTCGTATTGCTGCCATGGACCGTCTTAGCGAGGCCCTCAGTGACGACGACGGGCTTGCTTACCTTCAGTCGAAGCGCTATTCACGGTTTTTCGTGTTTATTAGTCACACGCTGAAAGGCAAAGACCGTGCTCTCGTGGAGAAGATCTACAAACTTCTCAAGGCAAAGTACGTGCTTCCCTTCGAGTACCAGCAAGTCAACACCGCCGGTATCGATTGGAAAGTGGTTTTGGATGAGTCGCTCAAGAAAACCACGCACTTCGTAGCCCTGCTCGACAACACCTACGAGCAGTCACCAACGTGCGAATATGAACTTCGCGAGATTCTGAAGCGGAGAAACGAGGTGACGATCCTGCCCTTCACGATTGCCGGCAGGGAGAGGTATAACCCGGACCTGCCGGAGAAGCACAACAAATTGCTCTCTAGCCAGGACCCCTCCCTCAACGCTGAAATTGTGGTTAAGGAGGTAATGAGTGTGCTTGACGCCGCTCTCAGCCGGTCCGAACTGACGTGAAGGGGCAAGCCCTGTCTTCGCGCGATTCATGCAATACAGAGTGTCAGCACGATGGCACCCTTTCTGCTCAGTTTCGGTGTGCACACGTGCCTATTAATGAGATGGGCAGAGCAGTTATCTGAAGCATGGGTGGAGATTCAGCAGAAATTGAAAGCCGAAAACGCCCATCGCTTAGCTAAAATTGGATTGGAGGAACGGCTGAAGGACGCCAATCCTAGGAGATCATCATGAGCGAGCAGCTGAAAGTCCGCATTACCGCCAAAGGACCAAAACAAATTTTGGCGCTTGATGGTGGAGGCATTCGCATGATGATGACTATCGAGGTATTGGCGGAAATCGAGAATATCTTGCGACAACAGTTGCGTAAAGGCTCTGAGTTTCGGCTGTCACAGTTCTTTGATTTTGTCGCTGGTGCAAGTACGGGGGCCATCATCGCGGCCTGTATCTCATCAGGTATGTCTGTGGCAGAGACGCGCAACTTTTGCCAGAGCATTGGCCAGGAGATATTCGACAAGGCCTCTCTCCTTAAACGGTTTCGAGCTAAATACGAGGATGAAAAACTAGCGGAGAAGCTTCAAGACGTCTTTGGCAAGGATACGACTTTGGGAAGCGAGAAGCTGCAGACCGTGCTGATGATGGTGATGCGAAACGCCACGACGGATTCACCCTGGCCGGTCTCGAACAATCCCTTTGCGAAGTATAACCAGCGCGACCTGAAGGACTGCAATCTCGATATTCCGCTGTGGCAACTCATCCGCGCCAGCACCGCAGCACCGGTCTTTTTCCCTCCGGAAGTCGTGACATTTGCCCCCGGCACATCGAACGAGTATCAGTTCATCTTTGTCGACGGTGGGATCACCATGTACAACAATCCGGCCTTTCAAGCTTTTCTGATGGCCACGGTCGAGCCCTATAAGATGGGGTGGGGGACGGGAGAGAATCAGTTGCTCGTGGTGTCGATCGGCACTGGTACGAGTCCCAAAGCCAATGTCGATCTGGATCCGGGCGAGATGAATCTGCTGTACAACGCAGGCTCGATCCCTTCGGCCTTGATGTTTGCCGCGCTCAATGAGCAGGATCTGCTGTGTCGTGTCTTTGGGAAGTGTGTGGCCGGAGACCAGTTGGATCACGAAGTGGGAGATTTGATTGGCAAGACGGGCCCGGTATCTCCGAAACTCTTCACATACATGCGATACAACGCGGAGCTGACGGAGAAAGGGCTTTCGGATCTTGGTCTGAGCGGCATCAACCCTGAAGATGTTCAACAGCTCGATTCCGTGAAGCATATCAAGAAGCTCCAAGAGGTCGGTCAGGCCGTCGGGAAGCACAAGGTCCTCCCAGCGCACTTCAAATGCTTTGCGTAGGTCACCTCGCAAGATTCTCTGAAGGAGGGATTCGCCCATGAGTAGGAAACAGAGAAGCCCGAGGTCTAGCGATGCAGATCGTGTGGTTCGCAAGATGGATTGGGACGAGTTTGAGGCACAGCTTTCTCGTTCGACCCGCGGAGGGAAAACGCGAGCGGTCTCCGATCAAGCCTTGCGGGATCATTTCGGACCCGAGAAGCTGGAGCGCTTGCAGCGGCTGGTGGAACGGGTGCGATCGGTACGAAGCAAGCGGGAGCCGCTTCGAGGCAACATTATCTTCATTCCCGGCATTATGGGTTCCGAGTTGACGGTGACGGAAGATGGCGATGATGACACGGTTTGGATCAGTTTCCTGAAACTGATCGGGGGAGGGATCAACAAACTCCGGCTTACCCAAGATGGCATGCGGGAGGCTGATGCACAGCTACGAGTACGGCCGAGCGGACTCGAGAAGGACAGCTATGCGGAGGCCATTCTCTGGTTGAAGGCCTATTGGAACGTGGAGCCCTTTGCCTACGATTGGCGGAAAGATCTCGATCAGGCCGCTGGGCGGTTGAAAGATCTCGTAGAAACCAAGTTCAAGAATCAACCGGTTCATCTGGTGGCCCACTCGATGGGAGGGCTGGTGTCCCGGAATTTCATTCGGCTCTACCCCAGCGTGTGGAAATCGATGTTGGAGCCGAAGAAGGTGCAGGGTGGGCGACTCATCATGCTCGGCACGCCGAACTACGGGTCCCATGCCATTGCACAAGCCATGGTCGCCAAGGACAAGCTGGTGAAGTGGTTGGCTGCGGCAGACTTGCGACACGACTTGGATGAGGTACTCGAAGTCTTGAACGGATTCGTAGGGAGTTATCAACTGCTTCCGGCTCCTGCCAAACTGCCCGCGCCGGAACAGGCGCTCTACACTCCGAGCAACTGGGGCTCCTATCCTATCGTCGCAGCGCACCTTGCCCGTGCACGGAAGTTCCATGAGGAGCTTGAGGCGTCGGCGACCATCGATCCGGAACGGATGACCTACATCGCCGGCTGCAATCAGGACACGCTGACTGCCGTGAGGATCAACGGCCCCGGCGTCTTCGAATTCGACACGACATTGAAGGGTGATGGACGTGTTACCCATGCGCTTGGATTGCTGCCCGGCGTGCCGACGTACTACGTCGATGAAATCCATGGTGATCTCCAAAGGCATGAGCAGGTGCTTGTCGCCATTGATGACATCTTGCGAACCGGCAAAACCGATGTGCTGGCGACGGAGCCGGTCGCCGCGCGTGCCGTCCGTTCCGTGCCATCCGCGCGAGTCCGGGCGGTCCAGGATCGGCAGGAGGCCGGGCAGATCCGGCGGATCGCGGAGGCGACGAAGGCCAATCACAGCAGCTCCACCGAGCGTCGCCGGGCTGAAGCCTTGCTCCGTCAAGCCATCATGGCGCAGGCGCCTCCGGTCTCTCGGGCTGTGACCGATTCGGTGTCGGTGAAGACCCCAGGCGAGGCGACGGCGATGAAAGCGACACCGGTCCGCATGTTGCCGAAGGTTGAATTGGTTCATGGTGACATTCGTGATATCAAGACGCCGGTGGTGGTCGTGGGACACTACCAGGGGCTGCCGCCGGTGCGGGCGGTCGGCGCGTTAGATGAGGCTCTGGATCGCTGGATTTCCAAGGCGGTTGCGCGCGGTATGATCGGCGGCGGGCTTGGAGAAGTGTTTCTCATCCCCAATACCCAAGCGGGGCTTGCCGCCAATTCCGTGATTCTCGCCGGGATGGGAGAGTATGGGCGCTTCAACCGGGAAGATCTGGATCTCCTCTTCGCGAATGTCACATATGGCGTGACGGCGTTGGGGTGGCGAGAATTCGCCACGGTCGTGATCGGTTCTGGAGAAGGCAATTTGTCGTTAGAGCAGGCCGTAGAGGGCATGATCGGGGGGGTGGAGTCGGCGCTCCGGCGACTCCATGGACAGGGGCATCTCGATCGACTGTCGATCGTCGAATATGATGCGGGTCGCTGCAAAGCCATTGCCCATACCCTCGATGAAATCTTCGGCATTCATGATGATTCGAAGCGGAGGTCGTTTACACCGAAGGAACTTCCGAAGCGAACCCGTCGCACTACACCATCGGCAGTGGTCAAGCAGGATGACATGCAGGGGAGTCGCATCACCATCGAGCGGGACCGTGACCTGTTTCGATTTTCCGCCATCACGAAGCAGGCAGTCATTCCGGTTCGTGAGATCCCGATTCAGTCCTCCTACGCAGAAGGGGCGGCTGAACTGCTGAAAGAAGCGCAGACCATGGACGAGCAGCACAAATACGGGAAGCTGTTGCATAGCTATCTGATGCCGGAAGACTTTCAAGGGATGATCGACATGGTGCCGCTGACCCTCTTAGTCGATCGGTCGACGGCGGCCTTTCCGTGGGAAATGGCGGCATTCGAGCGGCACGGACAGACGGTGTTCTACGGACCCGGGCGACAATTGACGCGACAGTTTCGCACCACGTTGTCCGGGGCTCCTGGGCTGATCGCGCCACCCTATCCGAATCGGCTTCGTGTCCTGGTCATCGCCGATCCGGCGCCGGAGGTTGAGTTGCAATTGCCCGGCGCCCGGGCGGAAGGGCACGCCGTCGTACGGATCCTTCAACAGATGAGACGAGAGCATGATCTGGAGATCACGATCGAACAACGGATCGGCACAGAGGAATGTGATCCGGTCGAACTGTTGGCCTTGATCCTGAGCGAAGAGTTCGACTTAATTCACTATTCAGGACATGGAGACTTCGACGAGAAGAATCCGTCGAAAAGCGGCTGGATTTTTGGTAAGGAGCATGTGCTGTCGGCGCGGGATATCTTCCGCGCACGACGGGTCCCGCGTCTCGTCTTTGCCAATGCCTGCTTCTCCGGCGTGATTCGCACCGGCAAACCCTTTACCCTGCAGGAATCGAATCGGAGCCTCGCTGGGTTGGCTCAAGCCTTTTTTGAACGAGGTGTGCACAACTATATCGGCACGGGCTGGCCCGTAGATGATGCCGCTGCGCTAATCTTCGCCGAATGTTTCTACACGGAGGCGCTGTCGGGTAAAGAGCTAGGGCCCTCGTTATCAAAAGCCAGAAAAGCGATCCTCACTAACGGGTCCACCTGGGGTGCCTATCAGCACTATGGCCAGGCCACGGCGAAATTGATCGTGCTGTCAGAGAAGAACTTCGCCAACGATATATAATTTCCCACACAGTGGAGCAGTTCTCGTGCGGGGCGGTGAGCGCCCCGCACCAGGTAGATAAGATTACTTCGACGAAGCTTGTGCCACATCCAACACTTTAATGTCGAAGTGGAGTGTCTTACCGGCCAGCGGATGGTTAAAGTCGAGGATGACGGTCTCGTTCTTCACTTCCGAGATCCGCGGAAAGACTTTTTGCCCATCGGCGGTTTTCCCCTCCAGCTGTGTTCCCACTTTTTGTGAATCGGGCGGCACCATCTTCTTGTCGATCTCCTGAAACGCTTTCGGATCGATGCTCCCATACCCCTCGGTTGGGGCCACGGTGAAATTTTTCTTCTCGCCGACGGCCATTCCCTCGAGCTGTTTCTCGACGCCAGGAATGAGTTGATGACTGCCCTGGGTGACTTTCAACGGCTCGCCGCCGACGTTTGTATCGACGACCGACTGATCGTCCAATTTTAGCGTGTATTCCAATGTGACCTTTTTTCCGTTCGAGACGGTCATAGCCGATGCTCCTTTCTTGGTATCTCCTGCTGAGACACAAGCCGCAGACAGGAACAGAATGACGCCCCAACAGCAGAATGTAGAAAAGAGGAATGCGCGTCTCATAGGGACCTCCTGTGAGAAGTGGGTTGTGTGTAGACTGGAATGGGTCACGGGAC
>ERZ1292630.4211-Hain-H41-02um-R3-4211-length-12285-cov-7_pt1 | contig 12285 bp, 5 predicted proteins | sample MGYA00564408_ERZ1292630 | MGnify/ENA primary metagenome ERZ1292630 (study PRJEB36523, sample SAMEA6512641) | groundwater metagenome | collected 2019-01-08 | study: AquaDiva: Metagenomics assemblies of 32 groundwater samples | reverse complement strand
CCGCCGAGCGCAACATGCGGTGGCCTCGGAACAGCTCGCCGCGACGGGTATGGGACGACGCGTTCGCAAAAGCCTCTCGGAACGGCCGCGGAGCGCCGCCACCGCTAATGTGCCCCGCGGGCATCGCGGCGGGGGTGTTCGTGTGATTGCCGTTGTAGGCACCGTACGGAGTCCGCCTCGCAGCGTCGACGGTCAGCGGGGCGAACACTCCGGTGAGCAACGCGCCGTCGTCATCTTCAGGGCTCGCGGCATCGATCGCGCGCATTTGTTTGATCGTGAGCATCACCCGATTGACCCAAGGCGGCCGAACGGGGGCGGCGGCGGCGCTTTTGCCGGGGAGGCCGAAGAGCCTGCGGCCGGCCGCCTCGGAGACGACGCGTGCGGGGCCGCGGAGCCACGGGTGCTGCAGAGCCGCCTCCAACGTCGGGCGCTGAAGAGAATTCGAGGTGGTAATAAAGCGGATGAAGTCCCGGAACGGCGGAGAGAACATGCTCTGCGCGTCCTCGGATGCGAACCATTTGGACCGGCAGCCGTCGCGGTCCGATGCCCAGCTCGCCACGGCCTCCCGGTCCCGGTATCGCTTCATCAGCTCGCCGACGTAGTGTGAGCCGTAGGCGATCGATGCCGGCGGACGGAGCTCGTAGAAGAGGATCGGAAGTTGTGCCGAAAGTAGCTGCTCTCCGCTGTAATATTTGATGGTTTTGAACCGTTCGGGGGCGCCTTCAGCCAGCTGCTTGAGATCGTCTGTCGTACTCCAGTTTTGCGGCCCGCGGCAGTCGGCAAGCATCAAGATCGCCAAGGCAAAGCCGAACGCGTCCGCGGCGCAGGATTGCTCGTGCTTGCGAAACCACTCTTCGGGCTTGAACGCACTCGTGCCTCCTGTGCGAAACCCAAGCTTGCCACACAAACCTAGATCGATGACCACTGCATTCGCGGTCGCAAGGTGGCGACTGTCGAGAACGACGTTGTCCGGCTTCGCGTCGGCGTACGCGTACCCAACGGCGTCCACCGACTGAAGGCCCAAGAGAATCTGCACCATCCAGCGCTGTAGGTAGCCCTCCGGTAAGAGTTGCCCAAGAGGGTCTCGATGGGATGGGACCGGCGTCGAGACAAGAGTGGCGAGACGATGTTGTTTCACCTCGGCAAGTAGGTGCGTCAAGTCCCCTCCTTCAAGGTACTCGAAGCCCAGCAAGTAGTTCCCCTGACGCGTTAACTGGAACAGATACTCCACAACATAGGGTTTGACCCCACTTTTGTGCACCAATTCGAGATTTTCCTTCTCCTTTTCGAAGTTTTTCCGAAGCTCATTCCTTATGTCGGCACTATTGGCCTCGCGAGTCTCCCGGTTGGGCTTGAAGAGCTTGATGATGATTCGGTCTGCACCGGCGCGCGCAATGTACACCGCGCCGAAGGCGGCGTTCGCTTGGATGACGTCGCTTTTGCCGAAGACGAATATTCTTTTGCTGTTCGGCTCCTCGATCTCGATCAGGTACTCTTCCTCGTCGGTATCATCACCCCCGAAGCCGGCCGAGGACGTCGAGCCCCCACACGAGGTGGAGGCGACCCCTCCGCCAGCGACGCGACTGAGCGCAGCGGCGGTGGTGGCGGTGACGCGGCTGGACGCAGCGGCGGTGGCGGCTGGCGGTCGTTTCGCCATCTGAGGGAAGGATACCTTTTTTGTGGAGAGGAAGGGGATAAAGAGGCTGGCGGCAGGGGGTTCCGGACGACAGCGTGTGTGCAAGGGGGGCCAACGGCGCGCGTTGGTGAAAATTGGTACTCCAAAGCGGAGGGGATCGCAGTGCTGCTGCTCAGTGGGAGGGCATCAACGATCCATCCATCCACACATGGACCAAGGGACGCATGGATGGGGTGGAGGGTCACAGCTCCTGCATCAGAAAGGCGAGGGGGTCCTCGGCTGCCCTTTCGCCGCTGGGTGGTGGTGGTGCGGAGTGTGACGCTTGTGCCTGCGGTGGTTGCACCGAGGCCGTCGAGCCACTTTGAGCCAGGGACACGCACCACGGAGGGGCCACGCCGCCGAAGAAGGGGTCATCGCAGATGTCTGGGGAATGAGCGGAAAGCAGATACTCGAGCTCGTCGTACAGGCGCTGGCCTTCAGCGGTTCGACGATAAGTCGGGCGGCAGGTGAACGCGTCGGTCGGGCAGGAAGGCACCTCGGGGGAGAGGGGAGGTCCCAGCGTTTCGCATGAAGAGAGCATGCGAGCGGCATGTGAGGAGCCGAGGAGAGGTGGGTGCCCATCCGACACAACAGAGTGCTGGGGGTGATGTTGTTGCTCGGGCTGATAGGACGACGGTGCGGCCGCTCGCGCCGCGGTTGCCTGTAACTCAACGTCACCAAGCAGGAAGCGTGACGGCAGCAGGCGCATCGCCACGCCACGACCCCCGTCCACCTCCTTTCTCCTTCTCGAATCATCCACGGACGCGTCTGCTGCAGTTCCATCGAGGAGTAATTCTGTTTGCAAACGCTGTGAGGCGCCGTCGTAAACCGTCCACAATGCGTAGATCCGCTGAGCGACACTGAGCAGGCACCCGACGCCGCTGACCACCGAGCCTGCCGTCGCGATCACGGTCGTCGCCCAGAGGAGTCGGACTGCCGCCGCTTGGCGGCTTTCGTCCGCAGGCGGGTCGGCCGAACCATCGCCGCTCACCAGCACAGAAATGGCAGCCACAAGGGTGAAAGCGCCAGCGCAACATAGTAGCGCCGAGGTGTTTCCCACCAGGTTCTTCGCGGGGCTCAAAAACGGTCGCAAAACGAGCGACAGCATCAGTGCGAGGGTCGCCAAGATGCAAATGGTCGCTGCCGCGCCAAGGCACGTGGTGTCCGGGGACGCCGTCGCCGCGCCTTGCGCCATGAACGTCCCGAGCGATAGGACGAGATCCATTGCACAGTACAGCGGCGACCACCGCTGCCGAAAAAATGAAGCCGCCGCGAAGCGAAGGCCGTCACGTGCCGCCGCTTTCCCGTCCACCGCCGCGGCCACACACGATGACGACGACAAAGGCGGAGACAACGACGTCGGCCCGTGACACTTGGAGAACACAATGCCGCGCGCGGCGAGGGCGGCCTCATCCTCCGCCGCATTCGGTCCCCAGCGGTATTGCACTCCCAGACTCAGCACCACCGCGCGCCGCAAGGGGCGGTATTGCCTTGGATCGACGACCCGTATGACCGACGCACGGTCCCGACCCCATCGGCCCCAGAACGCCATCACGGCCACTTCAAGCGAGACGGCGAGCGTGCCGATGACAAAGAGGATGACGTCGATGGCCAGTTCCGACGGCTCCGCCGGGTGGCCGCCGCCGTGCACGAGAAGAAACGTCGCCGACGACACGACCCCTTCCATGGCAAGGGCGCAAGGCAACAGCACCGAGCCGGGCCAACGCACCAGCCGCAACCCGCGCGCAACTGGTGACTCGCAGGCACCCGCTGGGTTGTCTGCACCCCCTTCGTTCCGCCGCTGCACATACAGCGCACCCCATCCGGCGCCCATCATCCATATGAATAGGGACACACTCGCCACGAACACAAGGTTGCCCAAGACGCACGCGCGGTGCGCGGCACGGGTGTTATCGCTTCCGACGCGCCCGATCATCGGCAGCAGCGCCATGGGGAAGGAAGGCAACGCCGTCGACCACGTTTCGTCGTCTGACATTGCTGCGGCGGTGGGCGAGGAGGTGCTCTGATTGCGCCGCGTGGCGGCCTGCCTGCGGGCCACCGCCTCCTGGCAGCGCGAGGCGACAGCAATTGTCGCCTGGGCGCGGGCCGCCTGCTGCGCGGCGGCGGGATTAGCAAATAGAACGGCGGCAGCCGATATCGTCGTGACCGACGCCGTGGCGATGGCGGAGTCCGTCAAGGCTGCGACCACGGACGGCATGGAGGGATTCGTGATGTTGAACGTCGCATTCGTGCCGTTTGTCGAGGGCCGCGACGACGTGCTCGATGAGGGCGGCGAGGTGGCGCTGGTCGTGTTTGTCGTGCTCGTGGAGGGCGGCGATGGGGCGCTCGTCGTGTTCGTCGAGGTGGTGCTGGTCGTGCTCGTGGAGGGCGGCGATGTGGCGCTCGTCGTGTTCGTCGACGTGGCGCTGGTCGTGCTCGTGGAGGTTGTGTTCGTCCGGGACGTGCCGTTTCCCGAAGTGTTTGTCCACGATATTGTCTGCGACCGTTCCGTATGTGTCCATGAGAGGGTCCTCGAGATGGTCGACAGCGATGCTGACGCACGGGTCCTCGAGCGGGAGGAAGCATGAGGGCTCAGTGACGGAGTGGCCGAACGAGTCACCTCCCATCCCGGAAAGCAGCACGTCAGCTTCAGCCACGGCTGCTCTACCTGGGCACCGAACGAGAGTAACATGCCGCCTTGCGGCAGCGCCAGAAATGTCCGCCCCCGTTGAGCGGCAAGGCTCCCGTTCCCTTGAGGTATCGCCCAAATGGCGCTTTGACTCGTCTGAATATCGACGACCGTCACGCGACCGGAACTCCAGTTGCCGATGAGTAGCGAGTCGGGGAAGACAGGGTGAAAGGAGACATACTGCCCGCCGCCGAGCGACGGGACGGCGACGAACGTGCGCAGAGATGGCGACATCGAGGCGATCGGCGTGATCTTGACGAGCCCACCGACCGCGAGTGCGATGTAAGCCGAGGTCATCAGCGGATCGATGACAAGCGCGGCGGGCTCCGATAAGACCGGGCTGTCAAACGCCGGCGTTCCATCGGGCACTGTGCCCACTGGCGCAGAGGCACCGCATTTTCCCGCGAAAAGTTCGACCATGACGTCACCGAAGGTCGCATCGCTCGTGTAAACCGCCGTTGGCGACGACCCAGACCGCATCACGACGATGCAGTTACTGCTCGCGACGGCCACGGCGTACGTACCGTCCAGCATGTCCGCGAGGTAATGGGGCTGTGAGAAAAGCACCGAGAGGCCAGGAGCGGGTCCTACCGACAGCATGTGACCGGAGGCGCTCAAATTTCCCGCGACGACGCGCACGCTGTGGTTGCCGTGAAGGTTGATCAGTTGCACGGCCGGCAAGCCGATGGACGACACAAGAAGGGCAAAAGGGGCACGGGACAAACGCAGCCGTTCATGGCTGGTCGAGGGCGCCGGAAACAGCGCGACGAGTCCCAGCGGCAAGTCGAAGCGCGCTTGTGACGGTGCGACGGGTCCCGAGTAGACTGGACCGGACAATCCCAGCGCGCCGGCAAACACCGTCACATCCGCGATGACGGGCACGGCCGCGACCTTCGGGATCAAGAAAAGATCGGCGGTGACACGCTTGCACACCAAGATGACTTGACTGTAGATGCTCGTCAGATACAGCTCATCCCGCTCCGCGACGTAGACCATCTGCCCGATCCCAGAGAGCTCCGAGATGGGCGGCGTGCCGAGTGTGACGTTGACTAACGCCACTCCCCCGCTCAGTGCGGCTGTCATGATGGACGCATGACTAGGCGGCATTTGGAGCGCGTCGGCACCACAGACGATGCCCCCCCACCTCAAAGTTGGCCGCGTCCCCACCACGCGACGCGGGGGGACGCAGCCGCGCAGAAGCGCCCTCACCGACGAGGAGGCCGGTCTCCTTACCGCTGCGGCGGTGGCATCACCGACATCGATCCGATGACTCCCGCTGCGTGGGGGCACGGGCGGCCCTCGACGATGGTCGCGACAACGGACCGAGGACATCGTCATGATCATGGTATGAGAGGAAGCCAGCATCAGGAGGAGGAGGATCGTCACCGCGGCAGCCGCGTGAAAATGGCAGAAACGCCCTTCGCACGGATCGGAGTGGTCGGCGGTCCGATGACTCATTCAGCGGCGAGAGAGGGGGGCGGAGGTGATCGCCGAGGAGGGAGGAATATAAAAAGGGAAACCCGCTCTCGTGGCGCTCACACGAGGGCGGCGCTGGGCGAGAGTCGGAGGGGAGGGGAGGGGGAGGGGGTACACCCCTATACATCCTGTGCGCGGGGAGTCACATACTGTATTCTGTTGTCGGTTGGCTTTCGTCACCACTACTCTTTTCTCATCGCAATAGGTCTAGAGGAAGTCCGGTGGAGGACGGATGTTTTGACGCAGCTGGGGCCGTGAAAAACTCCATCACCGGGTCGTACCGCCACGCTCCGTCGTGCACGATGCGCGAAGCGTATTGCCGAATGGTGTCCCAGGGTGCGGCTGACGACACATGGGAAGTGTGCGCCGAGGACGCTGCGTAGTGAGGGAATATGAGGCCGCCGCCGTGACCCAGGGGCCCCCCAGCGGCATGGGTCCCTTGATGGTGTGGACGAGGGCCTGGAAGCGAGGCACCAGGACGCACGCGTCGCGGGTTGACATGTCCGTCTGACATACCCCGGCCCCCCTTCTTTCTACTCTCAGGCACACACGAACGGAGAGCATGATGCAGCATTCGCAGGCACCTCCCCCTCCGGCGTCACCACCAAGACAAAAATTGATCCCCTCAAAGAGACGTAGAGGGGGAAAAAAACCAGAGAGTCCAACAAAAGGCTGGAAAAAGCCTTGATCTTCACAAGTGCCAAAGTGCCATTCTCCCGAGTCAGCTCTTCTGTAAAGTGTAACCCCTTCCCGTCCCTCCCTGTCACCTTTCCTTACGGCCCTCCACCAAATTTGGCGATCCGGCTGAGATCGCCCGACATGATGACCGGAAGCACCATATTCTGAACGTCCTTCTTCAACGCCGCGGCGGCCGGTGGCTTCTCCCCGTCGACGGTCATGAGCTGCGTCACTTCCGTGACGATGCTGGCGATGACGCGCTCGGCGACCTTCTTCCGCGAGCCAGGATCCGACGGCAAGCCGGAGCCGTCAAGTGCGAGCGCAGGCTCCTTGGTCGCTTCGCGCTGAAACGCGGTGAGAATGCGTCCGCGGAGCGCCACATCGGCGGCGGACGGAGCCGCTTGTCCTCCGTTTTTTTTGTCAGCGGTGACCGCCGCGGCGGTGGCCTTCGGCACGCCGAACAGACCGACGACCGCATCGAACACCTCGCGCGCCTCCGCCGAAGGAAAGGCGATGCGCTCGAGGTCGCGTGCCACGTCGTCGGCAGAAAGCGGTGGTCGCCCGGCGTCGATGGCCGCCTTGACCGCTGCCGCTTCGTAGATCGACAGCATCTCCGGTAGCTGGGTCCTCCGTACCAAACGACCGGTGTCACGGAAGTGTTTTAAGAACACTCCCACCTCGAGCGCCGTCTGTGCTTTCAGCTGTTCCTCGTGCGCTGGTGTTTTCCACTTGAAGTACAGCCCGTTGCCCGCGATGAAGGTACCCTCCACTTCCGGGGCCGCCGTCGCGAGGAACGGCCGGAGGGCCCTCACCGCGGCGTCGAGGGGGCCGTGAAACAGCACTTGCGGCGGGATCACGTAGTGCCGCGCCGCGGCGTGGGCCGCGAGCCACAGCTGGAAAGGGGCACCGCCCGGTGGCACGCCGCCAAGGGTCCCTCCTGACCCGGCTGATTCCTTCTCCCCCGTTGCAGGGGGAGCGGCGGTGGCCGCGCCGGAACAAGCCGCCGCCGCCCGGAGTTCTGGGTGGATAGCGGCGGCTTGCCGCGTGAAGATGTCGTGCAGGCGTTTGTCCAAGACGTGAAGCTCCGCTCCTGCAGGGAGGTCGTCCTCGCCGCCCTCGCCGTCCTCTCCCGCCGCAGCGCCAGTCTCGACCACTGCTGGGGCAGTGCCGGCGGGATGTGCGCCTCCGGGGCCACGGGGGTGCTGAGGCAACGAGCCACTCGCGTCGGCATCGGACCGCTGGAGCACAATGAGCCCGAACGGGTGCCAGGACGCTGCCTTTTGCCCCTTCGCTTTGAACGCCTCGCCAAAAACGATCGCTTCGGTTGCTGTTGGGAACGAGTCATTGAGCACGGCGACGCAGAAGCGGTAGATCAAGTCCGGCAGGGCACCGAGCGCCCCGGCATTGCCGTACTTGAAGTTCGGTATCCCCTGGCCGATCCCACTCGAGGATGGCGCCGCTTTGCGCGGAGGGGCGGCACCTCCTTCCGTCGGCGGAGCCGAGGCGGCGAGGGCGGCGGTGGGAAGACAAAAGGGCTGGGTGGACGGTTGCCACGCAAGCGAGCCGCGTCCCTGAAACGCCACGATGGACCAGTCGCCCAGTTTGACGTTCCCTCCTCCTCCCCCCCCTGCCGCCGGCGCGGAAAGCACGCGCCGTACGCGCAGACTGAGGTTGGAGCCATCGAGCTTCTCCGTACAAAGGACCATGCTTTTCAACTTTGACGAGAGCAATTGCGGATCGGAGAGGAACTCGGCGGAAAGTTCGACGTGTGCGGCCACGCGATCACCGCCAGCGACGACGATGAGGTATCTGCCGAAAGGAGGGCGTTGCTGCCGTCCGGCGCCGCCGCCGCCATGCTGTATGGTTTGCTGAGAGAGCGTCTTTTTTTTGCTCCCTTCGAAGGGGGGAAATAGATAGAAAAGCAATGATGAAAGGGAATGCACTCGTTCTATATGATTTTCTTTGTTCCTGCGGTTGAAAATTAACACGTGTTCTGTTTTTGGTAGGGAAGGATGGGTTCAATCCGGGGAGATTCTGTGTGTGACCAGTCGGATGCGACAGGTTTGTTATCGCCCGGTAGGCGGGACCCGCGTTGGAGCCGTCGGGGGCCCCGTCGGAGCGTATGTCCGGGTGGGGGGTACGACGACCCCGCCACCATCACTTTCGATGTCGGTGACCCTTCCAAGCGGAGTATGGCCGTGGGTTGTCATCGTCCTGATAGTCGGCGGCCCCATTGCCTCGCCCAACGTGGTCGCGATAGCGCCTACTCGGGCGGAAGCTGATGCCGTCGTCATCGTCGTATGGGCTGCCTCCCCCACGGCGCAGGTTGCCAGCCGAAGGGTCTCGCCGATCGCGGCCGAAATAGTCGCGTTGGTCCCTCCGCGGCTGCGGCGGTTTGTCCGAAGCGGCGTAGCAGCGAGACTCATCGCCGCCGCTCGTTCCTTCTCGTCCTGGCGCCGCCGCCCCGGTTGGTGGCGAGCCGCCGGATGGGGCATCGGCACGTAACGCCGCCGGGTTTCGGGATGCCGACGACTGTCGCTGATTTTGCTCCACGCGATGGGTACCGCGAATCGGACGGCCGCTGTCATCCAACTCGACATAGTGCACTTCTTGTGGAATGGACGGTGGCTGCCGCTGCCGTTGAGCCCCCGGGTGTGGATCTTCCGGGGACTCCGGCGGTTTTTGGCTATTTTTATGTCGACCTCCCTCGGCGGTGGCACCAACCCCGCCTTTACTCGGTACTGCCTGTCGTCCGCCACCCGACGTGCGCTTGTCCTCGTTGAACGCCCGGATGACTTGCTCTGGCATCCTCCCGAGCGCTCTCGAAATAAAGTCAAAGCTCTTACCCTCCTCCACCAGAAATCGCATCGCCTGGCGCTGCTCGGCGGTGAAGGGGGCCGTTGAATCGGGGCCGGCGTGGTTGCCTCTCGCCGGGCGGTGGTTGCGATGGCGACTGGAATTGTTGACGTCGTCGTCGTCGGGACGGTGTCCATGCCGCCGCCCGTCGTGAGCCGCCGGATCGGCTGTGTCATTGACATGATGACTATGATTGCCATGTTGGTCCCCCCCCGCCGTGTGGTGTCCTCCGCGGCCATCTGGGCGGCCGTTGCGGGGGCCGTGGCTCCATGGGCGTGACTCGTGATGGTGACCGCCGTGGCGCCGGCGGTGCTGTTGCTGTGGGTGCTGCCAGGGCCCTCCGTGACGACGGCCGCCGCGGTCTCGGTTTTGCTGCTGCATGCCCCCCGGCGAGACCATCTCGGCGAATTCGTGAAGCTGCCCGCCGAGATCCATCACGTACTCATTGGGACCCTCGGCCCACGCGGCGTCAGGGTCGTCGAATGCCCCCATGCCATGCGGACCACCCGCCGCGGCCATCGCGGCATGCAGATACTGCCTCATCGCCAGCTCCTCCTCCAGGGACATGCTGGCGGGCAAGTCGTGACCGCCGTCGCCGAAGTCACCCATCGCCGCCCCCCCCTCGTCGTCATCAGCGCCTTGAAAATATCCGCCACCCTCTTCTGTCATCGCCGCGAATACCTCTGGCGTGACGAACTGGTAGTGGGCCGCGTGCGGGGGCCGGGGATGCCTCGCGTTCCACTCTCGCGGTCCTCGGCTTCCTTGACCGTACGGCGGGACAGATTCCGTGAATCCCTCCCAGAACGACTGGTGAAACTCCGGCGGGGAGGCTTGTGGAGAGGGCCGCGAGCCCCCACGGCCAAACCCACTGCCGCCCCACGAGAATCCACCGGCCGCCCCACCCCCACCGCGAGCGGAACGATTAAGATTCCCCCCGCCGCTGCGAAAGTGACTCTGGAGGACGCCGTGGGCGGTGTTGATCTCCGCCATCGATGGGACGGAGGGCTTTGGGGAGCCCTTTGCCGCCGGACCGGCCCCACCCGCGCCTCGCACGTCCGGATGGTGCGCTTTGGCTAGCTCGATGTATTTCTTCTTCGCCGCCGCGGCATCCATTGACGTGGGATCCAGGCCCAACTTGTGGCACGCGGCAATCACATCCTCCGCCGAGGGCGGAGCGTCGCCCGCGGAGGCGGAGGAGGAGGAGGAGGAGGACATGCAGCGCCGTGAAGAGGTGTCGTAGTGATCCGTCGACGCTGCGGCTGCCCCTCGCCCCACGGTAACGGAGGCGGAGGCCACGCGGCGATGGGCGGAAGAACACCGAAGAGGATGAGGGGGCGACCACCTCCACGATGGACCAGTCGCCATCACTGCCTCCTCCCCCTCCTGACTGGGGCATCCCCGGCCACCGACGCGACGACACCATTCGCCGTGAAGACGCGGCCACAGCAGCCGCAAGCAGACCGAGCCGTGTCGACGAGGAGGTCCACCCAGCCACGCGACGACGACCATTATGGGCACAGGAGAAAGGGGGAGAGAACACAGAAAAGCCAACAGCCCTCTCTCTCTCTCTCTCTCTCTCGAGGACTGAACAGATGATGCTCTCTCGATCCAACGTCAGCATGTGGACATGACCCACCCGGCTACACTCGATGAACATGCATCATCAGTTCGACGTGTGTTCGACGATCACAACCATCAACGTCTGCTACCACCGTAGCGAAGAAAAGATCAACAATTTTATTTTAAAAAGGAGAGAGTAGGGTGTTCATACATATGCCGCGCAGAACACGGACCATACACTGCAGGGTGAGCAGAGTCCGCTCGTTTGACGAAAAAACAATAAAGGTGAAGGAAAGTTGTTAGTGGTCTTGATATCACTGGAGAGAGGGAGATATCTCCCCGGGTCAGTCGCTTGGCTCCGGTGTAAACGGTTTGACCGCCGTCGCTAACGATGCTTGCGGCGGGGATGGTTGGCGGCCAGGAGGATGATAAGAAGCCGATCCTGTACCCCCGACGATGCCACTCCCCGCAAGGCTGGTGCGCCGGCTGCTGGCCATCGTGCGGCGCCGGACCATCGCGGGATACGTCTTGAGCGCAAGCGCACGGTAGCTGCGCGACGGTTCGGCCCCGGGGCGGTGTCGAATGTGCCAGCCTTGCGCGAGCTTGTCCATCATCTCGTCCTTCACCGTCGCCTTCACGACGCGGAACAATTCGTTCAGAAAGTCCACTAACAAATGGATCTGCGAGATGGCCGTCCGGGCGTCGACCGCCTCCTTCTGCACGGGCTCTAAGTGCGTAATCGCGTCGAGGAAGTGATCGGCCGAGTCGAGCGAGTTGTCTCCCGCCGCAGCGGCGTCGTCGTCGGCATTCTCCTCGACGTTTGGCTTCTCGAACACGCGGCCCGTGATGCCCGTAGCAACCTCGTAGACCGCCATTGGTTCGGGTACACCCTTGAGCGGGACGCGTCCCACGAGCGAGGACTTGTAGGCGTTCGGGTTGCTCAGCACGGCCAAGACGGGTTCCGAGGCGCACACCTGACCGCCATCCGTCACGGACTCCACGCGCGCCGCGATGTTCACCGGCGGTCCATAGTAGTCGTAGCCCTTGGCCACCTCGTCCCACTGCACGTCCGGCGTTCCGGTGTGCATGCCGATGCGCACGCGGATGCCATGATATCCGAAATCGTAGGGTTCGACGGGCACCGCGAGACGCTCCGGGTTGTCGTCGATCTCGACGTCGTCGTCATCGCGCTTCTTCGCGTCGTAGACTTCCTGGATGGCGGCGGGAAAGGTGGTCCGCATCAGCTCGCGCTGGATGTCGACGGCCAACGCGACCGCTTGGTCGGCGGTGCGGCACGCGATCATGAAGCTATCGCCGATGGTCTTGACTTCATACGCTCGGTGGGAGGCAA
>ERZ1292630.4209-Hain-H41-02um-R3-4209-length-12286-cov-5_pt1 | contig 12286 bp, 13 predicted proteins | sample MGYA00564408_ERZ1292630 | MGnify/ENA primary metagenome ERZ1292630 (study PRJEB36523, sample SAMEA6512641) | groundwater metagenome | collected 2019-01-08 | study: AquaDiva: Metagenomics assemblies of 32 groundwater samples | reverse complement strand
TTTATCGCTACTCTAGCACGTTGCGCTCACTTACCGGCGGGCGCGGCGTGCATCTCGAAGAATTCAGCCACTACGAAGAAATGCCGCGCGAGGCGGAGGCGAAGTTGGTGGAGGAATACAAGAAGCACCGCGCGGAAGGGAACAATCATCACGAGTGAGCCTCGCGAGTTGATTCAATCCGGCTTGGGCTTTGCCGTGGGAGGCGAGTTTTGTTTCTGCAAAGCCGCCCAAAGGAACATCGTCAGGCCCAGCATGACGACCATGTCGGCGACGTTGAACACCCCGGTCTGAAGCGGTCCGCAGCGGAGCAGCAGAAAGTCGGTGACCAAGCCATCTCGCGTGAGGCGATCAATCAGATTGCTCGCGCCACCAGCAAAGACCAGCGCCAGCCCCGCGAAAGCCAGCCGCTGCGATTGCGGGCGGAGCAGCAAATAGAGGAACAGGGCAAGCAGCCCGCTTCCAGCCATGCCGGTAAAAATCAAGGTCCGCATCGCGGGCGTCAATGAAGCACCCAAGCTCAAAAATGCGCCGGGATTTTCCGCCAGTCGTAATTCCCCCAATCCGCCCAAGAGCACCACTGAATCAAACTGGTTCAGCTTCGTTCTGGCGAAATGTTTGGTGGTTTGATCGCAGCCCACCGTACCGCCCAGCACGAGCAGCAGGAAGATGAGCCGAAGACAACGCGACAGTTTCATGACGGCAGGCAGCGTAATCAAATGCAGTGGCGGGTCAATCGCCGCCGGATTGAACTTCTTGAATGACTTTGACGGTAAAAAGCCCGACGGGCTTGTCTTTGCGGAAGAAGGCCCAATCGTTCAGGTCTTTCACTGGGACCTCCACGCGGTCGCCAAGTTTCATGTCGCCCAACGCCACGGGATCGTTTGCCAGCTTCCCGTGGATGTATTCCGGCTCCAACCCGTCCACTTCGATCCAGATGAATTCCGTCTTGTCCGCCACCGTGACTGGCGCTTTGACGGAGAACATTTCCCCATCGCGCTTTTTGAAAGCCGCGACGAATTCCGGCCAGCGGTTCCGCGCTTCCGCCACGGCGGCGAGCATGCGTGGATCATCGTCAGCGACTTCAATCACGGGAACATGTGCCAGCTCCATAAATTCCTCCAATGGATTTGGCCCGCGCAATTTCTCTTCCAGTGACGCATCCCACACATTGATCTTGCTGGTCTCAGGTTGCAGGATGGCGACGCAATCGTCCCCGGCGAGTTCCGCGATCAATTTGGCGATCTGGGGATAAACCGATTCCGGTGCGGCCTTTTCATCGTGCAAGCTGATGAGATCAACGGCGAGCCAGGCTTGATGGTCTTCAATCGCCTTGCGGAGCCGCAACTCTTTGGCGTCCGCCGCTGCCGCCGGGGTATCGTCGAAATACTGGCGGGCGAAATTGTGAACGACAAAAAATGCCTCTGGCAATTGCACGGCAAAAAGCGGTGATTCACCGACGACAAATCGCTGCGTTTCTTCATCGTCGCCTTCGCCACTGGAATATTCGCCACCCCAGGCAGAGGAAAGGATTTGCGCCAGAACCGATGCTTCCAGATAGCGTGGTTCGCGGAGCAATAAAACCAACGAGATCATCGGCTTCTTGTCATCCTCGGTTTCGGCATCGGGCGCAGCGGCGGCAGCGGCGGCAATGCTGGCCGGCGAAAAATGTTTCCAAAGACACCAGATGAAATAACCCGAGCCGAAGAAGCAAATCGCGTCGGTCCAGTTCAGCCCCTTGCGGCAGAGCGAATAGATCCAATATCCCGCCAGAAAAGTCTGGACTGCGATGGCGCCCCAACGCGCCCATTGTTGGCGGAACCAAAGTCCGACCCCGAAAATCACCAGCAACGCGGCCGGAATTCCAAAAATAAAACTCGGTCGCCAGATGGAATTGATGCCGACGTAGAGGCCCAGAGCCGTGAAGGCGATTGCCAGCCAGGTTCGCTCACCACCCGGAGTACGGAGCTTGAAGGACATGCGGTGGGTATATCCAAAGGCAGTAGATTTGGCAAAGCCCATCACATGATTGTGGCAGAACATTGGCTCGCTCCGGATGCCGCCAGCGCGGCAACATGGAGTCATGAAGCTGATTTTATGGGCCGCGCTCACTTGTGGGCTGATCTGTTCCTGCGCCTCTTCAACAAAAGTCCCGCCGCCGGAAATTTTGTCGCGCGCGACCTGGCAGGCGCAGCCGCCAATCGTAGAAATGAAAACCCACGTGCCGTCACGCATCACCATTCATCATACCGCCGTGAAGCAAAATCCACAGCGAACCCTCGCGCAAAAGTTAACTTCACTGCAAAAGTTTTCGCAGAATCCCGGCACGCTTGGCAGCGGCAAGGCCAAGCCCGCCTGGCCGGATGTGCCTTATCACTACTACATTGATTGTCACGGGAATGTTGGCGAAGGGCGCGCGGTCGGCTTTGTCGGCGATACCAACACGAAGTACGATCCCACCGGCCACGCTCTGGTGGTGTTGGAGGGAGATTTTGAGCAAGAAGAACCCACTGCCGCGCAACTCGCCGCGTTGCGTAAGATGATCGCGTGGCTCGCGGATCGTTATCAAGTGCCCCCGGAGCGCATCGGTGGACATCAGGACTTCGCGGGGACGTTGTGTCCGGGCAAAAATCTGCAAGCGCTGCTCCCGGAATTGCGGACGGCGGCGGAGTCGCCGTGAGGATTGGAATCTGAACTGTCTCGCGGCCTACTGCCAGACTCCCAACGCGACTAGTTGCTTGGTGGCCGCAGCCGCCCACCCGCGATTGGCGGCGGGACTGGCAGGGCTCGGATGAAGGATCTGTCCGAGTTTGATGTTCAACTTTTCACAAACCACTTCGCCACGGGCGCGAGCAAATCCGCCCACGCCGATGAGCCAGTCGGGTTCGAGAATCTCCAGCACCTGTCGCAGATGTTCATCGCACGCGGCGAAAAGTCGCGTCTGTTCAGCCACCGGCAGTTTGTCTGGCGTGAGATTGCTGCCGGTAGCGGAAAGAAAAGCGAGCGGACAATAATTTGAGACGAAATGTTCCGCGGCGAATTCCTCCGCTGTGCCGAAACGTTCGGCGAACAAGCCCCACAAGCGCCGCCCACTGACTTCCGAGCGCGGGCAATCGAAACCCTCCACGGGACGCTTCGGATGTTCCTTGGCCGGTTTGCCGATTGCGGTGTAGATGCCCATCCAGTCGCGGGCGGCGGCGATTTCGCCGAAGGGAATCCCGATCTGCGCCATGCCGAACGGGCCGGGGTTCATGCCGAGAAAGACGATGCGCTTCCGACTGTTGCCGAAGCGGCGCAGGTATTCCTCGTGCGCGGGCCACGCGTAATCGAGCGGATTGTAAACATGCATCACCGGCGGCTGGAACTTCAAGCGATCCACGCGAGCGGAAAGTTCGCGCGCGGCGGCGACTAATTTTTTGGTGGTGGCGGGAATGGCACTCATGATTGCGGACGCGGAAAAACTTCCTGGATGGATTCGCGCAGCGCGTTCACCATGTGTCGGGCTTGGGCCGGGGTCGTGCAATACGGTGGCATGAGGACGATGACGTTGCCGATGGGGCGGGTCAGGACGCCGCGTTTGGCCAGCGCTTCGCAAACGCGGATGCCAGCGCGCTCGCGCAGGGCAAAAGGCTGGCGTGTGCGCCAGTCTTTGACCAGTTCGATGCCAGCAACCAGACCGACGCGCCGGATATCTCCGATTTGTGGAAGCTGCCAGAGGGTTTCCAACTCTATTGCCAAAGCAGCCTCCAGTTTTACCCGCGCGGAAACAGAAGCCTTGCTCTGCAGAATCTCCAGACTCGCCAATGCGGCGCTCGCGCCGAGTTGATTGCCGGTGAAGCTGTGGCCGTGAAAGAAGGTTTTGAACTCCTCGTATCTGCCGAGAAAGGCATCGAATACCCGTTGCGTCGTCAATGTCGCCGCCATCGGCAGGTAACCGCCGGTCAGACCCTTGGCGACGCAGAGAAAGTCGGGTTGCACGCCTTCTTCGTGGCTGGCAAACAGAAGCGTTTTTGAATTTTTAATTTTTAATTTTGAATTGGCTCGCCCAAACCCGGTCATCACTTCATCGGCGATGAGCAATGAACCGTGGGCTCGGGCGATATCGGTGACGCGTTTCAACCAACCTTCCGGCTGCGGGATCATTCCCGCCGCACCTTGCATCAATGGCTCGAACACGAAAGCTGCGTAAGGATTGCCGCGTTTCTTCTGCACCGAGAATTTTTGTTCCACTTTGCCCACGCATTCCCAATGGCATTTCCGATATTCGCGCGCGTCGGCGCGTTCTGGCTTCGCTTTATTGAACTGACAGCGATAGCAATACGGCGACATGACCTTGTCTGTCTTGAACAACATCCCGCCGTAGGCTTTGTGAAACAGATCTATGTGCCCGAGCGAAACTGCGCCGATGGTGTCGCCGTGGTACGCGCCATCGAGGGAGAGGAATCTGGGGTGGGGCGAGGCTCCTGACGAGCCGGCTCGCGCGGACACTCGCCCCACCGGCTTGCGGGTGCGCCGCGTGAATTCGTAGGCCAGCTTGAGCGCAACTTCCAGCGCGGTCGAGCCGTCGTCGCTGAAGAAAACCTTTGTTACGGAATGGGAGCGCGGAGCTCCGCGCTCCGTCGCCTTCACCAGTTCAGCTGCCAGCAAACTCGCCGGTTCATTGGCGAAACCCAGCGCTGAACTGTGGGAAATCTTTTTCAACTGCCGCTGAATCGCCGCGTTGATCTTGGGATGTTGATGCCCGTGGAGGTTGGTCCAGATGGAGGAATTGGCGTCGAGGTATTCCTTGCCGTGAACATCGCGCAACACCGCACCCTTGCCGGAAGTGATGACGATCGGCTCGCGGGCAAGCCAGTCGCGCATCTGCGTGAAGGGGTGCCAGACGTGGGCGTGGTCGAGTTGGGCGAGCGGGTGCATTTTCAATTGCCGATTGCCGATTGCCGATTGCCGATTTGCTCCAAGGCTTGCGTCAGCGCGAGGACATCTTCCGGCGTGTGTGCTGCGGTTAAAGTAACACGCAAACGCGCCGCGCCGCGCGCGACGGTCGGGTAGCGGATGGCGGGAACGAACAAGCCTTGCTCGCGCAGCTTTGTCGCGGCGGCGACGGCGGCGGATTCATCCCCAATGATCAGCGGGACGATGGCCGAAGGGATTGCCGATTGCTGATTGCCGATTGCTGATTGGAACTCTGGAACGCATTTCCAGAGTTGTGCGGCGCGATTTGCGCCTTCATCAGATTGGACTAACCGGATGCCGGCTTGCGCGGCCCCGGCGGCGGCGGGGACGGGCGCGGTGCTGAAGATAAAACTGCGGGCGCGGTTGATGAGAAAATCAATCAGTGCGCGGCTGCCGCAGATGTAGCCGCCGCTCGCGCCCAGCGCTTTGCCCAGCGTGCCCATCTGGATTTCAACGTGGTCGCTCACGCCCAGATCCTCGGCGAGGCCGCGCCGATGCTTGCCGTAGAGGCCGGTGGCGTGAGCTTCGTCCACCATCAGCCACGCGCCGTATTTTTCCTTTAGCGCGACAAGTTCTGGCAAAGGCGCATGGTCCCCATCCATGCTGAAGATGGATTCAGTGACGATCAGAATTGCCGATGGCCGATGGCCGATGGCCGATTTGTTTTTGTTCGCCCACTTCACGATGTCTTCCAAATCATTCAGGTCGTTGTGGGCGAAGACACGGAGTTTCGCGCCGCTGAGTTTAGCGGCGTCCACGATGCAGGCATGGACGAGTTTGTCCACGATGATGATGTCGTCCTTGCCGAGCAACGCGGTGATGGTGCCGACGGCAGCGGCGTAGCCGGTGGAAAAAGTCAGCGCCGCTTCCGTGCCTTTGAAGGCGGCGAGGGTTTCTTCCAGTTCGTGGAACGGAGCGAACGAGCCGCAGATGAGTCGCGAGGCGCCCGCGCCGGCACCGAATTTTTCCGTGGCCTTGATGGCGGCTTCTTTCAGCGCGGGATGGTTGGCGAGGCCGAGATAGTCGTTGGAGGAAAAATTCAGGAGGGTGCGTCCGCCGATTTCAATGCGTGGGCTTTGGGGAGAATCTACGCGGCGCAGTTCGCGCAGCAAGCCTTGCTCGCGGATCGCCTCCAGCCGGGTTTTAAGTTCTTGGTCGAACGCTGCCACTGCGGAGAGATTAGCCGCGTTCTTACGAATGCAGCCACGAAATTATTTTGGAACGATGGCCCACGCGCCGTTCACCATGCTGGCGGTGACTTCGCCGCGATGATGCAAGGCGGCTTCGAGCACGTCGGCCAGCTTTTCGCGGCAAGGGATGGTGATCAAGTCAGCGAATGCGCCCGGAGAAATTTCTCCCACACGTCCGGCGAGGCCGAGGGCTTGCGCGCCATTGAGCGTGGCCATGCGCAGAATCGTTCCGGCAGGTGTGCCGGGATTCTTTCGGGCAAACGAGCGCAACTCGGAAAACATATTCAGTTTGGGCGGTTTGTTGCCCCGGCCTTCAATACTCGCGAGGCTGTCGGTGCCGAGGCAGATGTTGATTTCTGCCGCTTTGAGTTCTTTGAGGGGAAATCTGGGGTGGCCAAAAAATGTGTGGCTGCGCGGGCAATGGACGATGCTGGAATTGCTCCGCGCGAGTAATGCGGTGTCGCCGGGCGCGAGGCAATTGACGTGGACGGCGAGAAAGTTCGCGCCGAGCAATCCGCTGCGGGCGAGGTGTTGGATCGGTGAACCAAGCCCGCAATCGGAGCTGTCGCGCTGGGTTTTCAGCCAATCAAAAATTCTGCCCCGCGCATGGGTGAACATCTCAAACTCCTCGCTCGACTCAGCGACGTGCGTGGTGACGCACCAGCGTTTGCGGCGGGCGGTTTGCGCGGTGCGGCGCAGCAGATCGGGCGTGGTGGAGTAGGGCGCGTGCGGAGAAAATCCGGCCAGCCGATCTTGCGCGCGCAAAGATTTTATCTTGGCGGTGGCAGTAGCGATGATTTTGGTGGGCGGCTGTTTGGATTTCACGCCGGTCATTTCGAGGAACGAGAAAACCCGCAGTGACGTGGGCTGGGGTTGAATATCTGGCAGTGCGACGATGTCGGCGACGGTGGTGGTTCCGGTGTGGAGGAGTTGGGCGGCCCCACGCTGCCAGGCGGTGGCGAAATCGGCGTCGGTGCGGATTCCTTTCGCGGTGACGATGAGTTTGAGCCAGTCGCTGAAGTGGCGGGGTGGGAGAAATTCTCCGGCGAGATCGGTGTATTCGAGGTGGCAATGGGCGTTGATGAGTCCGGGCAACAGTGCGACATCTCCGAGATCTTGGACTGGCAGTCGCGGAAATTCTTTGCGGATGACCTCCCAGCGTCCGACGGCCCGGATGCGTTTCCCGGAAACTACAACCGCGCCGTCGGCGAGGGCCGGACGGCGAATCGGCAGAACGACGCGGCTGCGGAGGATCAGTTGCGAGTTGCGAATTGAGGGATGGGAGTTTGGCACGTTCGGCCGTTGTTCCAACTTGGCTGTTTTATTGTTTCCAAAATTGCCACCAGCGCCGCGCGGCTTCTGAGTTTAGGCCAGCATGAGCGGACAAATCGAACTCAGGCCATATGATAACTGGCGGACTGATCACAAGGTCTTCAATTTTCTCGCCCGCATGAAGCGCTTTGTTGATCGCATTGGTTTCTGGACTTCGACCTGCAATCGCCAGCAAAGCGTCCCCACTTGCTCCAGAAGCGATTTCTTTCCGAGCGAAGGCAATGGATTCATTCCAAAGAACCAGAGAGTTCAGTTTGCGTTCGCGCTCCGGTTGGCCATTCGGTCCCATGCAAATGTAGTGATCCGAGAACCGCAGGCCACTTCCAGCCAAACTTTCTCTGCCGTAAGCCAGCGGCAAGAGCAGGACCAGTTGAACCACCGCCGGCCGTTCAATGTTGTTTTCGAGCAATGCCTGAAGAATCGCTTCATCAGAAGCATGCGGATTTGAGCGGATGATTTTAACGGCGAGCGCGATCTCTTGTTGCATAACGAGAGGTGGGCACTATCAACCGAAAATAATCACGCGCCGCTTATAGCCCGCGTTCCTTGAGTTTCTGTTTGGTCTTGGAGGCTTCGGTGTGGTGTTTTGCCTTGGCCTTGCTGTGGCGTTTGCGGATCTGGCCTTCAATCTTTTTGCAGGCCAGGTCAATGGCGGAATACAGATCCTCCTCGCGATCTTGCGCGAACAAGTCCGGGCCGCGCACGGCGAGCTTCACGGAGCAACAGAATTGTTTGGCGGGGGCGCGGGTATGGTCTTGTTCCAGCGTAACTCGCGCATCAATGGCGCGTTTGTCAAAGTGGTCCAGCTTTTCGATCTTGGCCACGACATGATCTTCGATGGCTTTGGTCAGGGTCACATTGTGCGGGATGATGATCAGTTTCATGATTCAATGATGCGCCCGGGGCGGCGTGAAATCCAGCGAAAGAAAGTTCGCGGAAAGAAAAATTGCAGCGGCGGGCCGCTTGGCCTTAAATCTGCCGGGTGCCAATGAAAGTCATCGCGGTTGCCAATCAGAAGGGCGGAGTCGGAAAAACCACCACGTCGGTGAATCTCGCCGCGTGCATCGCCGCCGCCGGCAAGCGGGTGTTGCTCTTCGATCTTGATCCGCAGGCGAATGCGACGAGCGGCGTGGGCGTGGAGAAGATCGAAGGCGCAAGTGCGTATCGTCCGTTGTTTGGCGAAGGCGCGCTGCTGGAGAAGATTAAAGCGACTCCGTTCGAACGGCTCTCGTTGATCCCAAGTGAAGTGGATTTGTGCGGCGCGGATGTGGAACTGGCGCGTTCGGAGAATCATCTGATGCGGTTGAAGATGGCGCTGCAACCGATCCGCGAGTCCGGGAACTACGATCTCATCCTGATTGATTGTCCGCCGTCGCTGGGGATTTTGACCTTGAACGCTTTTGCCGCGACGGATGGTGTACTCGTGCCGTTGCAGTGCGAGTATTACGCCCTCGAAGGTATTTCGATGATGAGCAAGGTGCTCGGGCAATTGCGCGATGCGGGTGTGAACCCGACGCTCGACATCTTCGGCGTGGCGATGACGATGTTCGATGCGCGCACAAAACTTTCCAACGAAGTCGTGAGCGAAGTGCGGAATCTTTTGGGCGAGCGCGTGTTTGAAACCGTCATCCCGCGCAGCACGAAACTCGCGGAAGCCCCGAGCTTCGGCAAGCCGATCATCCACTACGATAAATACAGCGCAAGTGCCGCCGCGTACGAGGTGCTGGCGGTGGAAGTGATGAAGCGGCTGGGTTTGTAAACGCAATCAACCATAACCCCATCTCTCTTTTATGGCCCGTGAACCCCTCGAAATGCTCGTTGAATCGGCGACCCTGGAGTTGCCCGACACCAAAACGCTCCGCCTGAAATGGCCGGACGGTCACAATCCCGAATTTCTGACCGGCCAGTTCATCACGGTTTATTGGCCGGACACCCCGGGATACAAGCGGGCGTATTCGCTCTCGTCCTGCGCGCTGGATCGGGGCGCGTATGAAGTGACCGTGAAACGCGATGGCAAGATGGGCACGCGCATCGTGGATTGGGCCAAGCCCGGCGACAAAATGTTCGTGCTGCCTCCTGCTGGGAAATTCCTGCCCGTGTTAGAGCCGAACAAGCATCTCATCTGCATCGCGGGTGGTTCGGGCGTGACGCCGTTTCGTGGCTTTGTGCGCGAGGCCACGGCCCGCAAACTTGAAACCAAGATCACCGTGCTCTACAGCGTCCGCACTACGAACGACATCATTTTCAAGGAGGAGTTCCACGAACTGTCGTTGCAGAACCCGAACTTCAATTTCTACGTCACCTGCACGCGCTTGAGCGAGGGCGATAGTTGGACCGGGCGACGGGGGCGCATTGACCCGGCGTGGATCAAGGAGCACGTGCATGACCTGCCGAACACAGTTTTCTACGCGTGCGGTCCGAACCCGCTGGTGGAAGCGACCGAGGAACTGGTTGTGCATGGCCTGAATGTGCCCAAGGCGCAGATGAAGACGGAGAAGTGGGGTTGACTCAATTCAAAATTAAAAAGGCAAAATTAAAAAGGAGGGGGCGCGTGTTATGTGGTCGCATTTTTAATTTTTAACTTTTAATTTTGCATTCCTATGTTGAAACGCACGTCCCTTTACGAAACGCATCAGAAGCACGGCGGGAAACTCATCGAATTCGGCGGTTGGGAAATGCCGGTGCAATACACGTCCATCATGGACGAACACGCGGCGGTGCGGAACACGGCGGGCATCTTCGACATCTCGCACATGGGCGAAGTGACCGTGAGCGGCGCGGCGGCGGCGGAATTTCTCAATCACGTTCTCACCAACGACATCCGCAAACTCGCGCCCGGTCAGGGTCAATACACCCTCATGTGCAACGAGCGCGGCGGGGTGATTGACGACCTCTACGCGTATCAGCTTTCCGAAGGTGTGTATTTTCTCATCATCAACGCCTCACGCATTCCGGACGACGTCGCCTGGCTGCAAGCCCGGGCGGCGGAGTTCAAGCAAGGTGACAAAGACCTCAATCTCACCGATGCCTCGCACAATTACGCCGCCGTGGCCGTGCAAGGTCCGCGCGTGAAGGATTTCATCAACGACTGCATCCCTGGCGCTTCCATTTCCGCCAAACGCGTCGTGTGCGTGACGGAACTGAAGAAGAACGAGATCGGCGGCTTTCCGTTTCAGAAAGGTTGCGTGCTCGTCTCGCGCACGGGTTACACCGGCGAGGATGGTTTCGAAATCGTCGGGGAAGGCCCGGCCATCCAGCAGGTGTGGGAAGCGGTGCTCGCGAAAGGCGCGGCGTTCGGTGTGAAACCGTGCGGTCTTGGCGCGCGCGATACGTTGCGCACGGAAGTCTGCTATCCGCTCTATGGTCACGAACTCGACGAGAACACCACGCCCATCGAAGCGGGCGTGGGTTTCTTTGTGGCGCTGGACAAAGGCGAATTCATCGGGCGCAGTGTGCTGGCGGCGCAAAAGGCGAATGGCACGAACCGGAAATGCGTGGCGTTCAAGATGACTGAGAAATCCGCACCACCGCGCCCGGGCTATCCCATCTGGGCTAACGGCGCCGCAGTGGGGCAGGTCGTCAGCGGCACGCAAAGTCCGTCGCTCAACGTGGGCATCGGCATGGGCTACGTGCCGACGGAATTCGCGAAAGCCGGAACCGTGATTGAAATCGAAGCGCGCGGACGGCGTTCGCTGGCGGTGGTGGTAGCGAAGCCGATTTTCAAGAAGGCTTAAAGTTCAGAGCGCAAGCTGCGGGGATTGAGTCTATGCCAATTTGCGGATTGTCTGACTGTTCAGATATTTCTTCGCGACTCTTGCAGTCAGCGGCGGTAGTTGAGTTGAGGCGTTTGACCGATTTATGAAAGATATGCATACGAAGTCGCTACGACGAGCAATAGCGCGCGTGACACTTATTGCATTCGCGGCAGTGCTTGCCGGTTGCCAAACTTGGCGAGATTCGTGGCAGCCCATGCCAGTTTCAAATGGTAAAGCTTGGTTTAACCAGAGGTTTCAACAGACAGCATTCGATACAAACGAGGACGGAAAAATTGACCGGCTCAGAGAGTGGATTGGCAGTGGCTTTGCCGAAGAGTTACACGACAACGATCTTGATGGATGGTTTGATGATCTAATCGTTCTTGTAAATGGGCGAGAGCGCGAGAGACGGCATTTGCATTTGGAAGCTTCTGTAGTGCCGATTACCGGGAGTTCAGGCCGTTTCGAGTTGCCTCGATGACTATGCCAAAATGTAACCCACCGTGCAGTTTTTCGTAACTAACTCATATTAACAACTCGTCGGTACTTCCTGAATTACTTCGACGCAGTGGGGAATTGCCCCGACAACGAAGCTCAGGCATTCCACTGCGCCACTGGGTTTGCCAGGCAGGCAAATCACGAGTGCGCGTTCCACCACCACGGCCAGAGCGCGTGAGAGGATGGCGTTCTTGGTGATCTTCATGGATTCGGCGCGCATCACCTCGCCGAAGCCGGGTAGTTCGCGCAAGGCGATCTCGCGCACGGCTTCCGGGGTCACGTCGCGCAACGCCACGCCCGTGCCGCCGGTGGTGAGGATCAACTGGCAACCTTTGCTGATCTGCTCGCGGATGGCGCGTTGGATTTCGGATTTCTCGTCGGGCACGAGGGCGTCGGCAAGAGGTTTCCAGCCGTAACCTTCGGCGGCTTTCTTCAAAGCTGGACCGCCGAGGTCGTCGTAAAGCCCGCGCGAGGCGCGGTCGGAAATGGTGATGATGCCAACGGAGATTTGCATGGGGATTGGAGTATGAATTGGTAATGAGTGGATGGGTAGGGCGC
>ERZ1292630.3211-Hain-H41-02um-R3-3211-length-14573-cov-4_pt1 | contig 12286 bp, 12 predicted proteins | sample MGYA00564408_ERZ1292630 | MGnify/ENA primary metagenome ERZ1292630 (study PRJEB36523, sample SAMEA6512641) | groundwater metagenome | collected 2019-01-08 | study: AquaDiva: Metagenomics assemblies of 32 groundwater samples | reverse complement strand
TTATCTGGATAAATATTTACTATTGGCGTAAGATTTGCATCAACAATTTTTACAATCTCTTTTGGTGGCTTCATATATTTTAGTTTTGATAAACTAACTTCTTGTTTAGATTCTGTTTTTACATTTTTGACAGATTTTTCTTCAGAAAAAGAACTAGGTTGAATAAAGATAGCTAATAAAAAAGCTATAACAGATATTTTTTTTAATTTAATGATCATTTTAATAACTTAACACCAAAAATTGCTTTTTTTATTAATAAAAATAACTTCCAGAGTACGTGGCTCTGTTTGTATTAATAACAAATCAGAGTTTCAAGATATTATTAATAAAAATAAAACAAGATATACAAAAATCATAATGAATTATATCAAAAAAAATTTATCAATAAGTAAAAAGTTATTCTATTTCATATTTTATAAAATTCTTTTTTTACTAGTTTTTAAAATATTGAATTCTTTCTAATATTAGTTTCAGAGATTTTTTAAAATAATAATTACAAAATTGTAAAATTAACTCTTGACTTTAGTGTAACTATAAAATATAATACTAATATAGATTAAAGTTTTAAATAAAAATTTTTTTGAGGATAAATAAGATGAAAGTAAAAAATTTTATACCAGCGTTAATGGCAGGAATAATAATTATTTCTGGTTGCCAAAATAATACACTACCTTTACCGTCTGGAAATAATACAGGAACTAGTACTGGAAATAATAATAGTAATACAAATCCTGTTGTTAATACAGTTTCAACCCCAATAGGTGAATTTAAATTTAAAAAAGTAGAGACCGATAAGTTAGTTCAATATAATCAACTTGTTTCTCAAAGTACTCAAAATAATAATAAAGGGTTAGCTTCAAATGTAGCTGAAGTTGCAAGCTCAAACGCTTCAGGAAGTGCAACTCCTGCAATTGCACCTATGGCATCATCCGCTGGAGGGGCATCAACTGTTGCTCCTATGGCTCCAATGGTAAGAGCTGCCGGTGATTCAGCTGTTTCTTCAAGTATGGCTTTCCCAGTTTCATATTTTCCATATTCAGGTGCATTTGAAGAATACACAGTGGTTGATTTTGAAGAAGCAAGATCAAGTGGTTTTGTAGGAAGTTATGCAGAAATAATATCTAAAATAATAAAACCAACTATAAGCAGTATTGCATCTGACGCTCGTATGACAAATGCTAATGGTAATCTTGATAAAAATGGATTAAATAAAAATTTACCACAACCAACAAATTCAGCAACACCAATGCCTTATTATTATGGTGGTGCTAATTATCAATGGAGTTTTACATTTGTTTCTTCTTCAAAAAAAGAAGTTTATAATTTTTATGTATCTTCAACCGAAACATTAATACTAAGACAAAAATGGGGTTTAAAAGATTTAGCATTAGATAGTATAAAAATAGATAGTTCTGAAGCTATAAAAATTCTTACAAATGCAATAAAAGATAAAAGTATGAATTCTACTCAAAATCAATATTTAGGAACAAATTCTGAACTCTTATATGATATACCTTCTGATAAAGATGTTAGTTGGAATTTATATATGGAACTTGAAAAAAATAAAGTAATTTGGAATGTAAATATGAATATAAATTACAGCCCTTATTCTTATCCATATCCAATGCCATTAGCTGTTGATGGTTCATCTGGAAGTGGTGTTGCTCCAGCTGGAAGCTCTGTTGTATCAAGCGATGGAACAACAACAAGTATAGGAAATGCTGGCTCAGCAAAGCCTGAAATAGCAAGAGTTCCTGATTATTATTATAGTGGAGCTTATGCAAGAATTGATGCTGAAACAGGTAAAATATTAATGTTTAATAGACCAAATAGAACAAAATATGAGCCTTATCCTGTGTATAGTGGCTATTCAGGTCCTGATTATCCTGTAGGAATTGCAACTTCTCAACCTGCTGTAGCACCTCCTCCTTCTACTCCTGTTCCTATGCCTGCTGAAGTAAAACAAGAACCTGTTGTTACAAAATAACTCCTAGAATAAAATAACATCTTGTTCCTTATTAGCCTGAATAAAATTTCAGGCTTTTTTTTTATTTTTATTAACAATACCTTTCTTCTTACTTTTCACTTTTTACTTCTTACTAAGTATATACTGTGATAAAATTTCATCTGTTATTAAAAATATTTTAGATAAAAACTAAAAAGGGCTTTTGTTTTATGCTTGATTTTATAAAACTATCATCCAAAATATCCGAAATAAGTATGGAAATATCAGAAGAAGCTGATATAAAATCAAAAAGAATTGATAGAGCCTTATATACTTATGAAAAAGCAGTAGAAAATGATATTTTACTTGGTGAAAAAGTAGCCAAATATGTTGATATTTTTCCTTGGATGGTAGGCAGACCATTAGAACAATTAAAAACTAAAAATACTCTTCCAAAATTAGATATAACTAAATTTACAGTTGTTTCTACTGATGGATCTCAAATAATGCCTAGTCATCATGAAATATCTATGTGTTATCTTATAAATGTTGGTTTAATTATGTTTACTTATGGAACAGGTGAAAAACCCATTCAAGAAAGCGAACCATTTGTTTTTGATAGTGATAAAACTTTATATCAAACTTCTAAAAAATCGCCTTCATCTTTTTCAGAAGAAGTAATTTCAATTCAAAGAATGTTAAAAGAAATTGAAGAACTCAAAAATTTATGTAAAAGAGCAAAAGATAGAGGGCATCCAGTCATTGCTATTTCTGATGGGACATTAATAAATTGGAGTATAAATAATCAAATGTGGTCTGAAGAATACAAAGATATGATAATGGATAAGTTTTTGAGTATTTTAGACGAAATAAAATTATTAGAAGTACCAGTATGTGGATATATAAGTAATTCTAGAAGAAATGATTTTGTAAATTTTTTAAGAGTTCAATTATGTCCTTATGAAGAAGTAAATTGCGAAAAATTATGTTCTGAAAAAGAAGCCTGTGATAGTATAATTCCTCTTTATGATAGAGAAATATGGTTAAAAAAATTAGCTACAGGAGAGCGGTCACCTATATTTGCAAGTGCTGCAAAAATTTTGGAAAAATATAAAGATCATCAAATTTGTTTTTTTTATATTAATGTAGGTAATGATGAAATTGCAAGGATAGAAATACCTAGATGGGTTGCAGATAATGAAGATAATCTTAATTTAGTTCATTTTTTGATTTATGATCAAGTTCAAAAAGGAATGGGTTATCCAATAACAATACAAGAAGCTCATAATCAAGCTGTAGTTAAAAATGCGGATAGAATGCAATTTTATTCTATTCTTTCAAGAAAAATGATAAATAATAATATAAAAGTAGCTTTATCAAATAAAGAAATTAAAAAAAGAGGAGGAATAGCATGATTTTATCATTTAATTTCTTTTTTAATTTTAAATAAATTGATAAAACAGGAGATTTAAACCAAATGAAAAAAATAAGAATTGGAACAAGAGGAAGTAAATTGGCTTTATGGCAAGCTAATTATATAAAAGATATGTTAGAAAAAGAAAATACAGAGTTTTCTTTTGAATTAGTTATAATAAAAACTTCAGGTGATAAAATATTAGATGTAGCTCTTTCTAAAATAGGCGATAAAGGTCTTTTTACCAAAGAATTAGAAAATTCACTTATAAATAATGAAACCGATTTAGCTGTTCATAGTATGAAAGATGTTCCTACAAATCTTCATGAAAAACTGTTTATATCTTGTATGCCAAAAAGAGAAGATACAAATGATATTTTTATATCTAATAAATATGATAATTTAGAAAATTTACCTAAAAATGCTAAAATTGGAACAAGTAGTATAAGAAGAAAAGCTCAATTATCTTATTTTAGAAAAGATTTAGAATATCTTGATATTAGAGGAAATGTTGATACAAGATTGAAAAAACTTGATGATAATGAATATGATGGAATAATTTTAGCTTATGCAGGTATTCATCGTTTAGGATTGGATAGTAGAGTAACTCAAAAAATACCTTTTAATATTTCACTTCCAGCAGTTGGTCAAGGTGCTATTGGTATAGAAATAAGAAAAAATGATGATTTTATTAAAACTATTACAAACAAAATAAATCATTTAGAAACTTTTTTTTGTGTAAGTATTGAACGTGTTTTTATGAATAAACTTGAAGGTGGATGCCAAGTACCTATTGCATGTCAAGCTTTTTTTGAAGGTAAAAATCTTATTATAAAAGCTCTTGTTTCAGATGTTGATGGAAATAAAATAATAACTGAAAATATAACAGAAAAACTTTCTTTTGATGAAATTATTACTAAGTCTGAAGATGAAATTTATTCTATTATTCAAGAATTAGGATTAAAAATTTCTGATTTAATAATAAAATCTGGTGGATTGGATGTTATTAGGGGTATTAGGTAATTCAATAAAAAAATGTAGGTAAAAATGAATTTTATTAATGTAATATTTTTAATGTATAATACTTTGGGCTATAATTTATTTTTACTTTGATAATGCCAGAAAAAAAAATAGAAAAAATAAAGAAAATATTGATTGAATGTGTATCTTTAAAGGAATATATAGTTAATAGTTATATTTTTTGTCAAGATAATTTCTCATCAATTAAAAATACTATAGATAATGATTCAAAAGAGATAAAAAAATCTTCGGATATATTAATAAAAGATATTAATAGTTTTAATAAAGAAAAAATCTTTTCTTTTCTTAGAAAAAAAGAAAAGATATCAGTAAAAGATATTTTTATTGAATTATTAACTATAGACTATCTCCTATCAGAATCTATACAAAAAAATAAATATTTATCTTATACAAGAAAAATATTTTGTAATATTAACAGTAAAGAATATTTTATACTTAATAATCCATATAATAGTATTTTTTCCTATTTTTTTAATAAGAAATATTCTATAAGAAAACCTAATGATTTTTCAAGTGATTTAAAATATTGTTTTAATAATTTTATTATTTCTGAAATAGGTATTAAAGGTTATGAATCTGAAATTATTAATTTAAATGATATTAGCCCACAAACAAATATTTTATTAAAAAAAGATATTGAAAATATTACTTTTGCTATTTTTTCAAATTTTAATAAACCAATTTATAATATTAAAGAAATTCAACTAAATTCTGAAAAAAAAGGTATTTATTATTATAGTATATCAAATAATGAATTAATAGATTCTGAAATAACTAAAATTTTAGAAGAATCTTATAAAGAAAATATCTCAATTGTTTTATTACCTGAGTTATTTGTTTATGAATCTTCAAGACAATTAATAAGTAATTGGCTTAAATATAATAATGAAGAACAAAAAATATTTATGGTTATAGCTGGAAGTATGCATATATTTGATAATTCAAATAATAATTGTATTAATGAATCTATTATATATGATTGTTATGGAAAAAAAATTCATTCTCAATCTAAAATATCTGCTTTTAAAGAAGATAATTATATTGAATACCTTCAATCATCAATAAATAATAAATTTCTTTGCGTAGATTCATCTATAGGAAGATTTTCTATATCAATATGCCTTGATTTTATTGATGATAATAATTTTTTGTTATTAAATAAAGAATTTTTTGTTAATATAAATTTTGTACCATCTTTATCTAAAAAACTTGAAACATTTAAAAATATAGCTAAAAATCAAGGTAAATTATATAATGCTTCAACATTTTGTAGTAATACTATTTCTGAATCAAATAAAAGTAATGATAAAGGTTTTATCTATTTTCCTATTAAATCTTCTTCTAAATCTTGCATAGAAATTCCTTTAACACATAAAAATAATTTATATTATTTGAAAGTTAAATTATCTGATATAAAATTATAATAATATGTTATACTTTTTCATAGTAAAGTAATAGTAAAATAATTTTTAAGGATTATAATTATGATTCATGAAAATGAAAATAATTTTTCTCAAGAACAAGTAATTTATAATTTAGAAGAAATATCTCTTGAGTTTTTACTTGAACAAAAATTTGATATAAATCTCTTGAAAAACAATGAACAATTAGAAGAAATATCTCATTATTTAGATTTAAATTTTATAAATTATTCAGAGTCAAATGATAAAATAAAAATAGAATTAATTAGTCAAATAATAGTAAAATTATTAGGTTTAATTTATAGATATTATGATGAAAATAAAAATCATGACTTGATAGTTAAATTAGATCATTTAAGTAAACTTTGTTCATATTATTTAGAAACAAGATCTTATAAATCATCTTATGAAATAATTAAAAAAAATAGCAAAGCTCTAAAAGTTATAGAATATGTTTATAAAAATAAAACTTGTATTGTTTCTGATATAGACTCTCTTTTTGAGGATACAAAACAAAACACATCTCATATTATCTCAAAACTTGAAAATTTAGGAATAATTTTGAAACATAAATTAGGGAAAAATGTTTTTTTAGGTTTAACATCTATAGGTTTGGATATTTATAAAGAATATATTAAAGATGAAGAATTAGATAATAAAAAATTAGCAAATATTTTTTCTTTGAAATTTCCAAATGAAAAAATTAATACACATAAAGAAATGCCTAAGTTAGAATATATATCTAAATGATTGTAACTTTTTATTCATATAAAGGAGGAGTAGGACGTTCAAGTGCATTAATTAATGTTGCTTATTATCTTGCTCAAACTGGTAGAGATGTTTGTGTTATTGATTTTGATCTTGAAGCACCAGGACTTCATAAAATGCCTTGTTTTTCTTTAACTAAAAAAGATAAAGAAAAACAAGGCATTGTTGATTATGTAAGTAATTATCTAGAAAAAAAAGAAATCCCAGATATTAAAGATTATTTAGTTGATGCTTATATAGAAATTACTAATCCATTAATTAATCAAGATAAAAAAAAATCTAGATTATCATTAATTAAAGCAGGAAATATAAATAAACATTATAGTGAAAAGCTTTCAAAAATTGATTGGAAAGATCTTTATAAAAATAACTTTGGATATTTTTTATTTGAAAACTTAAAAAAAGAACTCAAAGAAAAACATAATTTTGATTATATTTTTATAGATTCAAGAACAGGTTTTAATGATATTAGCGGAATTTGTACTGTTCAACTTCCTGATACTATTGTTCTTTTATTTGGTTTAAATTCTCAAAATATAGAAGGAATAGAAAGTATTTATAAATCAATAAAAGATAAAAATTTAATACCTGTTATTACGCCTTTAAATGATATATCTATAAATGATTTAGATTCAAAAATGGAACCATTGTCAAAAATTTTTCCTAAGATACCTAATGCAATATCTTATAGTTCTTTATTTTCTGGTAAGGAAAATATTATATTTCAAAATAAATATAAAAATATGATTTCTGTAACTGAACAATATATTTTAATTGCAAATGAAATTTTTGATAGAAATAAAAAAGATACAAATTATTTAAGAGATCATTTAATTCAAAATATAAATGATATTTCAAAAACTCAAGATCTAATAGACAGCTCCAATAAAATATTAGAATTAAAACCTCTTTCAATAGACTTTTTTCACCATGCTTTGCTTTTATATAGAAAACAAGATCTTATAGAAGCTAAAAAATATATTCAAAAAGCTATAGAAATTAATAATAAAAGTTCTAATTATTTATATTTAGAGCTATTAATATTATCTTCATTAGACGAAGAAATAAATGAAAAAATAGCTTATATTACAAAGCTTTTTCCAAATGATATAGGTCTATCAAAATTAATAACAGAAATTTATTCAAATAAATTTAAATTTGAAGAGGCTAAAAAATTTGCTAAAAAAGATAACTTATTACTATCAAATATTTATTTAAAAGAAGAAAAATATGTTGATGCTCTTAATTATGTAAATAAAAATGTATTATCCTCTAAAGATTTTTTTACTTTATCAGATATTTATAGCAGAGTAAGAGATTTTGATAAATCACTACAAAGTATAGAAAGTGCATTAGAAAGAGAAAAAGATAATCTTGATTTTATTTCTTTTAAAGCTTATTTATTAAAAAATATTTCTAAATATGATGAAGCGTTAGAAATATATTTAGAATGTGAAAAAAAACAACCAAATAACTCTAAATTTAGTTATAATTTATCTTCTTTTTATTATGATATTTCAGAAGAAGAAAAAGCTATTCCTTATATAGAAAAAGCTTTAAAAATTTCACCTAATGATATAGAAAATAATTTTATGTCTGTATTTATAAATTTTAATTTAGAAAAAATAGAGTCCTTAGAAAATACTTTAGAGGTTTTAGAATATTTAGTTATTACAAAAAATAAAAAAACAATTTTTATTCCTCGATTAATAGAACTTCTTATAAATATTAACCAAGAAAAAAAAGCAAACTTTTACTATGAGTTATTAAAGTCTTTAGATGTTTCAAAATCAGATAATAAAATTTTTAATGAATATAATTCAATAAATATAAAAAGAAGTTTAGCCATTTCTGCAATATTATTAAAAAAATATAATGATGTTATAGAAATTTACTCTCAAAAAAATATAATAAAAAAAGATGTAAATGAAGAATATTATTTTAACTTAGCCATATCATATTTAAAAATAGGTAACTTAGAAATAGCAATTTATAACTTTAAAAAATCAGTTATAACTTTAGAAAAAATGTTAAATACTTCATCTTATCAAGCAAAATGTGATTATTTACTTTGTATATCAATAGCACTATCTTACATTGGAGAAAAAGAAAAATCTTTATTAAATTTAAGTAATTGTATATCTTTTATTGAAAAAAATGTACAAATAAAATATATTTTTTCTCCTAAAGATTATAGATTAATAAAGAGAAATGATTTTTTAGATCTTTGTAATGATATTAAAATCAAAATTGAAAATAATGAATATCCTTTTTGATAAATTTCTTAGTTTTTAATTAAATTAATTATAAGATATAAAAATATGCAAGAAAACCAAAACATAGAATGGAAAGAAAATTGGAGAGATGAATATCTTAAATGGATATGTGGCTTTGCTAATGCACAAGGTGGTTTATTAGTCATAGGTAAAGACGATAAAGGTTTTGTAAAAGGTCTTTCTGATGCAAAAAAACTTTTAGAAGATATACCAAATAAAGTAAGAGATATTTTAGGAATTTTAGTTGATGTAAATTTAAAAATAGAAAATAATAAAGAATATTTAGAAATTATTATAGAACCATATCAACATCCTATAAGTTATAAAGGTCAATACCATTATCGTACAGGTAGTACAAAACAAGAATTAAAAGGAGCTTCATTAGAGCAATTTTTACTAAAAAAACAAGGTAGAAATTGGGATTCTGTTCCCATTCCAAATATAAAAATTAGTGATTTAAAAAATGATTCCTTTCAATTTTTTCTAAAAAGAGCCTATCAAAGTAAAAGGTTAGAACAAGATTCAAGTTATGATAATAATGAAAATTTAATAGAAAAACTAAATTTAAAAGAATTAAAATATCTAAAAAGAGCTGCTATTTTACTATTTCATCCTAATCCAGAAAAATATTTTACAGGATCTTATATAAAAATAGGCTTTTTTGAAAATGATTATACCTTAAAATATCAAGATGAAATTCATGGAAATCTTTTTGAACAAATAGAAAAAACTATGGAGATTTTACTAACAAAATATATGAAAGCTTATATTTCATTTAAAGGCTTACAACGATTAGAAAATTATTTATTTCCTGAATCATCATTAAGAGAAGCTTTATTAAATGCCATAGCCCATAAAGATTATAATAGTGGTGTTCCAATTCAAATAAAAGTTTATGATGACCAAATTATTTTTTTAATGATGGTTTTTTACCAGAAAATTGGACAATAGAAAATCTAAAAAAAATACATTCCTCTAAACCTTTTAATCCTGATATTGCAAATACTCTATTTAGAGCTGGTTATATAGATCTTGGGGAAGTGGAACAATAAAAATAATAAATGAATGTTTGAGTTATAAATTACCTGAACCAATATATAATTATGACTCTTCAACTTTTTCAGTAAAATTTTATACAAACAAAAAAATAAAAAAAGCGTTGGAGAAAACGTCGGAGAAAACGTCGGAGAAAACGTCGGAGAAAACGTCGGAGAAAATCTTAAGATATATCGCTGAAAACAATGAAATAACTATATTTGAGCTAAGCAAAAAAATTGGAATTACAGAGCGTTCTATTGAAAGAAATATTGAAAAACTTCAAAAGGAAAATAAGCTTACAAGAGTTGGTGCAGATAAAGGTGGTAAATGGTTTTTGAATCTAAAATAAATACCTTTTTATTTTTAATTTTATATAATCAAGTTACTAATTCTATTCTTTTATTAGTGCTATCTTTTATTAAAATAGTAAAATAATTTCCCAACGTATCTCTTATTACTGTTTTATAAGAAGATTCTTCAATAATAAAATCAAATTTTTTTATTATTGTAATAAAATCTTTATATTCTTCTTCAGATAAAATAATTTTAAAAGTAATATTATTTTTATTTTTTAAGTCATTTTGTCTTTCTTTTAGAAATTTACCTTTGTATTCTAAAAACCAAGTGAATGATATTTTAGACTCTGTTTCTTTTGAAAAATATGCACTATACCAATGTTCATCTAAATAATAAGTTTTTTTCTCTTCAAATTCCCAACTTGGATATTTTAATTTTAAATAATCTAATAAATTATTTTCATCAGATAAATCACCAAAAGATAAACCTATTCTTCCTGGATAATTATCTTCTTCTATTATTTCTAAATAAAACAAAGTATTTGCTCTTATATAACAAGCATCATGAGAGCCTTTTTCTAAATCTTTTTTAGTTGAATAAACAAAATCAAGAACATTGCTTTTTTCTTTCCAATATTCAAATTCTTCTTTTGAAACAGCAATTAATAAATGATCTAATAAAATATTTTTTTCCATTATTATATTATTTTGAGCAATAAAGGATTATTCATCGTCTTCTTCAGAATCATCCTCATTTTCAAAAACATTTCCAGATTCGCTCCAATAATTCCAATCTTCAATAGCTTCTTTTGTTTTTTCATCATTTGATTTTATATCAAAAAGATCATTTAAAGGTTCAAATAATTCATCACCCTCATAATCAATATTTACAAGCATATCACGAGCATCAAGACAATAATCAAAATCACCCATTCCTATTACAATCACTTTTTTACTTTTTCCATCTGGAGTTGTTTTCCAAGATGCTTCAAATGGAAATGCTAGTGTATCTTCCAAATAAGAATGCCAACTTGAAAATTGTTCTTCAGAATCATAAGAATCAACAATTATTTCCATTGCTATTCTATTATCTCTTTCGTTATCTTCTTCCATTAATTTAAATTTTTAACCACTATATTTTATAAATTATTTTCTTATAATTTTTAACTTTCACTAAAAATGAAACATCATTTTTTATTTTTTATTTTATCATCGGAAAGTTTAATATCATAACTTTTCATAAGTTCTTTAATCTCTTTTTCTTTACTTTGCCCTAATATTTTAATTAATTCTTTCTTATTACTTTCTTTTATTTTTTTCATAATTTCATCTTTTTGAGAACTTAGAATAGATTTAAAAGTAGTTGTAAAAGGTTTTTGAATAGGTTTAAATAATTTTACTAAAGCAGATCTTTCTAAAGATATTTTAACTTTTGGAATTTCTTTTAATATTGGTATAGCATCTAATATTAATAAAGGAACTAAAACGATAATAAAAGACATAAGAAGACCTACTCCAAGACCTGCAAGTCTATCAAAAAACTTTAAAGGTGTTTTATTCATCCCTTTTATTATTATTCCAGAGATAATATTTAAAATAGTATAAAGAATAGTCCAAGAAATTCCTAACCCCATAATACCAATAAATTCTTGATCAAATCCTAAATATGTAGCAATAAAATGCCCTAAAATTACTTTAAAAATAGGGGAGAAAATGGTAGCAAGAACAAGAGACGCTACAGCTAATAACGATTTAAGTAAACCTTGTGTAAGCCCCATTATGATATTATATGAAAAAACTAGCCCTATAAAAACATCTATTCCACTCAATATTTACCCCTCCTTAAAAACTTAAAATCCAATCAGACGCAGCGTTTATATCATCAGCTATATAGTCTGCATCGGGAATATTTTGATATTCACCTTTTAAAACTTTATCTCCATATCCTGTTTTTAATAAAACACTTTTACAACCAGCATTATGACCAGCTTCTACATCAGTTGCTTTATCACCTACCATAAAAGATTTTGAAAAATCAAGATTATATTTTTCTTTTCCTTGTAAAAACATAGCAATATTAGGTTTTC
>ERZ1292630.4207-Hain-H41-02um-R3-4207-length-12289-cov-5_pt1 | contig 12289 bp, 11 predicted proteins | sample MGYA00564408_ERZ1292630 | MGnify/ENA primary metagenome ERZ1292630 (study PRJEB36523, sample SAMEA6512641) | groundwater metagenome | collected 2019-01-08 | study: AquaDiva: Metagenomics assemblies of 32 groundwater samples | reverse complement strand
GACAGCTTTTGGACAATTAATGGAACACATGCAAAAACCTAACCGGACAACACTGATTCAATTATAGGAGAAAGGCTAAATTCTATTGGTTATTGTGAGATATACACTGTTTTTCCTTGATTTACACGGGTCTTAAAGTTATTCTTATCTTGGATATAAGTCTTTGTACTGTACCTAGATATAATAGGTCGGTGTATAATGCAGAATAATACCATGTCAATAAGAACCGTAAAGAACGGAACACAGTGGACTATAAGGGAAGGGTACGAAAGTATCCTGGACAAGATAAATCTTGATAATTTTAGCTCTGTCTTAAATGAAAGGCCTTATGAATTAATTAAGGAAAACAAAGTACGGTCTGTTATTTCAATACCAGGCTCGGACATAAATAAAAATGGAATATACATTAAGTATTTCAAGAGAGGCGGCTATAGTGATTACGTGAAGTATCTGTTTGTACCAACCAGAACCAGGACAGAGTGGGAGGTGGGAAACGCGTTGTTAAGTAATGACATCAATACCGCACTGCCTCTTGCCACAGCAGAAAAAAGAAGATACGGCATGCTGGAAAGCAGCTTACTTGTTACAGAGGCTGTTACAAACAGTGAACCGCTCATGGAATATTGTCAGGCTAACTATGAAGGCGCTTTGTCAGGGGAAAAAGAGAACGAAAAGAATAAATTACTGGACAAACTGGCAGGATTTGTAAGGGATATTCATGAAAAAGGATTCTGTCACTACGACCTTCACGCAGGTAATATATTGATGAAATTCAAAGATAATCCACCACATTCAGCCCATGATTATGACCTTTACCTGATGGACCTTCACAGCGTTAAAATTCTGAAAAAAGTGTCCAACCGTAAGAGACTGTACAATCTCGCACAGATTTTCAACTCATTATCATCCATACTGACAGAATCTGATAAATTGGATTTTCTTAGATCATACGGGAGTAATGCTATTAGTAACATTAAAGACGAAAACGAACTTCTCGGACAAATAGAATCGCAATCCTCAAGAATAAGGAACATTCATTATAGGAGCAGATTCAAAAGATGTCTGAAAGAAAGCAGCGCCTTTTCAAAGAAGAGGGTTGAGGATATGAAGATATTTTTCAGGAAAGGTTATGATACAAACAGCCTTGCTGGACTGATTAAGAGACATCATAATGCGTTGGTAAATGATGATAGAACCGCAATCATAAAACGCGATACAAAGACTGCCTTAACCAGATTACATTTCCAGGGCAATGCAATTTCAAATGTAGTGGTGAAACAATATAAGATAACGTGCGGCCTTTGCCTTTGTAAGAACATCTTCCTGGCTTCAGCAGGGAAGAAGGCGTGGGTAGCAGGTAATGGCCTGTCGGTGTACGGCCTGAACACGCCTGAACTACTGGCCTTAATAGAAGAAAAAATGTTTGGAATTACTACAGACAGCTATTTAATTATGGAAGAAGTCAGAGACAGGCTGGAGATGGATAGATACATATTGAAGAAATTCCATAATCAATTAGAGGCTACTTCATGTAAAGGTAAAGGCATTAATCAGAGCGGACAGAAAAGCCGCCCTGTTACCTCCTCTTACGAAAGAGGTATTCTGAAATATTATGTTTCCGACACCACTGCATCCGCTCACCCGCAAGTAGGGGAAAGAGAGGAAGTAAATAAATCAAATGAAACGCCTCTGGATACTGAACAGTTACATCAACCACAACGCGGAAAGATTACCCGGAAAAGAACATTTATAAACGACCTTGCAAAGACAATGGGCAAGATGCATAATCACAATATTTATCACCACGACTTGAAGACATGTAATATTATGGTAAAAGAAGAGCAAAATAAAACATTCAACTTTACTTTTCTGGATTTTGATAAGGTTTCTTTTGAAGAAGAGATAACTATCCGGAAAAGGGTAAAAAATCTGACACAGATGAACCTGTCCACTCCAAGAATCTTTACGATAACAGACAGATTGAGATTCCTGAAAGAATACTTGAGACAATGCAGCATAATAGACGAAAAGAAAGAAATTCTCAGAGAAATAATAAACCTCAGCAAGACAGAGAAAATACTCTATGTCTCATCCAACGGAGATATAACTGAAGATTGGTAGATATATCCTTCATAATCGTAAACTGGAATACCCGTGACATCCTTATAGATTGTCTGAATTCTATTTATAAGACTGTTACGGATATTGGTTTCGAGATTTATGTTGTTGACAATAATTCAACAGACGGGAGCCGGGAGGCAACAAAGAAACGCTTTCCTGACGTAAAATTAATTGAGAATAAGACGAACACCGGTTTTGCCCACGCAAACAATCAGGCCCTGAGAATCATGCAGGGAAGATTTGCCGTACTCCTCAATACAGACGCTGTCCTGCAGGAAGGTGCAATAAAAAGCCTGCTAAGTTTCATGAACAATTCTCCCGAAGCGGGAATTGCAGGCGTCCAGCTTTTAAATCAAGACGGTTCAAGACAAAATTCAATAGACAATTTTCCATCTCCGGAAACAGAAATACTAAACAAAAGTATTCTCCGTTTCTTCTTTCCGGATAAATATCCGGGTAAGAGCAGGATTCATCATAATCCTATTGAAGTAGATTCAGTGGTAGGGGCGTGCATGATGGTTAGAAAAGAGGCGATGGATGAAGTAGGCCTTTTTGACGAAGATTATTTTATTTTCCTTGAAGAAACTGACTGGTGTTTCAGGATGCACAAAAAAGGATGGAAGGTCTATCATGTGCCGGATGCCAGAGTCTTTCACCTTTCAGGACACAGCAAGAAGAATACGCCCTGGGAGTCGCAAATTGAATATTACAAATCTCTTTACAAATTTTTCAGAAAAAACAGAGGTACTGTTTCTTACCTTACTATTCGTATCCTGAAGCCGTGCAAGATATTCATAAACCTTGTATTGAATATTCTGGGTAACCTGATAACGCTGTTTCAGAACGAGAATCTCAGAAACAGACTGCTGAAATACCATAAACTATTAATGTGGCACCTACTCTTATGTCCGGATAGTATGGGCATTCAGAAGAAATAATCCTATTATTCAGCATTAATGAGTACACCCATATAGTCAAAGGGAATAGTAAGTTGACAAATCCTCCTAAATCCCCTTACTAAAGGGGGACTATGGGGGATTTATCTGCAAGGGATTCAAAGGATCAAGTCAGCCGATAGCCTATCTACTAAACAATTGTTGATTAAAATAATCAGTTAAGCCATAAGCAGACTTGATATTCGATTCGACGTAAATGGAGACTGGTCTGAAAGTAGGACAAAAGCGGAATTAGGAAACCGGCATAGAAGTCATTAAAGAGGTGGGCAAACGTTAACAGGACTATTGATGTAGATAAAAATCTACCATTGTTTTTTACCATTCATTCTTCTCGTTACCAATCTCAACATTTTCGTCCATTTTGCAATCGCTATCACAACAACTCATGGTTTACTGTACCCTTTATTTTAAAGATTTCTAATGGTGTGGATTAGGCGCGCTGTCAAGCGTCGCCTACATCCGTACTGTTCGCATTCTCTACTCGTCCTTGGACATCATGTGGTTGCACCACGAGCAGTACCCGCTGCCATCAATCTCCGACGCAGGAATTTCCATACCGCAACGCTGGCATTCCCGTTCGACGGATTCCTCACACATCAAACAGCAGTCTTCCTGCAAATCATATGTTTCGTGGCCGCAGTTGGGGCAGAGTACTGTTCCTGGTTCTCCCCCGTCCTTCACAGAGAGATAGTTCTGAGTTGAGAAGAAGTCTTCCACGGCCTTCTCTGCAGCTTCCTCGAAATCACACTCCCTTCCACAAGACCGACACTGAAAACGTGCAGACCACTTCTCTGAACCCGGATTTACAATGTCGATTAAACCGGAACTACACTTCGGGCACTGCCATTCCGTTAATGCGTCTTGAAGTTGTTGATACGCCCAGTCGACCGAGTCGAAATTCGCTTCGCATTCCTTCTTTTCTTTCTCGTAGACATTAGCGACGTCTGTCAGCGTATTCCATGTCTCTGCTCCGAGGCAGGTCAATGGATCCTCGTTGAGTTGCGTTCTCAGCAAATCGCGGATGATGATGAACGAATCAGCGATTAGAGTGCGTAGGGCGTTCTGGTTGAGAGAAGGGAAGTAGTGCTCAATCTCGTTCCGGTGGTCAACGACCTTCTGAACACGCCTCCAATCTACTGAAACGCGAAGGCCCTCGCACCGCTCTCGCATCTGATGGACATCCACGGTCTTCTTGCCTTTGCCTTTCCAGAGAACCCCTCCGGAACCATCCAACTGGGGTAGAACTCGCTGCTTGATGAGGGCTTCATCAGTACCGGCCGGACTCAGTGTCGAGAGCTTGTGTTTGATGAGGAGAAGGATACCGGAGACCAAGTTACGGGTCGCGGAGAGCAGACGCCGTGGCTCTGCGGTATTGTAGTCCTCAATGCCGAGGATGATGGAGTCTATCGCGTTCTTGAAGATGCTCATACTCTCCCTATGCTAACATTATATCATGGAAAACAAGAGGGGTGCAGACTTTTCATTAAATACACGGTATCAATGTATTAAAAACTAAAATAACAGCCTATCTCAACCCCATTAACGACCTTACTTCTTCCATCGTTTCTGCAGCCACCTTTCTACATTACTCCGTTAAAAGCGGAACAGTGAGGATTGTTTGCATTTTCACTTATTTGTGTCTAGCTTTCTTTATCTCAGAAACAATATCTTCAAGCGATAAATCATCAAACAATTGCTCACGTTCTTTGGTGTAATCTCCGGAACCAGTTGTAAATTGGTTAATAAACCGTATTGTGTCAGTTACTCCCATTTCTTTACATAGAATATGGGTAGCAAGCTGAGTAATCTCAGTAAGTGGTTTAGCTTGTACTTTCATTTTTCAACCTCCTCAATCAATTCGAGAGGGGATACAGCAATTGTATTCATTCCCTCAATTTCCTTTGCTTTTTTCAATAACACTGCGTCACTTGTGCAGAAATAATCAGCTGGTTCATGTGATGCTGTTGCCAAATGTAAAGCATCAAGTGGCTTTATGCCTTTTCTCATTATATTTATTGCATGATTTTCAATATCATTATTCACCATTATTACTTTCTTCGCAAGGGTTAAAATTTCTAAAATGTTTTCCCTGCGAACTATATTTGGAATATGCTTTGTTTCAAAAATAAGGACTTCTGATGAAAGTAGTTCAAATTGTCCAGTTTCGCAAAGGGCTATGACAGACAATATTGCTTCCGCTTCCAAGGCGATACGTATTTGGCTCTTATCATCAAAAGGACGTTGTAAACTACAAGAATCAAGATATATTTTCATGTCGTGTCCTTAAATCCTGGTAAACTTATATTGTTTTTGATTTTCAGTGTAAACAGCCTATCTCAATCCCATTAGTGATCTTACTTCTCCCATCGTTTCTTCCGCTATTTTTTTGCATTTCTCTGCGCCGGTATTAAGGGTGTCAATTACGCTGTCGGGGTTGTTAATTAATGCCAGGCTTTTTTCTCTGATTGGAGCTAGTTCTTTAATCATATTATCCGACAATATCTTTTTACAATCAATACAGCCTATCTCTGCGGTTCGGCACTCCTTGTTAATCCTATCTATCTCTGATTTCTTTGAAAAGTATTTGTGCAAGGTAAAGACATTACAAATATCAGGGTTTCCAGGGTCGCTTCTTCTTTTCCTGTTTTCATCAGTCACGGCTTTCGATAACTTTTTCCAGATAATGTCAGGCTCTTCGATAAGAGATATGTAATTGTTCATGCTCTTGCTCATCTTATTCTTACCATCCAGTCCCATGATTCTGGGGGCGTCTGAAAGGATATGCTGCGGTTCAGGAAATAATTCCCCATATCTCGTATTAAACTTTCTTGCTATTTCGCGCGACAACTCAATGTGTTGTACCTGGTCATCTCCAACAGGCACTGCAGAACCTTTATACAATAAAATATCAGCCGTCTGAAGTACCGGATAGTCAAACAGTCCTACATTGACGTTCTTTTCGTTTTGTCCTGCCTTATCCTTAAACTGAGTCATTCTCTCAAGATGCCCCATAGGTGTAAGAGTATTGAGTATCCACGTCAACTCCGTATGTTCTGGGACTTGAGACTGTACAAAAATAATGCAGCGTTCCGGATCTAAACCTGCACCAATGTTTGTCGCGGCGGCATTGATAATTCTTTTCTGCATTTCGCCAGGTTCATACTCAATTGTTATCGCATGATAATCTACAATTGAGAAGATACAATCATAATCATCAAGAAGGCTAACCCAATTTTTGATTGCACCCAGATAGTTTCCAATATGAACTTCACCGCTTGGCTGTATACCGCTGAATAATCGTTTTGTCATAGTTGTAACTCGCAGACTGTAGCGGAGACCTTCAGGTCTCCATCATTAACGTTTCATCCGTTTTTTGATGTAATCTTGATAAAAAGCATACTGGAGTAGTGGAAACCTAAAGGTATTCCGCTACGCTAACATGTAAGAATTTTACAGTTTCAGTTTGCTTATCCTTCTGGCTGCTTCTTCTGTCTGTTCTATACTCGGAACCAGTGCGAAGCGGACGAATCCTTCGCCGGGATTGTGGCCGTCGTAGCTCTTATCACTGATCCATTCTCCCGGTGTAGCAACGATTGCAATATTCGGGTCCAGCAGTTTTACCGCAAAATCTATAGAAGTCATTCCCTCAGGGACCTTCTGCCAGATATAAATAGTTGCATCAGGTGTACAGTCAGGCAGTCCAATACTTGTTAATGCCTTTACCAGTATATCTCTCTTAATCTTATACTCATCTCTCATGATCTGCACATGAGTCTCGTCGTTCAGCCCGGCAATGGCGCCGTCCTGAATAAAAGTAGGCGTACCTGAATCGATGTTAGTCTTTACCTTCTTAAATATGTCAACCACACGGCTGTCACCGGCAATCCATCCTATCCGGTAACATGTCATTGCGCTTCTCTTTGACATGGAATGTATGGCTACCACACCATCAGTACTGACTTCAAGCATACTATGCGGAGGTTCGCCATAATAAATATCAATATATGCTTCATCGGAAACTATGATGATATTATTCTTTTCACCAAAAGCTGCTACTTCCTTTAAGAAGTCCATGGAAGCATTAGCGCCACTGGGGCTGTTTGGGTAGTTAATCCACATCAGCTTTGCCTTTTTGCAGACATCTTCAGGGATGGATTTCAAATCAGGCAGGAAATTATTTTCAGGCAATAAAGGGATAAAGAACGGCGTTCCCTCTGCAAAGAGCGTCCCTCTTGCATAAGGTGGATATCCAGGTGTGGGAATTATTACATAATCTCCAGGATTGACAAACCCCTCTGCAAAATTGAAAACGGCCTCTTTTGAGCCTATGGTGGCGCTGATCTCAGTGGCAGGGTCAAGTGAAAGACTGAACCTTTTATTCATCCATTTACTTACCGCTTTCCTGAATTCAGGCGAACCTGTATAACTTGGGTAACCCGAACTCTTTCTCTTCTCTATACCCTGTTTGGTGGCTTCCCGTATTACTTCAGGTGTTGGGGTTGTCGGGTCTCCGACACCAAAATCTATAGGTTCAATGCCTTTGTCTTTTAACTTTTGGACCTCTTTATCTACTTCCGCAAAGGCATAAGCGCCAATTGACGCAACTCTTTCAGATGGTACTATTTCCAAATTTCATTCCTCCTATAAAAAACATTCTGGTTCAGTCCATAAGCCTGAACCAGCAATAGTTATTGTAAATACAATAAATTATTTTTCTGATGGAGTTATTACGGTTTTTCCCCCAACAGGACTTTGTTTTGCCGTCATCTCCTTAATACTAATTACAAGGACGTTTGTTCTTGCTGTCGCCCCGGATGATGAAGGAAGCTTCGGCGATTGGGGTGCATACTTTTCTATAAGTTTGTTTAAAGCAAATGTCTTTTCTTCAACATCAGTTACAATCTGTATATCCCCAAATATTATTATACTTTTATATTCAGTAGTTGAGGCACATGGCCTCTGCCTGCCGGGAATGATTGAAATAACTTTGTCTATTTCAAAGCATACGTTTGGGTTGGAGTTTATATTCTCAATCTTTCGGCCTTCTAAAGCGCTATGGAAATATATTTTATCTTTGTCGTATACAAAATTAACAGGCGTTATATAGGGAATATTATTGAGGCACGTACCCAATCTTCCCACCAAAGCATTTGATAATATCTCCTCAACCTCTTCTTGGTTCGTAACTTCCTTGTCTTTTCTCCTCAAATCACTGATCCGTAATTAACATAGTTTTGGACATAAATATTTTCAGATAATAACAGACTTAGTTTCAGAATTTGGTATTACAAGTTGAGACAAACGAAAGGATGAAGGACGACCGCCCCTTCGTGGCTAGGACGATGGACGATTCTTTCGTCTCTCATCCTTCGTCACTCGTAATGTGCAACATTAAATGTCTCTCCCTATAGCTTTTGCAACTGCACCCACTTCTTTCATCAGGTTTTCAAAATCTTCAGGTGTTATTGACTGGGGGCCGTCAACATAGGACTTTTCCGGGTCTTGATGGACTTCCAATATCAATCCGTCAGCGCCAACTGCAATTGCACCCCTTGACATAGGGCACACAAGGTCTCGCACACCGGTACCATGACTGGGGTCTACAATTACGGGAAGGTGTGTCAGCCGTTTCAACTCAGGAACAATACTCAATGACAGGGTAAATCTCGTATGTGTTTCGAATGTCCTTATCCCTCTTTCACACAAGATAACGTTCGGGTTGCCGTGTGACAGTATATATTCACCTGCAAGTAGAAACTCATCTAAAGTGGCGGACATTCCCCGTTTTAAGATTACCGGCTTCTTGCATTTGCCAACTGCCTCCAACAACATGAAGTTGGCCATATTTCTCGTTCCTACTTGTAGTACATCAACATAGCTGCTTACCAGTTCTATATGTTCCGGGCTGAGTATTTCTGTGACTATGGCCAGTCCTGTCACTTCCCTGGCTTTAGCCAGGTATTCAAGCCCCTTTTCTCCCAGACCCTGGAAGGAATAAGGGCTGGTTCTTGGTTTAAAAGCTCCTCCCCTGAGCGCAATAGCGCCTGCTTTCTTCACTCTCTCTGCAATATAATTAATTTGATCCTGATCTTCTACCGCACAAGGCCCGGCGATTACGCCTATCTTTTTGCCTCCCAGGACATGATCGTTTATTTTAATTTCCGTATCGGCTTTCTTTACTTCACGACTTGCTATTTTATATGGGGTTAAGATTGGGACGGCCTTTTCCACACCCGGTATAGAATCCCAGTATTCCGGCGGGATGTCACGTTTATCACCAATTACGGCAATTACTTTTCTGTTAGTACCTTCCAGCAGTATAGTTTTACAACCAACCTCCTCAACCCTTTCAACTACATGGTCAATTTCACCCTTATCAGCAGTTGGCTTCATTACAATTATCATAAATGCACCCCATAAAAATTCTATAATACTGTTACTAACTTAATTACCGATCGCATATAAATGATTGTCATTTGAACCGAAATATATAGTTCCATCCGGGCCTATTAATGGCGATGATTCGATCCAGCCTTCGGTTTGATAGCTCCACTTAAGCCCTCCTTTTGAATCTATAGCATAGAGACTGCCATCGCTCGAACCGATGTAAACGGTTCCTTCAGAATCCACGGCCGGTGATGACTCAATCCAGCCATTGGTCTTAAAATTCCATTTAAGCGTACAGTTAGAATTGACTGCATATACCTCTTTGTTGTAAGAACCAAAATACAATGTACCATCACTGTCAATTGCCGGTGAGGATTGAACGGTCTTTCCTGTATTAACCCTCCATTTTACCTTGCCATTTGGATTAATTGCATAAACAATGCCATTTTCTGAACCCACATACACTACCCCATCCTTCCCGACAGTAGGAGAAGAGAATGATTGATAAACATTGCTGCCGATTCTCATATTCCACTTAAATGTTCCATCGGGATTTAACGCATAAATAATGCCTTTGCTTATGAGAAAGTAAATGCTCCCATCAGGCCCGATTGATGGCGAGGAACTTATTGAGCTGTAAATATTGTTTTTATAATTCCATTTCAGATTTCCATCTAAATCCGTTGCATACAGATTGCCATCCGCAGATCCAAAATAAATAACGTCGTCTTTTCCTATTGCAGGTGATGAATAAATCTCACCCTCTGTTTCATAAGTCCACTTGAGACTGCCATCCGGATTTATTGCATAGAGTTTTTTGTCTCTTGAACCAACGTATATTTTACCATCAGGTCCTATGGCGGGAGATGAGGTTACTTCGCCTCCTGTCTGAAAAGTCCATACGAGTTTACCCTCAGAGCTGACCGCATAAAGTCTCCCGTCTACCGAACCAAAATATATTGTGCCATCCAGGCTAATTGCAGGTGATGACGTAATCCTTTTCTCTACTCCAAATTTCCATTTAAGTTTGTTTGTCTGTGCTCCCTTAAAAGGGCTGACCCCTGTATGTCTCAAATCATGCCGAAACATCTGCCACGGAGGAGCGACTGAATCTGAAATAGAAAAGTGAACTCCAATACTAACAACTAAAATAAGCGTGATCCCGAAAATGCTAAATGCTTTCAAGAATGCCTTCATAAACATAACTGTCCCCTGAAAATAGAATTCCTTTGCACTGGATTCCCCGAGAAAGCGGGGCTATTTCCTCCCTTTCGGGAGGAGTCCAAATTTTATTCCTCATTTTCCCCCAATAGCATAAATATTACCATCACCTGAGCCAAAACAAATATTCCCCTCAGAATCAATCGCCGGAAAAGGAGTTATAACGCCATTAGTCTTGAAAGTCTATTGCAAAATCCCATCCGGTTTAATTGCATAAAACTCTTGTCCTGAGAGCCTATGTAGATTGTTCCGTTGTGGTCAAGCACAGGTGATGAATCTACACTGTTTCCGGTATGGAAACTCCATTTAAGATTATGGTTGCCAGTCACTTGTAGTGTGCTTCGTCCGGTATGCAGGGAATCATGGCGGAAGACACTCCATGATTCGTTTATTCCGTGTGCGCAAACAATATACACCTTAGAGTAAGTAATTGCCTTAATGGCAATTACAATAATACTTACCTTAAAAAAGAAAAGTTTCATTCTTTTAACCTTTAAATATTTCAAGTATTTCTTACAACTTTTCATAATATTATCTTAGTATAGAATCCAAGAGTATATTTTTAGAGTTTAAACTGAGTTGTTTTGATTTGTGTCATTTGTTATAATTTTATGGAAATGAATAAAGCATACTTGACAACAATCTTAATCTTCATGCTTGCCGTCTGTCAATTCTTTATAAGTGTAGAGTTGACAGGAGCAGAAATTACTCCTGGTAACGATAAAGATTCTGACATTAATGTCTCTGCACAAGGCCCAGCAATCTTCTTTGAGAATCCAGACTTTAATTTTGGCCAGATCTTCAGAGGTCAAAAGATTGAGCATATCTATAAGTTTGAGAATCGAGGGAATAATGTCCTGAATATTGGAGAGGTAAAGACATCCTGCGGATGCACAGCCGCAATACTAACTTCTAATACGATACCTCCCGGCAAAACAGGAGAGATCAGGGCTATATTCAGTTCAGGCTCTTCTACAGGAAATGTGACTAAAAGTATATCCGTCATAAGCAATGATCCTGATCATCCTCGTTACAATTTAACGATTTCCGGCGAAATTATTGAAGACGTAAGTATCAAACCAAACAATATCGATTTTGGCTCAGTCCACGTTGGTGAAAAAACAAACAAAACAGTCACAATTAGATCACAAACAGAGACTGATTTTAAGATAATAAAAATCATACCGTCCAAGCCATTTATAAGTGCCTCAATTGCCGAAGAGGAAAACGGAGAATATATTATTAATGTGGCATTAGAGAATAATCCTGAAATTGGAAGATTCAGTGGTGGAATACACCTGGAAACTAACAGTCAAATGCAAGAAAAGGTTAATATACCATTTTTTGGAGAGATAGTAGGAGATATTACTACTTATCCCAATAAAATCTATTATGGCTTTGTCACTAAAGGAAAAGAATTATCTCAAAAACTTTATGTTAAGGTTAATAAAAGTAATATAAATATTTCAAGTATTAAGACATTTCCGGATTATGTAAGCGCCAAAATTATTGAAAATCTTGAAACAAATAATCCTCACTACTTAATCGAAGTAAGATTACATTCAGAAGCTGCCATTGGAAAGATTAATGGGATACTGGAGCTT
>ERZ1292630.4206-Hain-H41-02um-R3-4206-length-12290-cov-9_pt1 | contig 12290 bp, 9 predicted proteins | sample MGYA00564408_ERZ1292630 | MGnify/ENA primary metagenome ERZ1292630 (study PRJEB36523, sample SAMEA6512641) | groundwater metagenome | collected 2019-01-08 | study: AquaDiva: Metagenomics assemblies of 32 groundwater samples | reverse complement strand
GCGTGTCGAGTTGTGTGGGGGGGGGTTTTCCGGCGTGTCATGTCGTTGAGAGGTGGTTTCCATCGTGTCCTGTTCGATTAAAAATGAGACCGCTTTAGCCAGCCCTGGATTAATCCAGAGTCGAAAATACCTGGTTCTTCCGAGCCTGAGTGATGGGATAAACTCCTCATGGACCGGGCTGAACAGCAAGTCTGGTCCACATAACTATGCTTGAATTTCCTGCGGTAGAAACATGGCATAACTAAATGTTCATAATATGGGCATTGTGCCTGCATAGGCCAATGTCCCATATAGGAATACACTGATTCTGCTGTAGGAATAATGGAATAGACGATGGAAATTTCTTCAGCTACAGGATCTGGAGAAATGATTAGTTTTGCTGCGGCGTTAGCGCAGCAGAATCAGCCTGGGGATGGCATCCGCGTCAACCCACACGATAGCGTTTTGTCCGAACTGCCTGCCCAGAGCTTGGGCTGTAGCGAGATCCACTCCGAGCGCAAGCAAACTCTGCTCCGGTGGCCATGCGCCGGATGGATCAGAGCCCGTTCCTTCGATGATCTGGTCGGTATGACGGTTCAGTTCAGCGCGCAGGAGCGCGTGCGCCGCCCGGTTCGTTGCGGGACTCTGCGGTTGGCTGCCCGGATTGCAGGCAGTGATGAAGACTGCACATTGCTGGCCTGACGCCGCCAACAACTGCGCCAGCGATTCGGAGTACTGGTCGATACGCAGCATGACTGCAGCAGAACCGGAACCTGCCCGATAATCGGCCGTGCGATAACTGGCGATGAGGTCGGCAGGAATTTCGGATGGCATCAGAAAAACCTCAGTCTCTCCACGCCGGAAATTGCGGTAAGCCATGAAAGAAAGCCATGTCGTGGTTGGGCCAGAGTTCGGCATCTTCAGCGCAAGCGAGAGCCTTGAGTTTGCGGATGCTGGCAAGGGCCAATGCTGCGTTATCCTGCCAGCAGCAACCGGGGGCGATTTCCTCAGACAGATTCTCGGTCAGATCGGCGGCGTCTCCACAGAGAATCACAGGCCGGCCTTTGGGCAGCTCAATCAGCAGCGACATATGGCCTGCGGTATGGCCTGGGCTGGCGATGGCCTGTACGCCTAGCGCGACGGTGTATTCACCGCTCTGCAGATGCCATTGATCGGCAGCGGCCAGCTCGTCGGCAAACACTCCGCCGTCCAACCCAGTGCGCGCGGCAGCCAGTTCATCGGCGTGGACATGCACCTCGCAACCCGGCAGATCGCAGATGCCGCCAACATGGTCAAAGTGCAGATGACCGATAAAGACCACGTCGATATCGGAGGGCGCCAGCCCCAGTCGCGCCAGGTAGCGCGGAATGCGCTGCTGCTCCTGCATGTTGGGCGCTTCGATCTGGGGGCGCATGGGGTCGAAGTACTGGGCGCGCAAGGCGGGGTCGATCAGCTTGCGGTAATCGCAGCCCGCATCGTAGAGGATGCGGCCGTTCGATGTCTCGATCAGATAGGCTAGAATCGGCGCCTCGATGAACTGGCCATGGCCGCGGTTGCGGGTCGAGATGGTCTTCTCATAACGCAGCGTGCCGGTGAGCAACGGCCAGACCTTCAGAGCACGGGACATGTTGAATTCCTGAAACTACGCTTTATCGGCTTATAGGCAGGTTATGAAAACGGTGCTCAGGGTTCGCGGAATAACTCGTCGAGCGGGTTTTTGCCTGCAGGAGCCCTGCCGGAAACGCGCTTCGCGGTGAGCTCCTCCTCGATGTTGTCGCGATAGTAACTCCATGCCGCCCCCGAGCTGCTAAGACGTTGCCAGATTCCCTCGCCAACGCCGCTGTATTGCAGCGTGCTGCCGTCGTCGAGCTGGACCTGCAGCATCCGGGCGCGACCATCGTAGCCAATGGCGCGCAACCTGCCTGAATTGATTTTCTTCATTTCCATGGTGGCATTCAGGAATTATTGCGATGCTGACCCCATTAGCGATTAGCTCGCTCGACCATATCTATATATCTTCATACTATAAATTTCCGGTACTCATCAAGCTCCCGCAACAGTTGCACCAAATCATTAGGTATTTCATCTCTGTGCATAGAATCAACGATATTGGCTTCTGTAATTGATATACCAAGCGTAGCTTGTATCCGTTCGCGCATTAAACTTAGAACTGTCTTACCAGGAACTAATGAGGCTCGTTCGTTCATATCATTCCAACGCGGTGAAAACCACGCCAGCGCATCACGTGTGATGTCGGCAATGTCTTTACGACTTTTAAGTAAATAGTTAACTCGTCGTGCGATGATTTGCGATTGAACTTCATCCTTTAGTGAATCAGTAATCTCCCGAAAAAGTTCACTAGTTGACAGAACAGTTATTGGTGCACTCCCCGTACGCAACGCACGTTCGGCTAGTGCGCGAACAATGGCCCTGTCTAATGCAGCAGGTATAAGCAAATAGTTTTCTATTTCTTTTCTCTGATGAACATGTGCCAACTTCAATTGAGTCTCGAGAGAGGAGCTAACAAAGGCAACCTCTTCTTCGCAAAAGTAATCACGATCATATACAGCCGCAATCGCCAATGCTGAGCCAAGAGCTTCTGCTATTCCGGCAGCCAATGTAGTGACACGTTGCCAAGACCCAAAACCACCTGATTCAAGAGCTGTTATACCCATTCCAGCCGCCAGTTCGGACATTCCAAGTTTGCGAGCGAAGCGTCGCAACAAGCGAAAATCACCATCACCCTCGACAAACAGCACCCTTCTGTTTTTGGCTAAAGCCGTCAGCGTTACATTTTGAATTGAACCCACAGCATCAAGCGCTCGCTGAAGTCCAGTTATATCTTTGAGACGCTCGCCGGACGACTTTCGTTTATCAATAAGTACGATTTCATTGGGGTCGGCCTCAGACATTATCTCCGTTGAGTGTGTTGCCAAGAGCACATCTGGCCCTGCTTCGCGAAGTAACGCAATTAGTTGCCTTTGAATATCAGGGTGAAGATACGCCTCTGGTTCATCAATAACCACAATCGTGCTCTCACCCGCACGAGATATATGTGTGAGAAGTTGGCACCATACTTGGAATCCGAAACCAACCCAATATAGTTCACGAGACATGCGCCCCTCAAGACAGAACATTGAAAGCTCACCGGTCATTGCATCAACTATTTCTGGACGTCGAATTTCCATGCCTGGCCATGTTGTACGAATCAGGTTTGAAAAATCGTCAAAACCTTCATCGAAGTAGTGCCAGTAGTTTCTAAAGTGGCGTGACGCACGATGCGTTGCTAGCCCTGCAACAACCGTGCTCCTTTCACGACGTTGTTCGCGATGTTCAACTGGACCAAGAACCGGAACACATGTGATAGTTATAGGAAAATTTTTCTTGAACGCTGCTACAGAATTAACATTTCTACCTTGATTTTCAGGTATCAAAAAACAACCTCCATCACTTGGAAATACAAGGTGAAGCTTGTTTCGATTACTGAGATTAAACGTTATTTTTGATTCACTTGAGTCGTAATCTGTATGCACATTTTCCAATGAAATAGGAAGGCTTGATTCAGGTATACGATAGGCAGCTCCAATCACTATTCGCCGAGGGATTTGAGTTCTTGCAATACGAAGGCCACTTGCAAGAGCGCGAAACGCACCAATTATGGTGGACTTTCCTGAGTTGTTTGGGCCGACAAGGATATTGATCCGATCCAGTGAAATTGAGTAATTTGAAAAGGCCTTGAATCGAGCAAATTGAATGCTTGTAATTCTGACGGAACCAGCTGTGCTCATAGGTTGCTCATCAGAATAGTTTTGTGCAAGACATAGATTTAGCTGCTCGAATTTCTATCGACTAATCGGCTTGTACCGTATCCGCTTCGGCTTGGCGCCTTCCTCACCCAGCCGCTTCCTCTTGTCCGCTTCGTATTCCTGGTAGTTGCCGTTGAAGAAAGTCCATTGCGAATTGCCTTCTGCCGCAAGGATGTGGGTGGCAATGCGGTCGAGGAACCAGCGGTCGTGCGAGATCACCAGCACGCAGCCGGCGAATTCGAGCAGCGCATCTTCCAGCGCGCGCAGGGTTTCCACATCCAGATCATTGGACGGTTCGTCCAGCAGCAGCACATTGCCGCCAGAGATCAGTGTCTTGGCCAGATGCAGGCGGCCGCGCTCGCCGCCGGAAAGATTGCCGACGATCTTGGCCTGGTCGCCGCCCTTGAAATTGAAGCGGCCGATATAGGCGCGCGCGGGAGTTTCGTATCTGCCGACGGTGAGGATGTCGTTGCCGCCGGAGATGGCGTCAAACACGGTCTTGTCATTCTCCAGCGAGTCGCGTGCCTGATCGACGTGCGCGATCTTGACGGTGGAACCGATTTTCACTTCGCCGGAATCCGGCTGCTCCTTGCCGGTGATCAACTTGAACAGCGTGGATTTACCGGCGCCGTTCGGGCCGATGATGCCGACGATGGCGCCGGGCGGCACCTTGAAGCTGAGGTTGTCGATCAGCAGGCGGTCGCCGTAGGCTTTGGAAACATTGTTGAGTTCGATGACTTCGTTGCCGAGCCGTTCTGCCACGGGGATGAAAATCTCTTGGGTCTCGTTGCGCTTCTGGTATTCCTGCGAATTGAGTTCTTCAAAGCGGGCGATGCGCGCTTTCGATTTCGCCTGCCGCCCTTTGGGGTTCTGCCGCACCCATTCCAGTTCCTGCTTCATCGACTTCATGTGCGCGTCGATCTGCTTGTTCTCTGTCTCCAGCCGCGCTTCCTTCTGCTCCAGCCAGCTTGAGTAATTGCCTTTCCACGGAATGCCGTGGCCGCGATCCAGTTCCAGTATCCACTCGGCGGCGTTGTCGAGGAAGTAGCGATCATGCGTGACCGCCACCACGGTACCGGGGAAGCGCACCAGGAATTGTTCCAGCCATTCCACCGACTCGGCATCGAGGTGGTTGGTCGGCTCGTCCAGCAGCAGCATGTCGGGCTTTTCCAGCAGCAGCTTGCACAGCGCCACGCGCCGCTTCTCGCCGCCGGAAAGATTCTTGACCACGGCATCCCACGGCGGCAGACGCAGCGCATCGGCGGCGATCTCCAACTGTTGATCACTGCCCCCGCTGCCGGCGGCAAGGATGGCTTCCAGCCGCGTCTGTTCGGCGGCAAGCGCATCGAAATCGGCGTCCGATTCGGCATATGCGGCATAGACCGCGTCCAGCTTCTGCTGCGCGCTGGCCACCTCACCCAACCCTTCCTGCACTGCTTCGCGCACGGTCTGTTCCGGGTTGAGTTGCGGTTCCTGTGGCAGATAGCCGATATTGAGATTGGGCATCGGCAGGGCTTCGCCCTCGAAGTCCTTGTCCACTCCCGCCATGATGCGCAGCACGGTGGACTTGCCCGAACCGTTCAGGCCCAGCAGGCCTATCTTGGCGCCCGGGAAGAAACTGAGCGAGATATTCTTGAGTATCTGCCGTTTGGGGGGAACGACCTTGCCCACGCGGTTCATGGTGAAAACGTATTGCGCCATAGTATGTTGGTATCAGTAAGAAATGGTGTCTGGTTTATCTTGAGAGTGCAGTACTCAAGGCGAACAGATTCACCTCAATTTCGCTGCTGAATTATACCCTTTCGCTTTTTTTAATGCTGTTGTCCCGCCTAATCCGCAGAGCGCATTTCCCGACACGCCAGATGCATCTGGTATGACGAAAGCCGTTAACCGGTCTATACTTTTTCTTGATGCACTCGATAAATCTCAGACCGGAGGATCATATGAAACTACGTCAGCTAATTGCCATTGCTGCCCTGACCCTGTTCAGCAGCGCGGCGTTTGCGTATCACTGTACAACCGACATGAGAAAAATCGACGCGGCGCTGGAAAAGAACCCGAAACTGAGCGAGGCTCAGGCGGCGGAAGTCAAAAAACTGCGCGCTGAAGGCGAAGTGCTGCATAAAGAAGGCAAGCACAAGGAATCAGTCGAAACCCTTGGCAAGGCGATGGGTATTCTCGGCGTCAAGTAATCGCACCGTCGTCGCCCTGAGTGGATCGGGTACGATGGGCTAACGCGCAGCAGCGACAGCCTTGCCGTGCACCATCACAAGCGCTTGCGTCCCGCCTTCGGATGTTGCGACTCCTGGCAGGCGTGACGATAGGCCAGCAGGGTCTGCTGCGCGCGGCCCAGCACACTGTCATGCGGATAACTACCTGCCACGTCCGCTATGCCAAACGAGCATCCGGCAAGCAACTCCATGCCTTCGCTCACGTGCTCCGCAGTATGGATATGGAATAAACCTTTGGCGACCGCCTCGACCACCTTGCGTTCCAGCATCAGGTGCCGGCGGTTGCGGTGCGGAATCAGCACACCCTGACTGCCATCCAGTCCGGCCGTCTCGCAGACGCGGAAGTAACCTTCTATTTTTTCGTTGATCCCGCCCACCGGCAACATTTCACCGTGCTGATTGACTGCGCCGGTAACGGCAATGCTCTGTTTGAGAGGTAAATCCGACAGGGACGAGAGCAGGACATAAAGCTCGGCACAGGATGCAGAATCCCCTTCCATGCCGTGATATTCCTGTTCGAACACAATTGAGGCATTGAGCGCGAGCGGTGCGGTGTGGACAAATAATGCGGACAGATAGTTCTGCAGAATGAATACGCCCTTATCGTGGATCGGCCCGGACATTTCCACCTCGCGTTCGATGTTGAGCAAGCCATCTTCACCGGCAAAGGTGCGCGCCGTGACGCGTACCGGGAAGCCAAAGCGGTAATCCCCCAGATCCACTTGGGTCAGACTGTTGAGCTGGCCCACTTTCTCGCCATGCAGCGTGATCAGCACTTCACCTTCGGCGATGGATTCCTGCAGGCGTTGTTCTGGGTAATCATGGCGCAAGATGCACGCACGCAGCGCCGCCTCGACATCCGCCGCCTCGACCAGGCGGCCAGCGCGCGCGTGGCACAGCGCGGCGCTTTCCATCACCAGCGCCTCGGCGCGGGCGAAGATCGCGCTTTGGCGCGCTTGGTCGTCCACTTGCCGGTGGGAATCCTCCAGCAGGCGCGCGACGGCGGCGGCGGAAAAATGCGGCAGCCCCAGCTCCCGGCAGGCGTGGGCGACGAAGATAGCCGAGGCGCGACGAGTTTCGGCACCGGCGGAAAAACTCTCGGCAAAGTCCACCTTGACGCGAAAGCGGCGTCCGAACTCCGGGTCTGCCTCCTGCAAGTCGTAATACTGTTGACGTGAACCGATCAGGATGATCTTGACTTCTACATCCACCGCTTCAGGTACGAGCGAAACCGCCGCAATCGAGGTGAAAGCCGTGCCTGGTTCCTCGATCTGCAGCCTGCCGCTGCGCAGCAAACGGCGCAGCTTCTCCCACACCAGCGCATCGGCCAGCAAGTCGCGCAGATGTAGCATCAGGAAACCGCCGTGCGCCTTGAGCAGGCTGCCGGCGCGGATGCGGGTAAAATCAGTCACCAGCACGTCGTTTTCGGACTGGTATTCGATGCTGCCGAACAGTGAGCGGAATAATGGATTGTCCTCGACGATTACCGGCGCACCGTTCAGACCATCATTGTCCACTACCAGGTTAACCCGGTAGCGGGACATCACCCGCTCCAATTCCTCCTGCCGGCTTTCCTCATCGGTATCGGAAACCTCGAACAGCTCCAGATTGTCGAGCAAGTCCCGCATGACCTGTTCCAGATAAGCGCCGAGCTTGACGGAATCCTTGATCTGTTTCTTCAATTCAACACGGATTTCCTGCAATTCGTGCTCCAGCAGCGGTTTCACCACCTGCCGCTGTAATGCTGCCAGGGCCTCGTGCATGACCCGCTCCATCGGCCGGGTTTTCTCGAAATAGCGGGTAATCTCGGTGCGCAACTCCTGCTCGGCCTGTTCAATCTCGGCCCGGCGCTCCTTCGGCAGGATAAGCACTTCGTCCTCGGTAAGGATGTGTCCTTTCTCGCCCAACAGAGTGAAAACTATGTGCCCAGCCTCGCGGTGGATAGTGAAATTGCGGGATTCGGCAAAGGTAGTGAGTTCGACATAGGCCCTGGCTTCTTCTGCCTTGTGGGCTTTTTCAATGCGCTCGCTCTCGACCTTGAAATCCTGCCCGTCCAGGCGCTGCGGTATTTCCGTCAGCAGAGATTTTGTCATGCGCGCCAGATGTTGCCGCAGCAGGCGCCCCTGTCCGGCAGGCAGGCGCAGAGCCAGTGGCCTTTCCGGCGCATCGAAGTTGTGCAGATAGCATAAGTCGGGTGGCGCCGCCCTGTTTGCGGCTGCTGCGACCATCGCTTGGCGCAGCAGCGAAGAGCGGCCGCTGCCGACCTCCCCCAGCACGAACAGGTTATAGTCGGGCTGATCCATGCCGAGACCAAAGCGAGCAGCCATTTCTGCGCGCTCCTGCCCGATCCACGGCAGCGGATACTGCAGCAATTCCGCAGTATCGGAGAACCCAAGCGAATCGGGATCGATGATGAGGCGCAGATCGGCAGGGGTCAGGTTTGAGATTGGCATTTTTTAACCATGGCAATGCAGTTGAGCTAGGCTATCTGATTCCCCCCTGACACTCAAGGCCAATCATGCCGATGCGGATGCTGAGCCAGCTCCCCGGCGCAAGCCTGCTCCCGGTCTTGTCCTTTTCTTCCGTGCTAATATTGCACCCGACAGGCTGCCTGCCGGGGCGGCGCTTGCTTGAGGTTCTAGATTAGCAAAAGGATAACGAGAATGAAGCAGTTGTTGAAACATGGGTTGTTGGGTTGTCTGCTTTCGTTGACGTTGGCTGGACAGGCAATCGCCGATCCGTTGGCGGATGCAAAACAGGCCTACTTTGCGGGCGATTACGCAAAAGCAGAAAAGTTGTTCCGCCCCCTGGCAGAACAGGGAAATGCATCTGCGCAGCTATACCTGGGTTCGATGTATGACGATGGCCAGGGCGTACCTTTCAACCATCGGGAAGCCGTAAAGTGGTATCGGCTGGCGGCGCTCCAAGGGAATGCATATGCGCAATATAGCCTGGGTGAGTTGCATGAAAATGGCGAAGAAGGTGTGGAGCAGGATTACCAGGAAGCGGTGAAATGGTTTCGTCTGGCTGCGGCACAGGGACATGCCAATGCGCAAAACGATCTTGGATTGATGTATGCCACCGGCCAGGGCGTACCCCAGGATTATGTTCGCGCCTACATGTGGTTCAGCCTGGCGGCAGCAAAAGGGTTCAGTGAGGCACAGCAGAATCGGGATACGGCGGCCGGAAAGATGAAACCTGCACAAATCGCGCGGGCACAACAAATGGCACGGGATTGCGAGAAACGCAATTACAAAAACTGCAAGTAAGTGTAGTAGTTCCAACTTGATCTGACAGTCTGTGTCGTGCCAAGAGCAGACGTTCAGCATTTGAGTTGTGGTTGACTCGCCGGTTCGGATAAATCAAGTAACTGAATTTGAATTATCGCTGTTTCAATTTGATGATGGCGCGTAAGCATCAAACTGGCCGTTGCGGAAGAATGCCAGCCAAGTCTCGAAGTGGGATTGGACTGTGCGGTACCATAGGGTGTCTGTTCAGGGCGGCGGCGTTGGTAACATGCAGTGCTGGGAACGGCACATTTGATCAGAAGACGTACCGGGTTTCCTGACCCGACACGTCTTTAAATCTCTCGGCAAGGTTTTATGGCAATTTGGCAAATCCGACTGCCTTTGGCCCATACTCCGGGAAATATCCCGGGTTACTGTGAAGGATCACCCTCGAGTGCCCTTTCAGGCTGACGGTGTAGCCGCACGGGTCGAGCGGCGTCGTATCCAACGACCAACTCGCGTTGCTATCTCCCGAATCGCCGAGCGATGAATAGCTCCTGTTGATGGGCACCGGATGAGCTCCATGGGTATGCGATGTCGGCTGCAAGTCGAGAGCCCATGAGCTGAAGAACGGATGCACGGCCCGCAGGTGTCCATTGATCATCGGAGCCGAGTTCTTGTAGCTATGACAATCACCTCCATCGATAACCAGATCGAGATCCTTGGTCATATCGACAGCGTTATTGGCGGTCTGGCTGACAGTCATGCCTTTATTGCAGACGACAATCGAGAAGACGTCGCCAACCACGGGGTTCCCAAACTCATCGGTGTATTCGAAACGGATTGTGTAGGTTCCGTCGGCAAAGAGCGATGTATCCAAGTGCGACAAGTAGTTATTGTCATAGATATTATAGATTCCCAACGCGGGATTCAGGTCGTAGATATACCACCCGTCCGAATCGGCGGTTTGAGAGACGGTGTAGGGCCAGATGCTGACTAACGGCTGCCACCGGTTGAACGTTTCGCTTGATGAGACGGCCTTGTAGTCGCCATCGGGCGTTCCGTACGGTTTGTAGCTGAGCCGGAATTTGATGACACCGTTAAAGCCGTTTCGATCGATGATCCCGTTAAAGGAAATGCTCCCGCCCCATGGCCGGTTATTATTGGGGGTGGGCGCCACCGCATTGTAGTTGTACAGGTGTTGGGTGGAATCAATCATCAACCTATTAACGTTTCCGACCAGGCTGATGATGGTATGAATGCCCGAACTCGCGCCAGGTCTGAGCTGCACCAAGGCGTCGATCGAATTGCCCCAGGTATTGAGCTGATCGGGATCCGTGGTCGACGGCAGCGATTCCCAAGAGAGTACTGCCCGGATCCCGATGATATTAGGCGTTTGGCAGGATTTAAGCCGGTTCGACACATCGATAGGCAGGGCGACGTTATAAAACAGGCCGCCGACCGGCATATTGGCGATGTCATGCACTTCGAAACTCATCGTCCCAAGGTACTGATCGAAAGTACCGTCGTTGTTCCAGTCCGCCCAGAAGGCGACGTGCTCCATTGAGCCTGTATGGCAGAGATCGCCGTTGTACCCGCTTGTTTTTTTGATGTGAACTATAGCGCCAAGCGTATCGGTATCGGTATTCAGCCCGACACAAGTGACCTCCTCGAAGCCGACGTCCGCCGCCTTTTTGTCGGGATTGTAAAAGGAGAGTAATTTCGCGGTATTGATTTTCAGAGCTGCCAGATCCTTGAGATCATAAAGGGCGGCCGCCTGTTTAAAATCCAGGTGCGAGTGTATCGCCGATCCAACGGTGGAATAGAAGGTGCGATGATCTGGAATGCCGACTTTTTTATTCGATTCGTAGATCGCGACGGCCTTGGGTGGAACCGGTTCTTTCAGGGCAATTTGAACATCCGGCTTAATGGCGGTCAGCAGATCTTTCGCTTTCGCCAGCTCAAACACATCTTTGGCGTAAAGGAAATTCCGCTTTTGCAACTGGATGTCCGCATCCCTCACGTTACCGTAATGCGGAGCATAATTCGGGGTGGAAGGAGTTGGAGCGTCCTTCCATGACAGGATGGCCCGCATCTTGGGAACTACCGCGGTGTGGCAATCTATGAAACGGCGATACTTCTCGTCATCGATGTAAAGGTAAAGCATGTAGCAGAGCGGGTGCTGCGGTCCGGGCGGAGCATTGGAAATATCGGCCGATTTGAAGCTCGTAATCCCCATATCGACGAACCCGTTGCCGTCCTTGAAATCGACGTAAAATCGCACATACTCGGCCGAAGCAGCCGAGCACAGGTTTCCATTGTACCCGGTGCTTTGCTTGATGCTAACGACGGCCTCCATACGCTGCATCTGGGGATTGAAGCCTAGACAGGTAATCTCTTCCCAGTGCGTGATAGATCGGGCCTTTTGGGGCGCTAAGACGTTGGCGAGAAGAAACGAGTTCCGCTCTTTGAGCATCCTACTCATTTCTTCGGAACCGATGCCGGAGACTTTCTTCGCTTTTGCCATACGTTCCTCGCTAGTAAATAAAGATAGGAAATTCGCCCGCACGAGCCAAAGTCCTTCAACTCAAGACACGTACACTCAAAAATAGAGCAGCAGCCGTAACAAGTCATTAAGCAAATTACCTATTTCGGATTAAGCAGAATTCTTACAACAACGTGTTCTGCGTAACGCAGTTGATATGGGTAGCAGGCAGCAATTGGGTCGGACTATTCAGGGAAGACGTATGTTCCTAATGTCATCGACATAAGCCGTAGCGATGGACTGCTTCGTGTCTGTTTGCGACTTTCGCCACAGGCAGAAACGTGTCGGGAACCGACCATCGCGACCAGCAGAACTGTGCCGTTTCCAGAAATTTATTGATCAAATCGAAACTGCTACAAATTAAGGCAGCCTGACGGGATACTCCCTACCCCCGGCCTGCGATGTTTCAATTCGGCCCACCCCCCTCTTTTTAACCGGCATCACATTGCTGTAACAAACCCCGTGTATGGTTACGGCAATATGATTTTTTCCGCCACAAAGA
>ERZ1292630.4203-Hain-H41-02um-R3-4203-length-12296-cov-5_pt1 | contig 12296 bp, 9 predicted proteins | sample MGYA00564408_ERZ1292630 | MGnify/ENA primary metagenome ERZ1292630 (study PRJEB36523, sample SAMEA6512641) | groundwater metagenome | collected 2019-01-08 | study: AquaDiva: Metagenomics assemblies of 32 groundwater samples | reverse complement strand
CCCACCGACAGGAGACGCACGAACCATGAAGCGGATGTTGTTCACGCCCGGCCCGACCGAGATTCCGGCGGAAGTCCTGGCGTCGCAGTCGCGCCCCATTCCGCACCACCGCACCGACGAGTACCGCCAGATTTTCCTCGAGCAGACCCGCCTCCTTCAGGAGCATCTCGGCACCACGCAGCCCGTGCTCACGCTCTCGGCCTCCGGGTCGGGCGCCATGGAAGCGGCGCTGGTGAACATTCTCTCGCCCGGCGATGAGATCATCGCGGTCGAGGGCGGCAAGTTCGGCGAACGCTGGGGAAAGATCGCGGAAGCCTACGGCGTCGCCGTCCATCGTGTGAAAGTCGCCTACGGCCGCGTGGCGACACCTCAGGAAGTCGAGTCGGCCATCGAGGTCCACCCGAAGGCAAAAGTGGTATTCATCACGCACAGCGAGACTTCCACCGGCGCCCTCTTCCCGGTTCATGAGATCGCGAAGGTCGTGCGCGGGAAGGGCCTCCTGACCGTGGTCGACGTCGTTACGTCGTACGGCGTCTACGACCTCCATTTCGACGCCTCGCTCCTGGACGCGGTCGTCTGGGGCTCCCAGAAGGGGATGATGATCCCGCCCGGCCTGGGCTACGTCTGCTACGGGCCGCGCGCCTGGGCGGCCGCCGAGAAGGCCACACTGCCGAAGTTCTACTTCAATCTCACGAAGGCCCGGACCTCCCTGGAGAAGGGCGACACGCCCTTCACGCCCGCGATCTCGCTGGTGATCGCGGCGCACGCCGCGGCGTCCCTGATGGCCGCCGAGGGAAGGGAAAACGTCTTCCTCCGCCATGAACGAAACGCCGACGCGACGCGTGCGTCGGTGGCGGCGCTGGGACTGCCGCTCTTCGCGCAGGTGCCGAGCAATGCCGTCACGGCGATCGCGGTTCCGGCCGGGATAGACGGCGGCGCGGTGGTGAAGACGATGGAGAAGCGCTACGGCGTGAAGATCGCGGGCGGGCAGGACTCGCTCAAGGGGAAGATCTTCCGCCTCGGGCACATCGGCTACTACGACATGGGAGACATCTTGCGCCTCGTCGGGGCGTTCGAGTCGGCGCTATCCGATCACGGGCACCGCGTGGAGCCCGGTACGGCTGTTCGCGCCGCGCACGAGAACTTCCGGCGTGCCACCGCGCCGGTCGCCGTCGCGTAGGGCGCCGGACATGGCCATGAAGATTCTCGTCAGCGATTCGATACCAAAGTCGTCCGTAGACCTCCTCCGCGCCGCTCCGGGCGTGGAGGTCGTCGAGCAGGTTGGCCTCACGGAGGAGCAGCTTCTTCCGCTCGTGGCCGACATCGACGCCTGGGTCGTCCGGAGCGCCACGAAAGTCACGCGTCGCCTGGTGGAGGCGGCGCCACGGCTTCGGTGGGTGGGGCGCGCGGGCGCCGGACTCGATACCATCGATGTCGCGGCCGCGAAGGAGCGGGGAATCGAGGTCATGAACGTCCCCGGCGCCAACTCCGTCGCGGTGGCCGAGCTGGTCTTCGGACTCCTTCTCTCCCTTTTCCGGAAACTGCCCGAGGCCGATGCTTCACTCCGCCGCGGCGAGTGGCTCAAGGCGAAGCTGATGGGCCGCGAACTCCGCGGGAAGACGCTCGGCATCGTTGGAATGGGAAAGATCGGCCGAGAGGTGTCACGGCGTGCGCTGGCCTTCGACATGCGCTGCGTAGGCTACGACCCGCTGGTGGCCCCCGATGCCGTTCGCGCGGCGGGCGCGGAGCCGGTGACGTTCGAGGCGCTTCTGGCGCAGGCGGACGTCGTGACGCTCCACCTGCCGGTGACGCCCGAGACGAAGAAGATGTTCGACACGAGGCGGATCGCCACGATGAAGCGCGGCGCGGTTCTGGTGAATGCCGCCCGCGGCGATCTGGTCGACGAGGCGGCGCTCTTCGAGGCGCTCCAGTCGGGGCAATTGGCGGGCGCGGCGCTCGATGTCTTCGCGGCGGAACCACCGGGGGCCATCCCGCTTCTGACCCTTCCGAACGTCGTGGCGTCCCCCCACATCGGCGCCTCCACGCGCGAGGCGCAGGAAGCGTGCGGCGACGAGATCGCCCGCATGATTCTCGAGCGGATGGCGGCCGCGGAGGCCGCCCACACGTGAAGTAATTCACAAACAATGCCGAATTTTCGTGTTTTTTCCGGTTGACTCATGACGACCATCGGCCGAAAAATTAGGTATCGCGGAAAGGAGGTGGTCCAGTGCATAAAAACGGACTCAGCGGAGGTGGCGGTAGCTAGTCGCGTCATCGTGCGCTCTAGCCGTGACGGGCCTGGCGAATCCCAACCGTCATCCGGAGGAATCGAGGGGAGGGTCGGTATGACTCTCCCCTCCCTCATTTCCATTCTAGGAGGAACGTCGAGATGAGCCCGCTTGGCGATCCTACGAAATTCGCGCGACTTCTCGGCCTCGCCACTGCCGTTCCGCCCACCATCGCCCGCCAGGACGACGCCAAGGCGCTCCTGGCCTCGCTCCTCGCGTCTGGGGCGCCGGGAGAGAGCCCCGGTGCCGACTGGAGCCGCCTGCTCCCGGTCTTCGATCACGGCGGTATCGAGACTCGCCGACTCTGCATGCCGCTCGAGTGGTACGCCGCCGACCACACCTTCGGCGAGCGAAACGATCGCTACCTGGAGCATGCCCTCACCCTTTCCGTGGAAGCGGCGAGCCGGGCCCTGGAGCGGGCGCGTCTCTCCCCCGGCGACGTCGACCACATCGTCTTCGTCTCCTCCACCGGGGTCGCCACGCCAAGTCTCGACGCTTCGATCGCCAATCGCCTCGGCTTCCGCTCCGACGTGCGGCGAACTCCGATCTGGGGCCTTGGCTGCGCGGGCGGGGCCGCCGGGCTTGCCCGCGCGCGCGACTTCGCGGTCGCCGCGCCCGGATCGCGGATACTCCTCGTCGCGGTGGAACTCTGCAGCCTGGCGTTCCAGCGGCGCGAGCGGTCGAAGCGGAATCTCGTGGCCGCGTCACTCTTCGCGGATGGCGCGGCAGCGGCTGTCCTGGCCGCCGGCATTTCGGAAGGAGGCGGCGGCGCTGCGGGGCAAGGAACCGCGACGCTGGCGATCGAGGCGAGCGGAAGCACGCTTTGGCCGGAGACGCTGGACGTCATGGGGTGGGAGACCGACGGCGACGGCCTTCACGTCGTCTTCTCACGCGATATCCCCGCGATCGTGCGCACCTGGGTCCGGGATAGTGTCGACCGATTCCTGGAGCGGCAGGGGACTACCCTCGCGGCGATCGGCCACGTCGTCTCGCACCCTGGCGGCATGAAAGTGCTGGAGGCTTACCAAGAAGCCCTCTCCTTGCCGGCCGCGGCCTTCCAGCACGCGCGCGACATCCTGCGTGAACGCGGAAACATGTCGTCGCCGACCTGTCTCTTCGTGCTGGAGCGCTTCCTCGAATCACGGACTATCGCCCCGGGCGATCGGGCGCTCCTGACCGCGCTCGGCCCCGGCTTCTCCGCCGAATACGTCCTGATGCGCGGCCTCGCGGCCTAGGCGCGATTCGCCGTGCCGATTATCCCACTCGCCCTGGCTGTGGCGCTGGCTCTCCTCGTCGCGAGCAGGGTGCGAGAGCTCCGGCTCACCTCTCGAAACGAGCGCCGCATGCGCTCGCGAGGCGGGTACGGGGCGCCGGACGGGCTCTTTCCCCTCTTCGTCGCGCTCCACGTCGCCTTCCCCGTGGGCCTCGTGACCGAGTTCGCGATGGCGGGGGCGCGTCCCGGGACGAACTGGCCGATTTGGCTCGTGCTTTGGTTTGTGGGGGAGGGGCTGCGGCTTTCATCCATGCACGCGCTGGGCGACCGGTGGAGCGCTCGAGTCTTCGTCGTGCCCGGCGAGCCGCGCGTGCGTCGCGGGCTCTATCGATTTTTCGCCCACCCCAACTACCTCGGTGTCGTCCTGGAAATGGCCGCGCTCCCATTGCTCTTCGGCGCGTGGCGCACGGCGCTTGTGGCGGCCATCGCGAACGGGGTCCTTCTCACATTTCGAATCCGCGCCGAAGACCGAGTGCTCCTCGCCGCGGAACGCGCTTCGATTGACCCGGGCCGCCGATCCGAATAGTCTCACCCCATGCTCGCCGCCATCGATCTGGAAGGGGTTCTCGCTCCCGAAATCTGGCCCTACCTGGGGGAGCACTTCGGCATCCCCGAGCTTCACCTCACGACGCGCGACACCGCCGACTTCGACGAACTGATGTCCCAGCGCGTCGACTCCATGAACCGCGCGGGCCTGACGCTGGCGGAAGTGCAGCGGGTGGCGTACGAAGTTCATCCATTCCTGGGCGCGCCGGAGTTCCTGAAGCGAATCCGGCAGCACTGCCAGGTGATGATCATCTTCGATACCTTTCACGAATTCGCCACGCCGATGATCGAGCGGCTGGGAGGCGTGAACCTCTTCGCCAACAAATTCCAGACAGACACGGCCGGCCGCATCGTCGGATGGGAGCTGAGGATTCGCGGGCGGAAGGCGATGGTGATCGAGGGGATGAAGCAGGCGGGCTTCAAGGTAATCGGGATGGGCGACAGCCTCAATGACCTCACCCTTCTCCAGTCGGCCGACTATCCGATCCTCTATCGGCCGGTCCAGACACTTCGGGACCATCTCCCCGACGCGGTCGTGGCGCATGGCCTGGACGAGGCGCTGGCCGCCTTCATGGAGATCTTCCGCCGCAACGAGCAATTGAATGAAGTATCGCGGTTGCAACCAGTTACGATTGGTTGTCCAGGGGTGAAGGGGCGAGCGCCCGATTGACGAACGGCTCCCCCGCCTGATAGTGTTCCTCGGCTGTTCCTGAACTCTCGCCGCGCGGCGCCAGCCACGCGGTTTTCGTTTGGAGGTGGTGCTGCTCATGTCCTGCCGTGTTGTCGTGGGTGCCCAGTGGGGCGACGAGGGGAAAGGTAAGATCGTCGACCTCATGAGCGAGGAGGCCGACATTGTCGTCCGCTATCAGGGCGGACCGAATGCCGGCCACACCGTCTGTTTCAATGGTCAGACTTTCATTCTGCACCTGATCCCTTCCGGGATTCTCCGCCCAAACACGCTCTGCTACATCGGCAACGGTGTGGTCCTCGATCCGGCCGCGCTGCGCGCCGAACGCGAACGGGTGGAGAAGGGCGGAATCGACGTCGCCGGCCGTCTCTTCGTCTCCGGATCGACGCACGTGATCCTCCCCGATCACAAGGTGATCGAGAAGCACGCGGAAACGACGGGAAAGGCGATCGGCACGACCGGCCGCGGCATCGGGCCGGCATATACCGACAAGGCGGGCCGCGTCGGAATGCGCGTCGTCGACCTGCTCGACCCCGCGATCCGGGAAGAGCGGATTCGGGCGCTTCGCGATCGCACGCTCCGACTCGTCGGAGATGACGCTCCCGTGACGCCGCTTCACGACGTCCTGTCGGCCGCCGCGCGAGACGCCGAAATGCTTCGGCCGCTCGTGGTGAATGTGTCGTTGGAGGTGAACAACGCCCTCCGCGCCGGAAAGCGCGTGCTCCTGGAAGGCGCTCAGGGATCTCACCTCGACATCGATCATGGAACCTACCCGTACGTCACCTCCTCGAGCGCGACGGCGGGTGGGGCGTGCACCGGCGCTGGCGTCGGGCCAACCAATATCCAGGAAGTGATCGGCGTCGCGAAGGCGTACGCCACGCGCGTCGGCAACGGGCCGTTCCCGTCGGAACTCTCCGGTGAACTTGCCGAGCGTCTCCGCGAGGAGGGCCGCGAGTACGGCGCCACGACCGGCCGGCCGCGACGTTGCGGCTGGTTCGACGTCGTGGCCATCCGGCACGCGGCCCGCGTGAACGGACTCACGTCTCTCATCATCACGAAACTCGACGTTCTCGACTCGCTGGCCGAGGTGAGCTGCGTCGTCGCCTACGAGATCCACGGACGGCGCGTGACCGAGATGCCTGAATCGCTGGCGGAACTCGACGCCATCACACCAGTGCACGAGACGTTCGCGGGATGGAAGAAGCCGACGACCGGCGCGCGTCACTGGGAAGATCTTCCGCCCGAGGCGCGGCGCTATCTGGACCGTCTGGAAGAGCTGGCCGGAGTGCCGATCCGGCTCATTTCGGTGGGGTCGGGCCGCGACGAAAACGTGGAGCGATCGGCGTCACGACGCGAGAGCCCCGCCGTGCGGCGGTAGACACGGAAAGGGCTTCGACCGGCGAAACTCCCAAGACCGGGCGCGCGTAGTTCTTACGACGCCCGGTCTTCTTTTTTCCCCGATTCGAGGAGGAATCGATGCTCTCCGTCCGCGCCCTCATCAAGGTCTATCCCGGTCCTGTCACCGCGCTGAACGGGATCGATCTCGACGTCGCGCCCGGGATGTACGGACTCCTCGGGCCGAATGGGGCGGGCAAGTCGACCTTCATGAAGATCCTGGCCGGCCTGCTGGAACCGACCTCCGGCACGGTGACGCTCGACGGAGAAAGCATCGTCGAGAATCCCGAGCGACTGTGGCCCCGGCTCGGATACCTGCCCCAGGAATTCGGCTTCTACCCCCATCTGAGTGGGGAGGCCATGCTCTCCCATCTCCTCGAGCTGAAGGGGGTCGATGCGCCTGGGGGGAGGCGGAAGCTCGTGGCCGATTTGTTGGAACGAGTGAATCTGACGTTCGCCGCCAAGCGCTCCGTGAAAGGCTACTCCGGCGGTATGCGCCAGCGACTCGGCGTCGCGCAGGCGATCGCGGGGAATCCGCGCCTCATCATCGTCGATGAGCCGACCGCGGGGCTCGATCCGGAGGAGCGGCTTCGCTTCTATCAGCTCCTCTCCGAGCTGGCCGCGGAGCGCATCGTGCTTCTCTCCACGCACATCGTGGAGGACGTCGCGGTCCTCTGTTCTCGGTTCGCCGTCATCCGATCGGGACGACTCCTCGCTGTCACCACGCCGGCCGAAGCGCGGCGCTCCATCGATGGCGCCATCTACGAGGGGACCGTTGCGTTCGGCGATCTTCCCACGCTCCGAGCGACGCGGACGGTCACGCAGGTGCTCCTCGTGGAAGGGGAGCATCGGGCTCGGATCTACTCCCCGGCGGGATCGCCTCCCGCGGGCTTCCGGCCGATCCCCGTGACGTTGGAGGATGCCTACCTCGTCCTCATGCGGACGGGCGCCTCCGCCGAACGAAGCGGAGCCGGCTCCCCGTCGGAGGCGCGAGCGTGAACTTCCGCCGCCTTGGCGCCACCTTCGGCGTCGAGTTCCGCCACTCCTTCAAGCGCCCTCTCTACGTCATGCTGGCGATGATCATCGTCTTCACCGCCTACGGCCTCTCGAGCGGAGGAATGCAGATCAGCTCAGGCGACAGCCAGGTGGGCGGGACAAAGGCCTGGATCACCTCGGAATTCGCGCAGACGCAGACGATGACCTACCTCACGCTGTTGTTCTACGCCTTCTTCCTCGCGGCCTCGGCGGGTCTCACGCTCCTCCGCGATCGGGAGACCAAGGTCGACGCGATACTCCACGCCACGCCGCTCACGCCCGGCGAGTACGTCTGGGGCCGGTACCTGGCGGTGATCGCCGGGTTCGTGGTGCTCCTCCTCGTGCAATCGTTCGCGAGCGCGTTCTTCAACCACGTCGTGCCGAACGGGAACGCGAACGAGATTCGCGGGCCTTTCGCCTGGGGGAACTACCTTAGGCCGGCACTCTTCGTCGGACTGCCGTTCTTCCTCTTCTTCGCCGGCGTCTCGATCTTCGTCGGGGAGAAGAGCCGGAATCCGGTTCTCGTCTTCGTCCTCCCGGTGGCGGCGCTTCTTGTCTGCGGCTTCTTCCTCTGGACCTGGGCGCCGTCGTGGCTGGACGTGAGGGTGAACAAGATCCTCCAACTGGTAGAGCCGAGCGGTTACCGGTGGCTGAACGAGACGCACCTGAAGGTGGATCGGGGGGTGGAGTTCTACAACACCGCCCGCGTCCCCTACGACGCGCTCTTCTGGATGAATCGCGCTTGGATGCTTCTCGTGGGCCTGGGTAGCGTGTTCCTCACTCAGCGCGCCGTTGCGGCCTCCCTGGCGGGAGAGGCCGTGGGGCGTCCGCGAAGGGGAGCAGCTGCGAACGCCGTCAGCGCTCCGGTGGAGGCGACCCTCGCGGACCTTCGCATGCAAGCGTCGCCGGTGGGATTCCTGGGCGCGGTGCGATCGGTGGCGTCGATCGAATTGAAGGAGCTCTTCCGCCAGCCGGGACTCTACATTTTCGCCCCGCTCATCCTGATCCAGGCACTGGGGAACGCCCTTCTCGCTTTTGGCGCCTTCGATACACCCATTCTCCTCACGCCTGGAATCACCGCGGTGGCGGTGGCGAATCAGATCTCGGCGCTGGTCTGCCTCCTTCTCCTCTTCTACACGGTCGAATCGCTGGAGCGGGAACGGACCACGGGCCTGGCACCGCTTCTCTATGCCACGCCCGTTCGAACCGCGGCCTATCTCTTCGGGAAAGCACTGGCGAATAGTTTCGTGGCCGCGACCATTCTCTTCGCCTCGCTGGTGGCCTGCGTCATCGCGGTGCTGGTGCAGGGAACCGTGCCGTTTTCGATCGTTCCCTACATACTCCTCTGGGGATGCCTGCTGGTCCCGACGTTCCTCCTCTGGACGTCGTTCGTCACGGCCGTGTACGGCATCTTCGGGAATCGCTACGCCGCCTACGCGGTCGGCTTTGGAGTGTTCGCCCTCACGGGTTATCGCGCCATCACCGGAAAGATCAGCTGGGCGGCGAACTGGCCCCTCTGGGGCGTCATGCGATGGAGCGACCTCGGCTTCTACGAGACCGATCGCGTCGCCTTGATCCTGAATCGCGTCATGGTCCTCGGGGCGGCGGTCTTCTTCACGGCGCTGGCGGTCCGCCTCTTCGGACGTCGGGAGCGCGACGGAGTGCGCATCATCCATCGCCTCGAGCCCAGCCGGCTCTTTCAGTCCGTTCTAGGTCTCCTCCCCGTTGCAGCCGTGCCGCTCGCCTGCTGCGCCATGCTTGCCTTCATGGTGAGCCAGGGGATGGAGGGAGGCGCCGCGAAGAAGCTCCGCAAGGACTACTGGGCCAAGAATCTGAAGTCGTGGCTCGGAGCGCCGCTTCCGGATGTCGCGCGCGCCGACATTCGCCTCGATCTCAAACCCGCGGACAAGTGGCTCTCCAGCAAGGGAACGCTCACGCTGGTCAACGGCCTCGACACCACGCTGACCCAACTCCCGCTTACAGGGGGGCTTCACTGGGAGAAACTCTCCTGGACCATGAACGGAAAGCCCTATAAGCCCGAGGATCGCCTTCGGCTCTACGTCTTTACGCCGCCGGCGCCTCTGGCCAAGGGCGACAGCGTGGTGGTCGGCTGGAGCTGGGAGGGGCGCTACCCGAACGGCATCACGAAGAACGGAGGCGGCACCCCGGAGTTCGTCCTCCCTTCTGGCACCGTGCTCACGGGATTTAGTCCTTCGTTCATGCCGGTGCTCGGATACATCGAGGATATGGGAGAGACGACGGAGAACAAGACCGAACGGCGGAAGCTCCCGCGTGATTACTGGAAGGGGACTACGCGCGCCAGCTATGGCGCCACGGCGTGGTTCCCGGCGCGCGTGACGATCACGGGGCCCGAGGCCTATACGCTCAACTCCGTTGGCGTCTGCACCAGCAATCGCGTGAAGGACGGGCGGCGCACCCAGGTTTGGGAGACAGACCATCCGGTCAAGATCCTCAATGTCGTCTGCGGACGTTGGAAGGAGAAGCGGGGCAAGACAACCACGATCTACTATGCCGCCGCCCATCCCTACAACATCGAGGAGATGTCGGCCACGCTCGATGCGGCGCGGCATTGGTACTCGGAGTGGTTCCTGCCGTACCCCTGGAAGGAGCTGAAGCTCTCGGAGTTCCCGGCGCTCGCCGGGTACGCCCAGGGATTCGGCACGAACATCACCTTCAGCGAGAACATCGGATTCTTGACCCGGAACGACGCCAAGACGAACGCGACCTTCATGGTCACGGCGCACGAGGCGGCCCACCAGTGGTGGGGGAACATCCTCACGCCGGCCGACGGCCCGGGCGGCGATCTCCTGAGCGAGGGGATGTCCCACTTCTCGACGCTTCTCTTGTTCGAGAAGGTGAAGGGACCGCGGGAGCGGATGGAATTCGCGAAGGGAATCGAGTCGTCCTACGGGAACAAGCGGCAGGTGGACGACGAGCGGCCGATGTACGAGATCGACGGATCCCACGACTCCGATGGGACCGCGACGTACGACCGTGGAGGGTGGGTTTTCTGGATGATTCACGACTTCCTGGGGCATGAACGGGCGATCGAGGGCTACCGTGCGTTCATTCAGGCGTGGAGCACGAGCCGGGATCATCCCGCGCTTCAGGATCTCGTCGCCGCGCTGCGGCCCTACGCGGCCGATCCGGTGGCCTACGATGCCTTCATCAAGCAATGGTGCGAGGAGAAGGTCCTTCCCGAATATCGGGTCCACGCGGCGTCCAAGCGGAGAGTGGGCGCGGAGTATGTGGTGACGGCCACCGTCACAAATCGCGGCACGGGGACCCTGCCGGTCGAACTCGCCGCGACGGCGGGCGATCGCTGGAACGAACCGGCCAAGGGATCGGAAATGGTTCCCTCGAAGCCGAATCCCGACTATCGTGACGCGCGCGCGACCGTGACGCTGGGTGCGGGTGAATCGAAGACCGTGACGATCCGATGCGGATTCGATCCCGAGAAGATCGTGGTCGATCCAGACGTGCGGATTCTCCAACTCCAGCGGAAGCAGGCGGTCGCGACACTCTAGATTCCCTCCGGGGAGGAGCGCCGCTTGTTCTTGAGCCCCGCCGAGGCGGCCGAGGTGCGGAAGCGCTTCGGCACGCCCTGCTACGTCTACGACAGCGCCGAGCTTGAAGAAGCGGCCCGGCGCGCGCTCGCCTTTCCGCACGCCTTCGGACTCACGGTGCGCTACGCCATGAAGGCGAATTCCTGCCGCGCCATCCTGACCCTCTTTCGCGATCTCGATCTTCGGGTCGATGCCTCCAGCGACTTCGAGGTGGAGCGCGCGCTCCGTGCCGGCTTCGCTCCGGAACGGATCGCGCTCACATCTCAGGCGCCGTCGCGGCGGCTTCGGAGCTTCGTGGATGGCGGCATCCGGTTCACCGCCTGTTCGCTCCATCAGCTGGAACGATTCGGGGATGCGTTTCCGGGCCGTGACGTCACGATTCGCGTGAACCCCGGGCTTGGAAGCGGGGCGGCCAACCGTGTGAACACAGGAGGACCCGCCTCGAGCTTCGGCATCTGGCACGAGGACCTCGATCAGGCCAAGGCGCTGGCCGCTCGCTACGGCGTCACGATCGCCGGGCTTCATACGCACATCGGCTCGGGTAGCGATCCTGCCGTCTGGACCCGCGTCGCGCGGCTCTCCCTGGAGATTGCCGAGCGCCTGCCCGACGCGATCGTGGTCAGCCTTGGCGGCGGATTCAAGGTCGCGCGTGTTCCGGGGGAGCGCGGCACGGATCTCGCGGAGGTCGGCGCGGTAGTCCGAGAGGAGATCCTCAGCTTCAAGCGGCGGACGGGCCGCGCGCTCGACGTGGAGATCGAACCAGGCGCGTACCTCGTGGCGAACGCGGGTGTGATCGTGGCTACCTGCCTCGACATGGTCACGACCGGGCGTGCGGGGTACACCTTCGCCAAGCTCGACGCGGGGATGACCGAACTGCTCCGGCCCTCCCTCTACGGGGCGCAGCATCCCATCGTCGTGGCGGCCGGCGACGGCTCGGCGGGCGCGGCGCTTCGGGAAATCGCCAAGGTCGTCTTCGTGGGCCCCTGCTGCGAGACGGGCGACGTCCTCACGCCGTCCCCAGGCGATCCGGAGGAACTTCTGCCGCGGGAGACGCCATTGCCGGAGATCGGCGACCTGGTTCTCCTCGGTGGCGCCGGTGCCTACGCGGCTTCCATGGCAGCCGTGAATTACAACTCCTACCCCACCGCGCCCGAGGTCATGCGAGAGGGTGCTGGCGAGTTCAGGCTTGTCCGTCGCCGGCAGACCCTGGAGCAGATGGCGGCGAACGAGGTTACCGCGGAATCCTGAAGCGGGGATTAGGAGTCCGCCACCAGCGGAAAGCCTCCCCTCGCGCGATCGGGAGTCGCAAGACGCGAGACTTGTAAAACATAGCCATCATGTCAGTTATCACGACCGCCCCGCGCCCCTCGACAGCCCACCCCTCCGCCTGCTATAACGTCAAAGGTTTGCGGGGGTTTTTCACGATTGAATGGGCGATGAAGCGTCTGCACCCCCCAGGCGGCCAACCCCACGGACAGCTCAAG
>ERZ1292630.4200-Hain-H41-02um-R3-4200-length-12305-cov-11_pt1 | contig 12305 bp, 12 predicted proteins | sample MGYA00564408_ERZ1292630 | MGnify/ENA primary metagenome ERZ1292630 (study PRJEB36523, sample SAMEA6512641) | groundwater metagenome | collected 2019-01-08 | study: AquaDiva: Metagenomics assemblies of 32 groundwater samples | reverse complement strand
TCTATCTCCACCCTCTCAAGCGGCCGCGTAGGACGGACGCCCTGGCCTTTCGGCTCAAATTTCAGGTCTGCCAGGCGCTTGCCGTACCTTGCCTTCATCACTTCATACGGGTCAAGTTTTTCTATGGCCCTGTAAATACAAAGTCTCTTTGGGATCTCCATCCTGTCGCCCCGATACCTAAGCTCGTTTTCATGGTGTATTCTTGCGACAACCGCATCGTATGCAGACTGCACCGAGTTCCTCTGCGGATTAAGATACATCTCCCCGATTACAGCGTTAATTATGTCTATTACTTCTCTTGAGAGCCTTCTTTCACGGTTTCCCTTCTGGCTCCGCAGGGATAGCAGCGAGCGAATGTTTTCCCCTGATGCCTTGAAATCACGCCACCAGCGGTATACGCTTATCGGAGAGGGCGGCTTCTCGTCGTTAATCGACTTGCTTACAGTCTTTATCAGGGGCTGAAGCGCCTTCCTTGTTTTTCTATCAAGGTTTTTTTCGCAAATTGCGGTTACGTAGGCGTATTTTCTCTTGGCCTCTGCCTTGTCTTTGCCATCAAACTGCGAGAAATCCGCCTCAAGCATGCCTGCTGCCTTCTTCCGAACATATTTAGCGGCATCATCGCCTATCATAGCCATATGCCCGTTAAAGAGGGCGTCGACTAATTCGTTGCGGGACTTTGCAAGGTAAGTGTTGCTGATTATATCCTGCAGCTGCAGGTCTCCATTTGGGAGGCACTGCTCTATTACATACTCCCGCTCACCCATAATGATCCTCTGTCCTTTGCTGAATCTGTTGTGCTTCACGCTATTTTCTCCTTTTGCAGCGCATACTGCATCATCGGCATGCTGACCGCGCTTTCAGGGCCGATGGGTTTTGTTGTAAGGTCTATCCAGAGAAAGCCCCAGTAAATAAGGGCGTAGACTACTTGTCTTCCAACTCCCTTTGAGGCAAAAAAATCAATAAGCTCCACAAGGGTACCCTCCTTCTTGCCGACAAAAAACGCATATGCGTGTATCTGGTGCTCGTGCGATACCGGGGTTCCGGAATACTTATGAAGCAGCTTGACGTTGCCGAGCCCGGGCTGCTCTCGGATTGTTTTTTCCGTTGCTACGATGAACTCGTATCCGTCTTTCCGGCAGATTAATGCCGCTCGCTTGAAAACTGCCTTATTTTCTTCTTTCTCTGCATCCTTTTCAGTTTTTACCTCTACTACCTGCTTCCTGTTCGGCCGCTCCACAAGAAAATCAGGCGTGTAGGTGTGAATACTGCCGTTCAAAGCGTAACGGAGCTTAAAGGGCTGCTCCTTGTATGAGATAACGTCCGCGTCTATCTCCAGAAGGTGGATAAAGTCCCTTTCAAGCTGGGACTCATACCATATCGCCCTTCCCATTTTCCGGCTGGGGAACTTGCCGATTATCTTCCTCCCCCCGTTTGTTATCCTTCTTACCATATTTGTTGCCTCCTTGCTTTCATGTCTTCGCAGCCTTTGCTAGTGCCATGCGATTATTCCTTTTCTTAGTTATAGGTTTTAAGGGGGTAAAAGTCAATTTGGGAAATTTCCTTTAATTTCAAGATGTTATGAATTAAGGCGGGTAAAATCTTTGGTATTATTGCGGTACTTCTTGATATATAGTATCATAGTGATACCTAAAAGTAAACCCTAAGACTGTTTGGTTGAGTTCAATATTTGTTTTTCGGACGGGATTGCACTGTATATCATTTTTGATATAATTATTCTTTTTTTATTTTTTTTATTTCTTTTTCATTTTTTTTATTGCATTTTTAATATATATATGATATTTTTGATAAAGATATGGCTAAGACGACAATCTCTAACAACGCATGGAAAGACTACGTAAAAAGACTCCTACAGGCAGAGCTTAAGAAGAACGGAGTCAACTATCAAGAATTAGCAAAAAGACTTGAGCGAATCGGAATAGATGAAAAACCAGAAAACATTAACACTAAAATAAACCGGGGAGCGTTCCGAGCATCATTCTTAATTCAATGTTTGAAGGCGTGTGGCTGCAGAGATTTGAACATCGAGATTTGAATATGCAAGGGGGTTAGATGAATGAAAAGTATTAAAGAATTCTCAGATATTTTTGATACAGACTCTGAGAGAAACTATGTTTCTCCCGAAGATAAGAAGAGTTATGGTATAGTTTATACTCCTCAAATTTTGGCTGACTATGTAGCACAAAAAACAATATCCTATTTCCTTAATGATTTAAAAAAGAAATCGCAACGCAATCTAAATAATATAAGGATTATTGACCCGGCCAGCGGAGGCGGGCAATTATTGCATTCGATTTGGGAACAACTTAACAATCAGATACCTCCATCTGATCCCGGATTAGCATTGAATCCAATAGAAATCCTTTGCGGAATAGACATAGATAAAGAAGCGATCATGGAAACAATGTCCAGGATGAGTATTTTTTCTCGCAGCAATGACTTTTTCAATTTTAAAATTGCTAAGACTAATGCCCTTTTCCCTTTTGACAGCATTTCACGTGAAGAAGGATGGAAGATGGTGAAAGAGCGCTTCGATGCACATGAGGGATTTGACATTTTGATAGCCAATCCGCCATGGGGTGCTGACATCAACTTTAAGGAAAGTCTATTAAGAAAAGAATATTGTCTATATAAAGGACCGTTTGAATCGGCAGACCTATTTATTGAGTTAGCCCTTTCAGTTGTAAAACCTGGTGGATATTTTGCGTTTATCCTCCCTGACTCATTGTTTAGTTTTGAACGAAAAGATCTGCGCGAAATGCTTTTAAGACAGACACATATAAAATTTGTTGCCCGATTGGGAGAAAAAATATTTCAGAACATTAACAGGGCTTGTGCTGTTTTAATTTGCAAGAAGGAAGCCTATTCTTTTTCTAAAAAGACAAGATGCTTAAGATTAACTCCTATGCTAAGGAATGAAATTTTATTAAACAGGATAACATTCAGCGAGGTAGAAAATCTTCTTTCCCATGAAGTACATCAGCAAAGGTTTTATGAAAATAGAAACTTTCTTTTTGATATAGATGTTAAAGAGGATGAAGAAAAAATACTCAACAAAATAAAGTCCAACTCAAATTCCCTCAGAAATTACTTGATTAGCTCTCGGGGAGTTGAGCTATCAAAGACAGGAAGGGTATGTAAATGTAAAGGCTGTGGATTATGGATGCCTCTACCCACTGCTAAGGAGCCACAGTGTTCTCATTGTAACCTGCCAATCAAAGTTACCAACACACACGCTACCACTATAATTAGCAAGGAGAAGACGGGTAATGCCGTGCCTTTAATTGTAGGGGAAAATATAAAAAGATATTATATCAACTCCAGAAGATGGATATTAACAAACAAAAAAGGCATTAAATACAAAGACAAAACTCTTTATGAAAACACTAAAATAATTATCAGAAAAACAGGGGTCGGAATATCAGCAACTATTGATTGCTCAGGAGCTTATACCAATCAAGTAGTCTATATCTTTAAACTCAAAGAAAAAAAGCGATCTCCCATCAGCTTAGAGTTCCTTCTTGCGATAATAAATTCCAGGCTGATGTATTATTATATTCTAAAGAATTATGGAGAAAATGAGTGGCGGTCTCATCCATACATCACCCAAAAACAAATTCTCGATCTTCCCCTACCCAATATCAATATAGAAGACAATCACCAAAAAATGATTATCAGAGCTATCACAAAGATTCTGCGACCTTATCTGAAAAAAAATAAACCACTCCCAGCATCGGTGGACGCAAAAATTGAATATCTTGTCTCGAAGTTTTTCAAATTTACAAAAAATGATTACCTTAATATTTTTGATGGTCTGAATAATGCAGAGGAATTGCTTCCAATAAAAGCGCTAAAACAAATCAAAATGGACGACATTTTTTCAAAAAAGGCCATGTCTTCTTTTATTCATTATGGGATATAGGTACATAGGCGCAAAAACAAAAATAACTGAAGAGATTCTTGATAAAATCAGTTTTATCGTCAAGAAGGGTGCCCATGTTGCTGATTTGATGTGCGGAACGGGTGCGATATCGGCAGCCTTGAGAGAAAATGGCTACGTTGTTACAGCTTCCGATATAATGACCGCTTCTTATCATCATGCAAGGGTGCTACTGCTAATAGACTTTCCGCCTCCTTTCGTAAAGGCAAAAAAGTTTATCGATTACCTATTCCCCGAGGACTACCAAACACTATTTCCACTTTCGAGATATGAAAAAATGCTGGTCTGTCTTAATAGAATTAAACCGGTAAAGGGTTATTTTTGGAAAGAATTCAGTATTGAAGGAAAGCCCAAAAATACTTTAACCCCGCGCAACTATTTTACCCCTGAGAACGCAAAAAAGATTGATGCACTCAGGCTCTGTATAAAGCAGTTGCTGGCGGAAGGACAGATAGATGAAATAGAGCACTCTCTACTAATTCATGATCTTATAATGGCCGTAAATGATGTAGCTAATATTGCCGGCACATATGGTCATTATTTATCAAAACTTGTGACCCGCGCCAAAAGCCCATTAGTGCTCAAACCAACTATTGTCAAATATTTCGGCGATTCACAAAAGCATACAGTGCTGAAAGGATATGCCGAAGACTTAGCGGTAAATATTACATGTGATCTCTGTTATCTCGACCCGCCTTATATGAAAAGACAATATGCTGCCAATTATCATATCCTCGAAACTCTTGCTCGGGAAGATGTACCTGAAGCAATAGGGGCAAGTGGTTTAAGACCGTGGAGAGACCAGTATTCGAACTTTTGCACGAAAACAAAAATCCACCAATCTTTCCGTACTATTTTTTCAAAGCTGCGCTGTTCCCATTTTCTCATCAGTTACAGTGAAGACGGTCTTCTACCACTGGGTGAGTTGAAAAAAATATTTTCCGAATTCGGTAAGGTCACAGTAAAAACATTTAAGAATAAACGTTTCAAAAGCAATGACAGCAAACTCTCTCAACATCTAACGGAATATTTATTCCATATAGATACAAATAAATAGAACAGCAGACTTTCTATTTATTTGTTCTTTTTACCAAATTTTTCAACTAATTTTGCATGCGCTGCGTGCCATTTTATGGTATATGTTCTATTATTTATTTTAATTTTTAGCTGGTTATTTTTGATTTTACTCAAATTAATTGCTGCTACATTAGCATGATGAAACATGCTATGAATTAACGGGCTCACAATACCTATATTATGCGGAGAATCTGCGCCACCTTTTCCCAGTGGTATAAAATGATGTGCTTCTGTATATGGAATACCATTCCCATTTAAAAAAATAAACTTTTTTTCTGTTAACTGGCAAATTCCGTTATACAACTCCTTAAGATTTGCTACAGCTTGCTCATTTCTATTAAGAACTTTATAGATTTTTTTAGTTTTTCTTTTCTGATCTCCCTGAGTAGCATTCATATCTTCTTTGAATAAAGATGATATGATCTCCTTTTCAGAACGTGGTCTATATAAACTTTTTTTCTCAACTCTGTTCTGTATTGCAGATTTCTTTGCTCTTTGACTCCGCGTTCCCGCTGTTGAAGGAGTTATTTGTTTTATTTTTGCCCCTTTTATTTGTGAGTTGAAAGAAAATGGCCTTTTGGGAGCCCTTTCATTCATATTTAACAGCGCATTAATTTCTAAGAAACCCCCCTCACTTTTCCTGTCTAACATACTACCCAAAATTTTTTTAGATTGCTTATCTTTGTAGGGGGATGTATTTTGGAACCAACCCGCCCAGTATTCACCAGTACTTGTTCTAACAATAAAAATTTTCAGGTTATCCACCAACTGCCGTTTCTTCGGATTCTTTGGTTTCGGGAATCCATGATCAGGATGCCAAGCTAAAACACGATTGGAATTTCTGCTGGTCAATCTTTGTTTGTTAATTTTAAATGTTGCTGGTCTCCGTTGAGCGATTTCTAACCTTCGTTTTGTAGAAAGACCAATGCTGTTTATCTCAAAATTCCACAGGGGGCCATTCGTCTGATTTTTGCAATGTATCCCTTTAAAAAAATTTTCCCATCTTTTTAAATCAACGGCGGAGATTGGGATATCAATATAGGATTGTCCTCCTCCACCTTTCTCTGTCCCAGAAGGCTTGTACATATTGAAAAAGTCGGTTGGTGTCAGACAACGGTAGAATATATATTGTACTTTTTTCACAATATACTCCAATGAGATAATGTAATGAACTGCCCTCGGGCTAAAGCCCGTCATATCCGGAGTAAAGCAACGGCGATATTGCCTCCGCTTCGCTCTGGGCAGGCCTTTATCCCAGCCTTTAAGGGCAAGGTTTCCGGCTAAGTGTTTATAAAATTTTTTATATATTACAATACAGACATGGAATTAACAAGCTGTGCAAGCCCATGCAAGAGGGCATCACCCGCAGACATAGGAATGTCATAGCGGATTAAATCATAGCAACAGTGTAAGGTAAGATTGCAAAGGCAAACTCACACGGTTGCTTTCCTTCTGGGGAGAACAACAGAGAAGATGGTGGAGGAACTTTGCTTGAGTTTATGAGGGCAATGTGCAGCGGTGTGGAAGGGGCGGCGGAGGCTGTGGCGAGTATGATACAGTTACAGCAATAAGATCATCATTATCATTGATAAAAAGAAACACCACTACTCTTTTGATTGCGGCATAAGGTTAGCCCGCCAAACTTAAGTTGCAGCTATTTTGTGCGACTAGAGCTGTTTAAGTCTTTGGAGTTCCCCCGGTTTAGTAGACACATTTAAAGGTAAAATTGTAAGCAAAGGAGGAAGTGTCTATGTCGAACCAGAGGTACACAGAGGAGTTCAAGTCTGAGGCAGTCAAGCAGGTAACCGGACGAGGCTACAAAGTCCGCGAGGTTTCAGAGCGGCTTGGCATATCAACAAAGAGCATGTATGTATGGTTGAGGCAAGCAAGGGGAATAAGGGTAGTGGGTCAGTTTGTGGGAAAAAAATTAATGAAACATTAAGTCTGCTTGATACTGTGAAAAGTCATCGCCCTTTTTGATACAATTAAGAAGAGTTTTTATAGTTGTATCTTTAAGGCACTGTACGGATTTGCAAACTTTTTCATTGAAATGAGCATTTAGTAATTCTTCTTTTGAAATCTCAGTTTCTGAATCCCTTTTAACCCATTTATCAGTGTGAGGATTGTGGGTCTGTGATCGGTCTTTCACGGGGCATGCCGGTGCCCATCACCAGAGGGTGGATTTTTGCCATAATATCACCTCCTTTATTGTAAGAATCTCCCAATGTTTGCATTATCACCTATCCCTTTAATGGAATTGCAATAATAGCAGTTAGGAGAAGGCTTATCCTTATTTATCGTGACAACCCCACGCATGCCATCGTAGATTAATAATTCGTTGGCTGTCCGGATACCTGTCACAAAAACCATAAATTCGGTTACCGCCAACGAAGCTATAATTCCATTAAGAGAAACAACTGAAGGGCCGGATCCTTGTAGAAGCTCTTTTGGCACACCATATATGGCTTCCTCTTCCTTTTTTTCTGTTTCGTTCTGTAAATTTTTCCTGATTTCGTCCATTGACAGTTCTCCTTTACAATACAGACAGCTTTTCCCCGGAATCGAAAAGAATACCCTGCCGCCGAAGGCCATGTTTTGTGGATCAATTTCTGTAGCAAGGTCAATATAATATTTCTCGTATGCAGCTGCAAACTCAGTTAAGATAATACGTGTCCCGTCATTATCAACGCACCCAAAGATAAAATCGACCTGTTTTAAGGCAAGAAGACTGTCTTTCGAGGGGAAAAAGTGCGGAATTACAGTTAATGAGCATTCCTTTCCTGGCAGTATTTTGTTGAGCATTCTTTTAGCATTTGCTGTTTTAGTTAAAGAACCCATCAAGTCCTCGGTATTCGCACCGATCAGACGATTAAGATTTATGTCTTCGATAACATCGCCATCAATAACCGTAAACTTCTTTACGCCAAGATAGGCTAGTTGCTGCACTATATGCGAACCAGTGCCGCCCAAACCGATAATACCTACATGGACTTTTTCTATTTTTTCCTGTCCCTGAGTCCCGAAAAAGCTGATTTGTCTGGAAAAGATTTTTTTATCCATTTTTTCTCCTGAAGCAGTTTTATTGTGTTATTGCTTGGGTAGACTATATCTGAGCCCATACGTATTTCTTTGACCTGTTCATGTGCCTCCGGGTCTTTAACCCAGGCAATTGCGTCTACATCTCTCTGTGAGAGAATGATGGCAATATATGGCCCCTTTTTGAGTCTCCACCACACGTGGGGAACAAACTCTTTAAACCCTGAAATATCACTTGAAGAAAAATAAGCCTTATACGATGTAGGATGAGAATGGATTTCTCCTAAGGATAACTGTTGATCCCATGCCTTTTTAATGATTTTTGCCTGACATGCATCATTAAGCTCAATGTGAAACGCCGATTGATAAGTATAGTCTTGAGGGATTGCCAGATAGTAGTCAACAACCGATAGGTTTAATGCTCGGTCATCCCATATTGCGTTATAAAATAGGAAGCATACCTGTTCAAGATGGTTCTGAAGAAGATATTTTCGTATGTGCTTATAATGGTGCTTGTCTATACTGAGAATCGTCGACACTAATTTGCCTCCTTAAGGCGGTCTTTAAAGCTCCATATAAAGGAAATGAGATTGCTGCCGCCTTGTACATCTGCAGTCGCTTCCCATTTACCATCTATCTGCCACGAAAACTTTCCCCAGATGCCGCCAAAAGGGGGTTCACTGGTCTCAGTATAGTTCGAAGGGAGCGCATTGTTTCCTTTAGGTCTAAACCCCTCTTTTACATAAAAGCCATAAGGAGCCTGCCCCGGATAAGCATTAGGTATTTGAAAGCATACATCCGCGATATTCTTAGACCAGATATCCGCAGGAAAGTTAAATTCTGGCAAGCGTACCCACCCACTTCCGCTTTCTAAATATTCAGCCTCTGGGAAATATTGCCTGATAAGAACAAGCTCCTGTTCTACGCGTGGTGTCATCCTCTTTTGTACTTAACCTTTTTCCCATATCTGTGACCTGGTTTCAGGGTAATGACTTCGTTTTCAGCCAGCGTCCGTTCGTTATTATCGGGGTCTATTTCTATTACAGGTAAATTTGCTGGTAAATTCCCCAGTTCTCTGATTTGTGGAACAGTAATAGTATCCTCATCCCAGGGATATTCTTTCCCTTCGATATCGAGATAGTATTTCGGGCCTTCCCCCTCACCTTTACTGTGCCCCTTTTCTTTAGTTTCTGTACTCATATGCGCCTCCTTTTTTATATAGTCAGTCCTACGGCCTTCGAGAGTATATTACCCTCTTATAATATATTGCCGCTGATATGTTAAAATTTGCCAAGTGGCAAAAAATATGTTTTCGCCGGCAAAAACTAGTAGGAGACCTTGAGGGCATTTTGGACAGAAAATTAATTCAACTTCTTAGTGAAATAAAAGAATCCGAATGGGATAAATTAATTCTCAATTTGACCAGATATGCCTTTTATGAGATGGAAAGAAAATACTGGAAATATGAAAGAGTTCCCAAGGGATTGACTGCTGAAGATATCGCCTTAGAATCAATAAGTGATCTCTTGGAAGGGATAAGAAAATGGGATTATACTAACCAGCCGAATTTACTTAATTTTTTAAGGTCTGCGGTAGACAGTAAAATAAGCCATTTATTTGAGATGAAAGATTACAAACTTATCGAGCGTTTTCCCGTAACGGAAGATGATCAGGAAAGAGAAGAACTGATGAAAAAGGCTGACCCTGTTTCGGAGCATGCCTGTTTTTCGCCAGCTGATCCTCAGAATCCAGAAGAAACTTTAATTCAAAAACAGGTGTCGGAAAGAGATAAGGCTGCAGTAAGTGCCCTTTTTGAAGCTGTTAAAGGCGATGACCAACTCGAGAACCTGTTTATGCTCATTATGGATGGATACATGAAACCTTCGGAAATCGCTGAAGAGATGAAAATCGATGTCAAAGAAGTAAATAATCTTCAAAAAAGGCTTCGGCGCAAATTTAAAAAACTCAGAAGTAACACCAAACCCAAGGAGAAATTATGAATCTTAAAGATGACAGAAAAAAAGCTGCAACAGACTCTGAGTTTTTAGACAATCTTACCTGCTTTTTCAAAAGTTTTGAGGACTTGGATGAGACAGCTTTAAAAGAGGAACTCAGGGAAGAAGGAATAAATCCTGAAGAATTACTATTGAGAACTAAGGTGCTGATTGAAGCCAAATTGAAACAGGCTAAAATGTCATGGAAAAATGCAGCGCAAGAGAAAAAAGAATTGGTACTGGAACAATTATCTTCTGTTAAATACGAAATACCCCGAAATGCTGCTGAGCTTCGTAAAAAAATAAAGGAGTTATTAAATAAATTTACTGCGGATCAACTGCCTTCTTATGCACAGGCATTCTATAGAAATTTAGACCAAATTACAGATGAAGATTTAAAGTCTTTTTATTCAGACTTGAAAAAGCTGGAGCATTTAAAGGAACAATTAAAAAATGAAGACATTAAATAGCCTTGCTGATAACCCAGATAAATTATCCGCACGTCTGAAGGCTAGAGAAATAACCAAGCTTCTCTTTATTGAAGATGCTTCAGATATCGATATTGAAGCTATAGCCGTTGAACGGGGAGTTATTGTTGTTGAAGGCGCTCTAACGGGCGCTGAAGGCCGACTAACTGTTCTCGGTTCTAAAGGGCTGATAACTGTGAAAAATAACATTTTGGAGTTAGGGAAAAAACGGTTTATAATAGCGCATGAATTAGGACATTTTGAGTTGCATAGGACAAAAATTCCTACTATTAGCTGCTCCAATATGGATTTTCATGAATGGCATGCAAGAAAACCCTTCGAGGTCGAGGCAAACTATTTTGCAGCTGAGTTGTTGATGCCAGAACATATTTTTAAAGGAAAAACCGATGGTAAAGCACTAAGCAAATCTCTAATAGAACTGTTAAGTAGAGAGTTCCAAACCTCACTGACAGCTACATCTATAAGATTTGTAACGTTACGCACAGAATATGCTTTAGTCTGCTCAGAGAAATTGGCAATAAAATGGTTTGTAGTCGGTGAAGAGTTTCCTTACAAGTTAAATGTTCTAGGCAAGCTGCACCCCAGTTCTATAGCCTATGACTTTTTTAAAGGGGATGGTCTACCTAATAAGTTTTTGCGCGTGACCGAAGATGCTTGGATTGATGATTATAAGTTTAATACAAATGACAAAGTTATGGAAATGGCAATAGCTTTGCCTTCATACAATCAAGTACTCAGCTTCATATACGTGGATTCCGATGACGACAATGATTACAATAGAGATGATTATTACAAAGAAATTGATGGTCATTTACGGTTTCATAAATAATGAAAATATAACGTATTGATGCAAGGTAATTAAGAACTATAAGACTTATGAACGAAGAATCATTAGAGCAAGCACGAGAAAACGCTCATAGAACTCATCAGAAAATTATATCTGCGATCCATAGGAGCTTGGCTCAAAGGGAAGATCATTTGCTTAAACAAATCAGGAGAATTAACGGCGATGCTCTCAAAAAGCTGGAAATGCTCTATTCATTTATGGATGAGTTATACTCCTTTGTTGCCAAATTCACTCCTTGTAAAATAGGGTGCAACCATTGTTGCCATTATAAAGTAACTATAATAGAACCTGAGGTTCAGTACATCGAGAAAGCTGCTAAAATTGCTCGCAGATTAGCCATTCTGAACCCCGAGTTCAGCTGGCAGCCCTGTCCTTTCCTAAAAAACGGCACCTGCTCTATATACAAATACCGCCCGTTTGTTTGCAGAAAACACATAACCCTATGCAAAACATCTGCTTGGTGTAGAGTCGAAAAATGTAATGAAGTGACTCTCCCGATGATGGCTTATTCCGGAATTGATACGAGTTATAATTTTATCGTTGTGGAGAGCGGCTCTGCCACAGATCGGGATATCCGCTGTTTTTTCTAATAAATGAGTGAAATATAGCATTATTAAAACATAATTTTTAAGAGGACAATATGCCCAAAATCAATCTGACAGAAAAACAAAAAGAAAAAATTAAACGGTTATTGCCTGTTGCAAATAACGCCCAGATAGCACGGCAGTTCAAACTCCCAGTAGAACGCATAAGGAAGCTCAGAAGCGTTTACAAAATAAAAAACCCCTATTTTAATTTTAAGGAACTGACAAAAAAGCAGGAAGAGCAAATACAAACGTTATACGAAAATAGGATGTCTCTCAATCAGATAATCAGCACCTTAAAACTGCCTTATAGCGTTTCAG
>ERZ1292630.4197-Hain-H41-02um-R3-4197-length-12313-cov-7_pt1 | contig 12313 bp, 16 predicted proteins | sample MGYA00564408_ERZ1292630 | MGnify/ENA primary metagenome ERZ1292630 (study PRJEB36523, sample SAMEA6512641) | groundwater metagenome | collected 2019-01-08 | study: AquaDiva: Metagenomics assemblies of 32 groundwater samples | reverse complement strand
CGCCCTCTTCGCCAGGCAGCACCACGAACTCCGCTTCGCCGGAGTAGATGGCTTCCTCGGCGCTCACCACGTCAACATGAATCGTATGTGCCATATGACTTAGAACCTCTTTTCCCCGACCACCCGGCAAGCCGGGGGTCGTACTTGGGATTTATTGCAGCGTCTTCGCTTTCTCGACCGCTTCCTCGATAGCGCCGACCATATAGAAGGCCTGCTCCGGCAGGTGGTCGTAGTCACCGTTGACGATACCCTTGAAACCCTTGATGGTTTCTTTCAGCGGCACGTACTTGCCTTCCTGGCCGGTGAAGTTCTTGGCCACGTCGAACGGCTGCGACAGGAAGCGCTGGATCTTGCGCGCCCGCGCCACGGCCAGCTTGTCCTCTGGCGAAAGCTCGTCCATGCCCAGAATGGCGATAATGTCGCGCAGCTCCTTGTAGCGCTGCAGTGTCTGCTGCACCGCGCGCGCGGTAGTGTAGTGCTCTTCGCCCACCACGTGCGGGTCCATCTGGCGCGAGGTCGAGTCGAGCGGGTCCACCGCGGGGTAAATGCCGAGCGAGGCGATGTCGCGCGACAGTACCACGGTCGAGTCGAGGTGGCCGAAAGTGGTTGCAGGCGAGGGGTCGGTCAGATCGTCGGCGGGCACGTAGACGGCCTGGATCGAGGTGATCGAGCCGGTCTTGGTGGAGGTGATGCGTTCCTGCAGGCGGCCCATCTCTTCGGCCAGGGTCGGCTGGTAGCCCACCGCGGAAGGCATGCGCCCGAGGAGCGCCGACACTTCGGTGCCGGCGAGGGTGAAGCGGTAGATATTGTCGACGAAGAACAGCACGTCGCGGCCTTCGTCACGGAAGTATTCGGCCATGGTGAGGCCGGTGAGCGCCACGCGCAGGCGGTTGCCCGGCGGCTCATTCATCTGGCCGTAGACCAGGGCCACCTTGTCGAGCACGCCGCCGTCTTTCATCTCGTGGTAGAAGTCGTTGCCCTCGCGCGTGCGCTCGCCCACGCCGGCGAACACCGACAGGCCGCTGTGTTTCTTCGCGATATTGTTGATCAGCTCCATCATGTTCACGGTCTTGCCCACGCCGGCGCCGCCGAACAGGCCGACCTTGCCGCCCTTGGCGAAGGGGCATACCAGGTCGATCACCTTGATGCCGGTCTCGAGCAGTTCCTGGCTGGGGGAGAGCTCGTCGTATTTGGGCGCGGTGCGGTGGATCGAGGCGACTTTTTCGGCGCCGATCGGGCCGGCTTCGTCGATCGGGCGGCCGAGCACGTCCATGATGCGGCCGAGGGTCTTCGGGCCCACCGGCACCAAGATCGGCGCATTGGTGTTGACCACTTTCATGCCGCGGCGCAGGCCGTCGCTTGATCCCAGCGCGATGGTGCGCACGATGCCGTCGCCGAGCTGCTGCTCGACTTCGAGCGTCAGCCCGATCTCGTCCATCTTCAGCGCGTCATAGATATGCGGCATCTGGTCGCGCGGGAATTCCACGTCCACCACGGCGCCGATGCACTGTACGATTGTTCCTTCTTGGCTCATCGTCTTTTCCTAGTAGTTCAATTCAAATTCGCTAAACTCATTCGTGCGCGCGGCGCAGGCTGCGCTTCCAACGCTTTTATCCAAAACCGTGTTTTTGATACGGATGGTTTCTATCCGTATCAAAAACACGGTTCATAACAATCTATGCTCAACCACTATCGTTCTTAGAACCACTTCCTCGGCCCGGAGACCGCTTGGATCCCCGATTTAGTACGGATGATGAACCCATCCGTACTAAATCGGGGATCTTGGGTAAAACCAAACCTAAAACGAAACCTATACTGCCGCCGCGCCGGCCACGATCTCCGACAATTCCTTGGTGATCGCCGCCTGGCGGGACTTGTTGTAGATCAGGGTCAGCTCGTCGATGACGCTGCCCGCGTTGTCGCTCGCCGCCTTCATCGCCACCATGCGCGCGCTTTGTTCGGAGGCCATGTTCTCTGTCACCGACTGGTAGATCAGCGCTTCGATGTAGCGGGTGAGGGTCTGGTCGAGCACGGATTTGGCGTCCGGCTCGTAGATGTAGTCCCAGGAGCCTTCGGGCGCGCCGAGCTTCTCGCCCGACAGCGGCAGGAGCTGCTCCATCACCGGCTCCTGCTTCATCGTGTTGACGAATCTGGTGTAGAAAATCTCCAGCCGGTCGAAGCGGTCCTGGGTATAGCCGTCGAGCATGATTTTCAGCGCGCCGATCAACCGTTCCATGTGCGGCTTGTCGCCCAAGCCGACCACGTGCGACACCACGTTGGCGCCGAGGCGCTGCATGAAGCCCAGGCCCTTGTTGCCGATGCAGCATACTTCGAAGCTCTCGCCCTGCGACTCCCACTCGCGCATCTTCGCGAGCGCCATCCGCAGCACGTTGGTGTTCAAGCCGCCGCACAGGCCCTTGTCGGCGGTGACGACGATGATGCCGGCTTTCTTGACCGAGTCGCGCGTCACCAGGTAAGGGTGGCGGTACTCGGGATTGGCGTGGGAGAGGTGCGCCGCGACGTTGCGGATTTTCTCGGCGTAAGGGCGGGCCGCGCGCGTGCGTTCCTGCGCCTTGCGCATCTTGGAAGCCGCGACCATTTCCATCGCCTTGGTGATCTTGCGCGTGTTTTGCACGCTCTTGATCTTGGTCTTGATTTCCTTTGAACCTGCCATTGCCTGTCTCTTGGTTCGTCATTCCCGCCTGCGCGGGAGCGATGCGCTAATCGATCAATACGTCCCGTTCTTCTTGAAGTCCTTCACCGCCTCGTGCAGCGTGACCTCGTCTTCCTTGGTCAGGTCCTTGGTGCTCTCGATCCGCTCGACCAGCGCGGCGTACTTATCCTTGCAGTAGGCGCGCAGGGCGCGCTCGGCCGCCAGCGCCTTTTTCGTGTCGATGTCGTCGAAATAGCTGTTGTTCACCGCGAACAGGGTGAGCGCCATTTCCCATACCTGCTGCGGCTCGTACTGCGGCTGCTTCATCAGTTCGGTCACCAGGCGCCCGCGCTCCAGTTGCTTTCTCGTGGCTTCGTCGAGGTCGGAGGCGAACTGGGCGAAGGCGGCCAGTTCGCGGTACTGGGCGAGGGACAGGCGCACGCCGCCGCCCAGCTTCTTGATCACCTTGGTCTGCGCCGCGCCACCGACGCGCGACACCGAGATGCCCGCGTTGATGGCGGGGCGGATGCCGGCGTTGAAGAGATCGGTTTCAAGGAATATTTGCCCGTCGGTAATCGAAATCACGTTGGTCGGCACGAAGGCGGTGACGTCGCCGGCCTGGGTTTCGATTATCGGCAGCGCGGTGAGCGAACCGGTCTTGCCCTTGACCGCGCCCTTGGTAAATTTCTCCACGTAAGCCACGTTCACGCGCGCGGCGCGCTCGAGCAGGCGCGAATGCAGGTAGAACACGTCGCCGGGATAGGCTTCGCGGCCCGGCGGGCGGCGCAGCAGCAGCGACACCTGGCGGTAGGCCCAGGCCTGCTTGGTCAGGTCGTCGTAAATGATCAGCGCGTCCTGGCCGCGGTCGCGGAAGTATTCGCCCATGGTGCAGCCGGAGTAGGGCGCGATGTACTGCATCGCCGCGGACTCCGACGCCGTGGCCGCAACCACGATGGTGTAGGCCATGGCGCCGTGCTCTTCCAGTCTGCGCACCACGTTGACCACAGAGGAGGCTTTCTGCCCGATCGCGACGTAGACGCAGATCAGGTCCTTGCCCTTCTGGTTGATAATGGTGTCGATCGCCACCGCGGTCTTCCCGGTCTGGCGGTCGCCGATGATCAGCTCGCGCTGGCCGCGCCCGATCGGTACCATGGAGTCGATCGACTTCAGGCCGGTCTGCACCGGCTGCGATACCGATATGCGTTCGATCACGCCCGGCGCCACTTTTTCGATCACGTCCGTCATCTTGGCGTTGACCGGGCCCTTGCCGTCGATCGGCTGGCCGAGCGAATTGACCACGCGACCGATGAGCTCGGGGCCGACCGGCACATCGAGAATGCGGCCGGTGCACTTGACCGTGTCGCCCTCGGAGATGTGCTCGTAGGGGCCAAGCACGACCGCACCGACCGAATCGCGCTCGAGATTAAGCGCGAGGCCGAAGGTGTTCTTCGGGAATTCCAGCATTTCGCCCGCCATCACATCCGAGAGGCCGTGGATACGGCAAATGCCGTCGGTCACCGACACCACCGTGCCCTGGGTGCGCACGTCGGCGGACAGCGCCAGATTCTGGATCTTGCTCTTGATCAGCTCGCTGATCTCGGAAGGATTCAACTGTTGCATGCTTTCTCCTGAACCTTAAGTATTTATTGCGCTGCGGGGTTAGCTCGCGAGCAGTCCCGCGGCCATGGCATTCAGCTTGGCGCGCACCGAGCCGTCGATGACTTCGTCGCCGACCACCACGCGCACGCCGCCGATGAGCTCGCGCTCGATGCTCACCTGCGGATTGATTTTGCGTTTGAAGCGTTTTTCCAGATCCGCCACCAGGCCCGCGAGCTGCGCGCCCTCCAGCGCAAAGGCGGTAGCGATCTGGGCGTCGACCACGCCTTCGCGCCCGTTCTTGAGCGTTTCGAACTGCCCGAAGATCTCGGGCAGCAGCGTCAGGCGGTCGTATTCGATCAGGAGCTGGACGAAATTTTTCGCCTCGACCGAAAGCTCGCCCGGGCGCAGAGACAGGAACAGCTCCTGCAGTTGGACCGCGGTCAGGTCGTACTTGGCCAGGCATTGCTGCATGTCCGGATGCGCAGCCACCTGCGCCAGGGTGCGCAGCGTGCCCGACCATGCGGCGAGCGTACCGCCCGCGTCGGCGAGGCGGAACACCGCCTCGGCGTAGGGCCGCGCAAGAGTGGCGGTCTCGGCCATAAGGGTCTAGAGCTCCCGCTTCAGCTGGTTGAGCAGTTCGGCGTGGGCCTGGGCGTTGACTTCGCGTTGCAGGATTTTCTCGGCGCCGCTGACTACCAGGGCCGCCACCTGTTCGCGCAGCGCTTCCTTGGCGCTCGAGACTTCCTGCTGGATCTCGGACTTGGCGCCGGCGACCATGCGATCGCCCTCGGCCTTGGCCGAGTTCTTGGCTTCCTCGATCATCTGCAGCCCGCGCTTTTCGGCGTGGGCGATGATCTCGGCGGCGCGCGCACGCGCCTTGCCTAACTCCTCGGTCGCGAGCTTGCCCGAGGACTCCAGTTGCTGTTTGCCCTGCTCGCCGGCAGCCAGGCCGTCAGCGATCTGCTTCTGCCGCTCTTCGATGGCTTTCATCAGCGGCGGCCAGACGAATTTGACCGTAAACAGAATGAAAAGCGCGAACGAAATCGCCTGTGCGATCAGTGTCAAGTTGATGTTCATGTTCGAATTCCCTGGCGGCCCCAGTCGAGTGCTACAGGACCAGCAACGCGGTCAAATTACTTAGGGATGGCGGCGAGCAGCGGGTTGCCGAACGCGAACAACATCGCAATGCCGACGCCGATGATGAACGAGGCATCGATCAGGCCGAGCAGCAGGAACACTTTGACCTGCAGTTGCGGAATCAGTTCGGGCTGGCGCGCCGCGCCCTCGAGGAAGCGGCTGCACATCAGGGCCACGCCGATGCAGGCGCCCATGGCGCCCAGTCCGACCATCAGGCCGATGCCGATGCCGGTGTAGGCCTGAATCATGGCCAAGGCTTGAATTTTGTCCATCGTAGTGTCCTTTCTTGAACGAAGTGAAGTGTTATGGGGGGTTAATGGGAAATTATCAGTGAGCCTATTGGGAACAAGGGGCACGCCCCCTTGTAAATCCCTCAAATCGGATGCTCACCATGTCAATGGCTCTCATGCGCCATGGAGATGTAGACGATGGTGAGCATCATGAATATGTACGCCTGCAGCACCACGATCAGGATGTGGAATATCGACCAGCCGACGCCGAGGAGGGCGCCGAAGAACGCGCCGCTCAGGCTGGTCGCGGCCCACAGCCACAGCAGCAGGAAAATGATCTCGCCCGCATACATGTTGCCGTACAGCCGCAGCGAATGCGACAGCGGCTTGGACACGTACTCGACCAGGTTGAACAGGAAGTTGAACGGCCACAACAGCGGATTCGCGCCGAAGGGCGCGCAGAACAGCTCGTGGATCCAGCCGCCCAGACCCTTGACCGCGATGGAGAAATAGATCATCAGCAGCCACACCGACAGCGACAGGGCGAAGGTGGTGTTGACGTCGGCCGTGGGGACGATGCGGAATTCGCGCTGGTGGAACACGTGCGTCAGAATCCAGGCCATGATGTCGACCGGCAGGAAGTCCATGGCGTTCATCAGCAGCACCCACACGAACACCGTGAGCGCGGTGGGCGCGATGAAGTCGCGCTTGCCGTGGAAGATGCCCTTCACCTGGTCGTCGACGAAACCGAACAGCAGTTCGACGAAGGCCTGGCGCTTGTTCGGCACGCCGGCGGTCGCGCCGCGCACCACCCACCACATCAGTGCGGTGGCGACGACGCCGAGGATCACGCCGGTCGCCAGCGAATCGACGTGCAGCGTCCAGAAAGCGCCGTCCCCAACCGACTGGGCGTTGAAGCTCAGGTGGTGCTGGATATAGCTTGTTGCGGTGAGTTCTTGCCCGGCAACCATTCTGTCTAGCCTGATTTGTCCATGTCCAAACGCTCGTTACGCCTTGTCGCCGGCAAATAACGCCATGCTGAAAATCAAGATCGATACGACAAACGATCCTATCAGCCCGACTATCACGACTTCTTGATAGACCGTCAGCACGAGCCAAAGCAACAAAATTGCCAGGAAAAGTTTCGCCGCTTCAGCCTTGAAGGCGACGAGCAGGACCTCCCCCGCGGATCTCACTTTGTTTCTGGCGGTCAGCAGCACAAACACCAGCCCGGCGATGATGCTGATCAGGCCGCCAAGGGCCGCCGATATCGCACCGTGAACGTCCGCAATCCAGGCCGCGATCGACGCGATGATTATCGTGGCCATTAATTGCATCCCGATTGCCGGGCGAAACTTTCGCCACACTCGCCGCTATCCTCGCTGCAAAACGGGGAAATTATAACGGCTTTGGCCAATCACGGTCAATTCAGAATTCCGCGATTGAGCGTGCAATGCTTTGATCCACGTCAATATGAACGACCGGGGTTAAAGGTATTTAGCTAGGTTGGAAAAGCGGGCGGGGATTTTTTGCCTTGGATTGCATCAACAATCCTGGTGGTTGTTTGCGTAAGCCTCGGAGGAAGCCGGGCTGCGCCTTGATTTGCTTGATGTCGCGAAGAAAAGCCGCGATACTGCGCGCTGATGTTGTGTGTCGAGTTTTCTATCCTTGAGGTAGTGCAATGAATGCGTGGATGATGACCGTGGCTTTTGCCCTGTTTTTTCTGCTGGCCTCCACCGGTCTGTTTTTCTTTGTCGTGACCAGGGGCGCCTTGGTCCTGCGCGGACTCTCGCCCGGCGCGCAAGACGAGAAGTCGCACGTGTATCCGATCTATTCGAACATGCGGCTCATCAAACTGGTCGATTTTCAGCCCATCATCTCGGCCATACTGCTGTTTCAGTATCACCGCCTGGTGTCGAAGATTGTCTCCGGACTCGAACAGTCGGATCTGAGAAACAAGAAGGTGCTGATTACGTCCTGCGCATTTGGAAACGTCATTCCGAGGGTGGTGAAAGCAGCCGTTGAAGCCGGCGCCGAGCGCGTCCTCATCGCCGATATTATTCACAATGAACTCATTCACGCAAAGAGCAAACTCGGCGACTTTTCAGGGAAAGTGGATTTCATCGAAGACAATGCCACCTCGATGAAGCAGGCGGATGGCGGTGTAGCCGCCAATGTCATGTTTTTTCTGCTGCATGAACTGCCGCACCAACTGAAGGGACGGGCGCTCGCCGAGGCGGGGCGCATGCTCGCGCCGGGAGGAAAGCTCTTTCTTGCCGAATTTCATCGACCCGAATTGTGGGTGCTGCGCGCGCTGAGCTGGACCTACTTCAAGGTGTTCGAGCCGCTTGGCCTTGCGCTCTGGGATACCCACGATCCGCTCGCCTGCCTGGAGGCCATGGGAGGCTGGAAGTGCGAGCGTACCACGTATTTTTTCGGAAACTTTCAAATAATCACGGCTACAAAGCAATAGGCGTTGCACATTCGGCCGGAACGCGTCGTTACCTACTTGCGAAACGACCATATTGCTTAACCGGTAGTAGGCATATCCAAGCAGCGGTTCGGCGGTTCATTGGCCTACCAAGGATGTGCTGCACGACGTTTCCTTCTCGGTGAAAAAGGGCCGCGTGCTGGCGCTGCTCGGCCGCAACGGCGCGGGCAAGACCACCTGCATGAATACCATCATCGGCTTTCTGCGGCCGCGCGATGGCGACATCCGCCTGCACGGCGAGCCCATCGCCGGGCTGTCGCCGGAAGTGATTTCGCGGCGGGGGGTCGGGCTGGTGCCGCAGGAACGCCGCATTTTCCCCAGCCTCAGCGTCTACGAGAACCTGCTCGTGGCCCAGCGCAAGCCCGCCGGCGAGGTCGCGCAAGCGTGGAACTTCGAAGACGTATTCTCCACCTTCCCGCGCCTGGGCGAGCGCCGGCAGCAAGCCGCGGGCTCGCTCTCCGGCGGGGAGCAGCAGATGCTCGCCATCGGCCGCGCCCTGGTCTCCAACCCGCGCGTGCTGCTGCTGGACGAGCCCTCAGAAGGGCTCGCGCCGAAGATCGTGCACGAGGTGGGCGAGACTTTTCCCGGGTCCAACCGTTCTGCCTCAGGTTCATAAGCTGCTATGGTCGTACTGCCCCGCCGGTCAACACATTGCGCAACGGCCGGCCGTTCCTGAGCCGGTAGACGGCAAAATCCCTCGTGTCGAGCGTAAGTATGCGGTCGGTTTTCAGCCGTTCCGCGAGCGCGAGCAGCGCTAGGTCGGCGAAGTCCGGGCGGAGTGTGCGATAGCGCACAGCCAGAGCGGCGATCCGGCCGAAATCGCCCGGCTCGACGTTGTGCACGGTTACCGCTCCGCGATTCAGCCATGTGAGCAGATTGACCAGCAACTGGTGAGATGCGCTGGCTGTGATCCAGGCTGCTTCGGTGGCGTTCGCGGCGGAAGTGACCAACTCCCCGCGATATTCTTTCAAGAATGCCGCAACGGGCTCATGCCATCGGTCGCTCGCGTCAAAAAGAGCGACGAGCGGTCCGCTGTCAACCAGCAGCTTTCGCATCGCGCCGCGCGCGGATGATATCGCGAGCACGAGTCCGCGACAGTTCCGGATTGCCGCTGGACACCTTGCCGAACAAATCCTTCCCGAGATCCCACGGGCTCGGTTTGGCGCTTTTCCTGACGCGTGCGATGGCGTCATGCAGCTCGCGGCGCACGAACTCGCTCTTGGTCAAACCGGCGGTCCGCGCCGCCGCCTCCAGCTCGCGTTCCAACTCGGCTTCCATTTTGACAGTGAGCATATTCATCAATCCTTGGGTATTACCAGCGGTATTACACCACGGACGAAGCGGACGGGTCAATGTTTTGGTTTTCGCCACTCGTCACTGATGAGATAACGGGGCAGGGCACCATTTCAAGTCTTTCATCGGAAAACAGACCATGGGACAAGCCGCTGCCATCCAGGCGCTAACGCCATCTGCGCGTCGTTTTCGAGCACCGCCTGGAGTGCTGTTTGACCGGCCCTCATTTTCGGCGTGCGGTGCTGGAGTTTCTGGTCAATAACGACGTACTCTCGGAGGGGCTTCGCAGCCGCATGCTTGGCTGGCGCCAGGAGGGAAGACAGGGCCCTCCCCCGTCTTGGCGGCTTCGCGAGCGCACGGTGAGGGTGCCGGCCGAGGATGCCGAAGGCAGAAAGAAACTCGCCGGCACCGTGCTGCCTACCCCAATGTCCCTTGAGAAGATGACTGGGGAGCGACAATCATCGTGTCCGGTATAACGACAATCATCCTGGCCGGTGGTGAGGAGTCGAAGGCGGCGTAGCCGCCGTAGACGACGAGCCACCGACGGCGCCGAGTTGATCATACAAATGTCGGATGTCCGGCTTATAGCCCGAGCACGGTTCGCAGACCCTGTTCCACCTGTTCCATGTCCGCTCGGTTCAATTTTCCGGCGGCATCCAGAATGCGGGATTTATCAACCGCGCGGATTTGATCGATCCGGGCGTTCGACCCGATGCCTGCGGAAGGCACCGCCACCACCAGCGGCGGCCGCGGCGTGCTGCCCGTCGAAAGCGGCACCACGACCACCGTGAGCCGCCTCTCGTTTAGCACCGAAAGCGACACCACAACACACGGCCGGCGCTTCTGGATTTCCCCTCCCACCGTCGGATCCAGATTGACCCAGACTACATCACCGCGTTTTAGGCTTTGCATGCGTGCCATGTTTTTCTTCCAAGCCGTCGCCCACAGTCGCTTCCCAATCGCGCGTTTCCTGCGCGATTTTTGGGTTGCGTTTCTCCTCTTTGGTCACGGCATCGGCGATCTTCGCCAACTCGTCCTCGTGGCGAGCGACCGCGGTTGCCACGAGTTCGGCAACAAACTTGTTGCGCTGGCGCGCAGGAACTGCCGCCTTAAACTTGGCGGCTACTTCTTCAGGGAGTCGTATCAGGATTTGTTGGGTTGCCATGTCCATACCTCATTTAACTCGCTCTATTCTACCAATTTGATATCAATTATCAATAGGCAAGATAACAATAATCAAAGCAATGTCCGGCGATCATTGTCGGCAACGATGCATCCAACGGGGCGATTGGACGGCGTCAAGCAGCATGGCCGGTTGCACGACATTCATCCCCGTCCAACCGGACAGGACGATTGTCGCGCCCCACTCGAATCCAACTCGTTACGGAAAAGCTCCCGGTAAGCCTGTTGCCGTTCCTCTGCTGGGTTATTGCCGCGCTGGATGATGTGCCGGGGGAACCCCAGCAAAGAGAAGTCGGACTCGGCGTGCCACGGAAGGCGGTGTCGTTACTCATTCAGATTTCCCCTGCAACGCCTACGATACGGAAAAGTTACACTGACTCCATTCATTTAAATGAGTTGGTCGATAGTGATAATGCGGATGCGGTTATCTGCCGCGCGGGTCAGCCGCTCGTCGTTGGTCCAAAGTTCACCGCAACCGGAGGCAATGGCCGCCGCCAAGTGCAGAGCATCGGGGGTCTTCAGGCCATGGCGGGCGCGCAACTCGGTGGCTAGGTCAAACACCGCCGAGTCGAGCAAAGTATGGATATATCCGGGCGTCGAAAAGAACCGGTCATAACGCGCCAGCAAGGCGGCATTCGCAGATGCCAGAGGCTTGACACGGCATTCGAGTCTGGTGAGGTCGGAGTACGCGACTTCGGGCGATATTCCAGAAACCGGTCTCAAGACGGCGTTGACGCGTTGACGCAGGGCAGGCTCCCCCTGTACCAGGTCGATCACGATGCATGCATCTGGATAGACTCGCACGATTATTGTCCCCAACTAGCCCGCTCTTCGGCCACGAGTTGGTCGATCTGTTCACGTGTCAGCTTCCCCTCACCGCTGCGCTCGATGTCCTGAAAGAGCGCTTCCAGATGGCGGCGGCGGGCCTGCTCCACGCTTGCCGCCGGTTTTTCTTCGTAGTGAATTACGACTTCGGCTTCACCGTCGGGTACCTCTGGCGGCAGTTCCTCCGCGATGCGGTGATTCTGGACACTGACTTTAAGTTTCACGGATTGCATGGCGTACACTCCTTTCAATTCCTGGTACCAGGCGAAGCAGCCGTGTGGCAGATTCAATCGCCTGACGGTCCTGTTTCTTGGGCAAGATGTGCTCGAGTCTTTTCATGGGTGCATGTTTTTCCGGTTCGGAACTGTCATAACCCGTTGCTCCGATGAAAATTTTACGCCGAATGCGGCCTCGCGTCCGCGTTGTCCAAATGGGGTCCGTGTAACTTTTCGATCAACTAAATGGATCTCCCCGCTCACTCGGCATTACGGAACGGGCGGGTCGACCCCGTTTTGGCGGTGTAACTTTTCCTCAAGAAGGAAACCCGGAAAGCCGTATGGCTATTGGCTTTCAAGGCGACGAAGGGTGAAAGATTGAAGGCGTGACGCGAAATGCGCCGCGCGCATCCTCGTCCGAACCGTTAACGACGCACTCTCGGAGGGGGCGCAGCCGCATGCTTGGCTTGCGCCATTCAGGCTTCTCAGCGCACGGTGAGGGTGCCGGCCGAGGATGCCGAATGGAGAAAGAAACTCGCCGGCACCATGCTGCGTGCCCCGATATCCTTTGAGAAGATGACCTACGACGCCGCCACGGGCATAGGACGCCGGCGCCGGGCGCATTGATTTTCTGTGTCACTTTAGCCGTCTGAAACGATCAGGCGGCTTTCTTAATTTGCTCAGGTGC
>ERZ1292630.4193-Hain-H41-02um-R3-4193-length-12325-cov-5_pt1 | contig 12325 bp, 13 predicted proteins | sample MGYA00564408_ERZ1292630 | MGnify/ENA primary metagenome ERZ1292630 (study PRJEB36523, sample SAMEA6512641) | groundwater metagenome | collected 2019-01-08 | study: AquaDiva: Metagenomics assemblies of 32 groundwater samples | reverse complement strand
CTCCAATGGATGATGCTGGGTGTGGTGATCGCCATGACTTTGTTGGGTTCGGTGCTGTTTTCCGCAGTCTCTTCGAATGCCACGATTTGTCTGGTGGCGGTCGGGGGTATTCTCTTCATTGGAGAGCATCTCAACAAGATTGCGCTGCGCCAGGCCGAGCCGCTCAAGTCTATCACCTCAACGCTCTATTTTTGCATCCCGCACCTTGAGCTGTTTGATGTCCGAAAGCAGCTGGTAAACAATCAAGCGCTTCCGGGATTCTTTGATTGTGGGCTGGCTTCGCTTTACGCGGCCGCGTATGTCGCCGCGCTGCTGTATGCCACATGGCTGTTGTTTCGTCGCAAAAGTTTGAGCACATGAAGACCGCTTCGCCCACGTTAGTTTTTGCGCTATTGATCGCGCTGGCTTACACGTTGGGCACGTGCGCCCATCTCCGTGCCATCAGTCGTCCCGACGCGGTTTCGGCGGATGGCGCGTTCAAAAAACTTTTGGGCGACGGTCGGCGATTGTTCGCCGGACAATTTGTTGAGATGGCTGATGTCTACCTACACAGTGGTTTTTATCCCTCCATCTTTGATCGGCGCGATGCGAAAGCACCCAAAGCCGTCACGGGCAAGACTGAGGATAATGATGACTACGCTCATGAGGGACACCAGCACGATGCTGAAGGCAAGTGTTTGACGGCAGAGAATCACAGCAGTCATAAGCATGATGCGGAGGGCAAGTGTGTTCATCACGATGACCATCAGGATGAACACGAGAAAGCCATGGATTTCATGAGGACACCCAACAATTGGCTCGAAGGATTCATCCGCCGGTTTCGTATCACCAAGCACACCCATCTGGAAAATGGCGAAGAGCGGGAAGTATTACCGTGGTTGAAACTCGCCATCGAACTCGATCCACAGGCGATTGAGACCTACACCGCCACCGCCTTCTGGTTGCGCAAGAATCTGGGGAATGTAAAAGAGGCTGAAGCAGTCTTGCGCGAGGGGATGCGGAACAATCCGAAAAGTTTTGAGATCCTTTTCGAACTGGGAAAGCTCCAAAAGGAGAGTCATCAAAACCCAGTCAAGGCACAGCATATCTGGGAGGCCGCCTTGAGCCTTTGGAACAAACAAACTGCTGAGGCTAAAACCGCGAGCCTGAAGTCTTACAGTGAACTGACCATCAACTTGGCGCGGTTGGCAGTGGATGCCGGCAACTCGCAGCGCGCCATCCAGTACTTTGAACTGGCCAAGATGGCGTCACCTCGCCCTGAGGCAATCCAGCAGCAGATTGACGAGATCCAAAGCAAAATCGGCGGGCCGACGACAAATTCCCTGCCGAACTTCTTTCCGGCTCCTTGAAATGCGCCGGGCGCGTTTCGCGTTTCCGCTTGGTCTTTGGGCGCTGGCTTTGTTTACTGTGTCCAATGCAAGTTCGGCAGGCCCAAATAAAGCGCGACACCAAAGAGACCCGCATCGCCCTCAAGCTTAACCTTGATGGCTCCGGCAAGTCCTCGATTCAGACGGGGATTCCATTCTTCGACCACATGCTGACGCTGTTTGCCAAACATTCGGTGGTGGATTTGAAGCTGCGTTGCCTCGGCGATTTGCCTGTGGACGCACATCACACGGTTGAAGACTGCGGCATTGCCCTTGGGCAGGCCGTCGTTCAGGCGTTGGGCGATAAAAAGGGCATTCGGCGTTACGGCAATGGTTTTCACCCCAAGAATCCCTTCACCGGCGAGGCTTATGTGCCCATGGATGAGTGCCTAGCCCGGTGCGTGATTGATTTCAGCGGACGCCCATATCTGGTCTGGCGTGGGCTGGACGGATTTGCCTATAAAAAACTCGCCAAATCTGAGCGAAGTCAGGATATGTCGAGCGCGTTCCGCTTTGGTCTGGCCCGGGAGTTTTTTCAGGGATTTGCCAATGAAGCCCGGTGTAACCTTCACCTCGAACTCCTTTACGGCGATGAGCCGCATCACATCGGTGAGGGGCTTTTCAAGGCCTTTGCCAAGGCGGTGGACGCCGCTTGCCAGCGAGATCCGCGCATTGCCGGGCAGCTTCCCAGCACCAAGGGCAAGCTCTAACCCTCGCTGAATAAACCCGAAACACACCCGTCGAATCAATGGCCGCAATGGATCATTCCGCCGCACCAGACGACGCCTTGGTTCAGGCCGCGCGAACAGGCGATATGGCTGCCTTTGAGGAGTTGATTGCCCGTCATCGGGACAAGATTTACGCGCGGGCCTACACCATGATGCGGAATGAGGACGAGGCCGTTGATCTTTCTCAGGAAGCTTGGGTGAAAGGCTGGCAACGCTTGGTGCAGTTTCAAGGAGAGTCCAGCTTCACGACGTGGATGACGCGCATCGTGATCAATCTTTGCCTGGATCAACTCCGCAAGCGCAAACGGCAGCGCGCCGAGTCCATCGAGGAAATGGATGAGGAATCCGGCGGCGTGGAGCGGCAGATGCCCGTCGTGACCGTGAACCCGACCGAGCGTTTGGAACGGGCCGAGTTGCGGGTGCGGATTGATGAGGCGTTAGGCAAGCTTTCCGAGGCGCACCGGACCGTGCTGGTACTCCATGAGTTTGAGCACATGGAATACAAGAATATCGCCAAAACGATGAACTGTTCCATCGGCACGGTGATGTCGAGATTGTTCTATGCGCGGCGGAAAATGGCATCGTTGTTGCAGGATCTGAAGAAGTCCGAGTGAAAGAAGTTGTTATGAAAGAAGACTTACAGTTGAAGTTGCAGGCGTTTCTGGATGGGGAATTACCGTCCGGCGAAGCCCAAGCCGTTCGTGATTTGCTGGCCGGTGACGCGGCTGCGCGCGACTTACTCGTGGAACTAACCAACACCCGCGATGTGATCGTGGCCCACGAGGCGACGATCAAAGTCCCGGAATCGCGTGAGTTTTATTGGTCCAAGATTCAGCGCGAGATCAGTCGCGAGGAGAAAACTGCCGCGGCGCCAAGTTTCTCGGTGTCGGCCTGGTTGCGGCGAATCCTTGTGCCGGCGGGTGCGGTGGCGGCGGTGGCGATTGCAGTGATGCTGACTTTGCCGCATCCCGGGGCCGGGGATTTTTCCACGACTTCAAGCGAGGCCGCAGCTTTCACCTACCACGATTACGCCACCGGCACGACGCTCGTTTGGCTGGACTACCCGTCTGAAAACGACTTTTCTGATGAGGAATCAGACGATACACTGGATTTGTAAATGAACTTGAAACCTCAAAATACCTTGGCGTGGCTCGGGGCACTGGTGCTCGGGTTGCTGGTCGCAGATGTTCGGGCCGCCCAAGCGGGTGAGGCGAAGTTTGAGGCGCAACTCGTCTGGGCTACCAATGACGAAAAGCCGCCGAAGGATGATTACAAGCCGGTGGATGAAGAAACCCGGAAGAAACTCGAAGGCCTTGGTTTGAAATGGAAGAATTTCTTCGTCGTCAAGCGGAAGGAGTTCGAGACCAAGAATGGGGAATCGGGCAAGGTGGAGATCAGTGAAAAGTCTGCGATTTCAGTCAAGCTGCTAGACGACAAGAAAGTCGAAGTAGTCTTCTATGGTAAAAAGGGTGAAGAATGTAGCCGGCGTAAGCAACCACTCAAAGCGGGCGAGACGCTCATCCACGGCGGTAACGTGCCGGAAAATGCCACGGCATGGTTGGTCACGTTAAAGCGCATCAAATAAGCGCCACTGCCACCCTTCTTCTGGCAGTCCAAAAATCGGTTTGTGAATTCCCACAATCCGCGTAATCTCCGGCTCAGATTTTATGAGCCAAGTTCCCTCTGATCTTAAATACGCCAAATCACATGAATGGGTCCGCGTTTCCGGCGACACCGCTGTGGTCGGCATTACTGACCACGCCCAGCACGAACTTACCGATGTTGTCTTCGTGGAATTGCCCGAAGTCGGTCGCCAGGTGAAAGCCGGAGAAGCTTGTGCCGTGGTGGAATCCGTGAAAACCGCCAGCGACATCTATTCGCCGGTGAGCGGGGAAATCCTCGAAATCAATAAGGCAGCGGTGGATGATCCCGCATTGGTGAATCGGGAGCCGTTTGCTGGTGGTTGGTTCTACAAGATCAAGCTGGGCCATCCAGCGGAAGCGGCGGCGCTGCTCACGCCCGAGCAGTACCAAGCGCAGATCAACGCTTGAACTCGCGCTGGTTGTGACACCTGAAGACTTTGCCCGCATCGAGCAAGACCTCTCCGTCTCGTTGTCGCAGGCTTATCGCGCGGCGTTGATGCGGCCAGAGTTTCAAAGTGAAGAAGCCGGGTTTCAAGAATTCTCCGGCGACGCGGATGAAATCATCGGTCTCAACCTGGAGGTTTGGGAGGAAGGTTTCCACGGAGTTAAGTGGCCCGATCATTATCTCGTGATTGGTGAGGATGGTGCGGGTAACAATTATTTTACTGACCTGACCAAAGAACGCCCGGCAGTTTTTTTGGCCGATCACGAACAGACCAGCAACAAAAAGCGATTGGTCACGAGCGAAACCTACGAAACTTTTGCGGACTTCCTCGCTTTCGTCCACCGGCTGCAGGCCGAGGTTGAAAAAACGATGGAGCCGGAGGAGCAGGTAGAGGCTGGTCCCGCCAAAAAGCCGTGGTGGCGCTTCTGGTAGAATGACGAAATGAACATCCGACTTTTCATCAAACCGTATTGTGGGTGGTGTCACAAGGCAATAGCCTGGCTTGATGCGCGCGGCGTCAAATACGAGACGCTGGATGTCATCGCCGATCGGGAAGCCTACGATGAGATGGTAGAACTTTCCGGCCAGAACCTCGCCCCCGTGATTGATGTGGATGGGGAAGTTTTGGCAGACTTTGGCCCAGAAGAACTCGCGAAGTTTTGGGAGAAATTGAAGCACAAATGACGACCGCTGAACTCAAACCGCGTCCGCGCCTGCCAGAATGGCTGCGCATCAAACTGCCGACCGCTGATACTTTTTCGCGCACACGTTCGTTGTTGGGCGAACTCAAGCTCCACACCGTTTGCGAGAGCGCCAAGTGTCCGAACCACTGGGAGTGCTGGAGCAAAGGCACGGCGACGTTCATGATCGCGGGCGACCGTTGCACGCGGGCCTGTCAGTTTTGTGCGGTGAGCACGGCGAAGCCATTGCCGCTGGAAGTTGATGAACCGCAGCGCGTGGCCGAAGCGACGCGGCGCATGGGTTTGAAGCATGTGGTCATCACCGCCGTGGCGCGGGATGACATGGCCGATGGTGGGGCGGAACATTTCCGGCAGACGATTGAAGCGGTTCGCCAACTCAATCCCGGGATCATCATCGAGGTGTTGGTGCCGGACTTTTTGGACAACGATACTTCAATCGAGCAGGTGTTGGCCGCGAATCCACATATCTACAATCACAATCTGGAAACAATCCGTCGGCTGACTCCGAGTGTGCGGCATCGGGCGACGTATGATCGTTCTCTCAGCGTGCTGAAGAAGGTCAAAGCCAGGCGCGGCGATTCGATTTATACCAAGTCCGGCATGATGTTGGGCCTGGGCGAACGCGAGGATGAGGTGTTGGTGGCCATGGCGGATTTGCGCAAAGCCAATTGTGACATCCTCACCTTGGGGCAATATCTCCAGCCGACGTTAAAGCATCTGCCCGTCGCGGAATTCATCACGCCCGATAAGTTTGCCGAACTTGGCGAGCGCGGTCGGCAGATGGGGTTTGTCCACGTCGCCAGCGGGCCGATGGTCCGCAGTTCTTATCACGCGGACGAGTTCACGCTGCCCTCAGGGCGGGGGCAATGAGCCGCCGCTGCGTTGTCTGATCAAGATCCAGATCGCCGCTACGCCGAGGGCCAGGACGATCAGAATGAGTCCGGCGATGATGACGGTCTTCACGATCTTGGCCTGATCCAGCAATTGCCCGCGTTGCTGTTTTTCCGATTCGACGAATAGCGCAAATTCCTTGTCGAGTGAGGCCATCACTTCTTCGTCCTTCAGTTTGATCGTCAGCCAGCCCGGGCTGAAGCGATCCCAAGCTGATGGCATTTTCTCAAATGCTTCTTCGGCGGCCGGTTGAAATCCGTTGCGCGACCAGAACGGAGATTGTTCCTGCGTCCAGAGTCGGGCGAGGCCGTGGTTGGTGGCGATGGTTTGGATGCGCGCCCACAACACGGGCCGGGCGTAATCGGCCAGACTGAAATCCTCGAAGGCTTCGCTGTGGATGCGGGCGTGGCGCAGATTCATCTGGAGCGCGACACAGCCGACGACAATGCCCGCCTCATCGGTGACGACTTGAAAGTCGGTGAGTTGCCGTTCCAGATCAGGATCGGGAATGCGCATCAACGCCCAAAGTTCCTTGAGCCGGGGGAGGTCGTCCACGGTGGCGCGGCGGGCTTGGAACTTGAATGAACTCATCAGGGCGCATGGTAGAAACCGCGCCGGGAATTTCCAGCGCATTTTCCTGCCGGCTTGGAGCGGGGGTGTTTTGCCCCCCGTTTTGAGTTCCGACTTTAGGCGGTTCCAGCGCATTTCCAGTTGAGGCCGCGTGAACGCGGAACTTCAAACCTTCAAGGCTCAAAAACGCGGACGCGATAGTATTTCGGCGTGGTGGTGGGCGGCTCGGAGACGGTGGTGGTGCGATTCGATGCGGGGAAGAAGGGGGCGTTAGCGGGGAGATTCAGCGCCGACCAACTATTGGAATTCAACAGATTCGTCGTGGCTTGAACTTCCACGGCGCGATTGGCGATCTGCGGAATCACCACATGCACCTGACTATTGCTGGCGGCGATGGAAACCTTCCAGCCACTCGCGGCATTGGTCGGGACCGTGCCGGTCAAGTATTCGAGATAATTTTTCGCGCCGTCGCTATCGGGATCGGCGAGTTGAGCGGCAGTGGCAAGATTGGTTGAGCCAAAGTAATTAGACTGCCACGATGCGTAGCTGACGTAGTTGGGCAGATCGTTGGTGATCCACGCGGCGAGCAAGGCGACGGCTTGAGTGTTCACGACGGAAGTGGCCAGTGGCGGCATGTGGCCAGAGCCGAGATTGGCGACGCGTTGGTAAAGGATGGAATTTGGCAGTGAACCGGGTGCAACGACGCGATTGTTGGTGCTGCCGTAGTTGTTGTTTAACGGGCCATTGATGACGCCGTTTTGCGGGCCGGGAGTGGCGCTTCGGGCGTCCCACAGGGCGGAGACAATGCCCCCGGGTTGATGGCAATGGGCGCAGTTTGCCGCGAGATAGGAGCGCACGCGATATTCCCGGCTGACGGCGTTATCGGTTGCAGGAGCCAAGGCGGGGAGGAGGTAGCGATTGGAGATGGAATTGCCAAAATAACCCGCCAGCCGCAGGGCTTCAATTTGGTTGGTGGTCGTGCCCCCGTAGTTCAAGTCGCGATTCAGTTGTGCGGTGTTGAAGCCGAGCGCAAACCCGCCATGCGGCGTGTGGCACGCGAGACACTCGGAGCGGCTCGGGTAATGCCAGACTTGGGTGCGGATGTTGCCGCCCTCGTTGATGGTAAATTCTTCGTCCAAGCCTGACTCGGGAACGAGCGTGGCGTTGGTGGCGGAGTCCCAACGATAGGTGATGCCATAGACTCCATTGGTGTTCTTGACGATGAACCGGGTTTCCAGTCGTTTGCGGGAGGCGGGAACACCGTTGGTCAGTTCCAGTTCAAAGTGCTTGATCCAGACGCTGCCCGTCGGGAAAAGCCAGTTTCCGGTCGCATTGAAAGTCATGGTCAGGTTGGTGTTGGGGATCGAGAACCACCGCGACTTGATGGCGTTGTCTGACCAGAAAGGCACATTGAGATCGTACGCCACAATTCCAGCATTAGGAGTCAGTGCGGTCATGTCACTGAAGGCGCCCGTGGCTGCCAAGGTCGGAGGCAGGGGGGCGCCAACCGGGGTCGAGTTATATTCCAGTCGCCCAATCTGGCTGTTGTTGATCTGGGCGACCAGAACATCACCATTGCGCGGGTCGCGTCCGAAAGCCACTGGCCCGGCCGCGCCAGTGATCCTTTGAAACGGTACCGTATTGCTGCCGTCATAGCGCAAGAACCAGATGTTCCCGCTGGTGTAATCGCCAAAAATATAAGCGCCGTAGAGTTGCGAAATACGATCGCCGCGATAAACAAAGCAGCCGCTGATGGAGTTGCCTTGAAAATTTCCGCTGCCATGCGCGTAGTCTTGGATCGGAACCGTTAACCCGGGCGGCGGATTGGTGAGGATGGTCGCTTGACTGGGATACAACGGTTTGGCCAGTTGTTTGCCTTCATAGTAAGCCCAGCCCGCGTTCGCACCATTCGTGATGACGCTGACTTCCTCGTAGAAATCTTGTCCCACGTCGGCCACATACAGGTAGCCGGTCGCCGGATCAAACGACATGCGCCACGGATTGCGATAACCGATGGAGTAAAATTCGGTGCGCACGTTGGTGGAACTGAAAGTCTGTCCGTTGAAATTACTGACGCCCACGAATGGGTTGTTCGCGGGGATGAAATAGTTGGTGCTGTTGGCCGGATGAAAGTTTGGCGACAGATTTCCGGGCCGCTTGTCCACATCAAGCCGCAGGATGGCAGAGAAGAATTTATTGGTGATGATTTGGGCATGGCGGCTGCCGTTGTACTGCGCGCCTTCATCGCCCACGGAAGCATAGAGATAACCATCCGGGCCAAATTGCAGGTCGCCCCCGTTGTGATTGCCCGCATTGTCAATCTGCTGGAGCAAAGTCAATTCCGTGGCCGCCGAGGCGGTGTTCGCATTCGGAGGGACGGCTTGAAACCGGGAGATGCGCTGATGCCTTCCCGAACCTTGCGTCGTCGTCACACTACGCGTGGAGAAAACATAGAAATATCCGTTCGTCGCATAACCGGGGTGAAACGCCAATCCGATCAATCCCGACTCGCTATCCGTCAATACCGTCAGGCTCATGAACACCGTGCGCGTCGGGCTCGCCAGATTGGTGATGACGACAATGTTCCCGCCTTTCTCCAGGATGAACAAGCGATTGGTCTCGTCCGGTGGAGAAGTGATGCAGACCGGTTGGCTCAGGCTGACCGTCGGGAAGGCGTTGCTCAGCGTGTAACCGTAGGCTGGCGGTGTGGTGGGCAGGCTGGCGAGGCTGGTGTTGGGAACGCGGGCCAATGGTCCGGCAGCTTGGGCTGATCCGGTGACGACGAACAAGAGAGCAGCAATCCCTAAAGGGCGAAACAACATTCCAAGCATGGCGCAAAGTTTGCGCCACGAATGGCCACTTGTCAAAAGGAGCGACCGTGACAATTCCGCCGTGGAATCGTCATTTTGACGGCCCCGGCCTACCCCCGGGCCGCTTTGGCGGCTGCTACGAACGCGACCGCTGTCTTGGTTAAAGTCGCCCAATCGTCCTTGTCCAGGACATCCTTGGAGATGAGCGATGAACCCGCGCCCACGGCGGAAACGCCCGCTTTGAAGAAATCGCCGATGGTCTTCAAGTCCACACCCCCGGTCGGAACGATCTTCAGATGGGGCAGGGGCGCGCGCAGGGCTTTGATGTAATTCGGTCCAAGCGTATCCGCAGGGAAAATCTTGATGAAGTCCGAACCCGCTTCATACGCCAGTTGCGCTTCCGTTGGCGTGTAAGAGCCGAGCATGATCGGTTTGCCTGCTTTGTGCGCTATCGGCACGAGTTCGCGACGGCAGATCGGACTCACGATGAATTGCGCGCCCGCCTCAATCGCCGCCAGACATGTCGCTTCGTCCAACACCGTGCCGACACCAATGAGCGCGCGGTCGCCTAGTCTGTCGCTCGCTTCCTTGATGGCGGCGATGGCGTTCGGCGTGGTCATCGTAATCTCCACCGCAATGACGCCTCCCGCAACGAGTGCTTCCGCCAGCGGCACGGCCTGGTCGGCACGCTTGGCGCGGACGACGGCAATGACGCCGGGGTTCAGGAGTTGTTCGATGATCTGTTGCTTGGAGCGCATGACGGCATGATGGGAAATTGCGCACCGCTCCGCCAGTTGAAGTTAGGCTTTCCTTGTAAACTTCACTGTGAATTTTCTGCACGATAAGCTTCGGCCAGCAGCGTGATCGGATGCACCACACGCAGCTTCAAACCTGCCTTCGCGGCGCCGTTGATGAGTTGCAGCAGGCAACCCGGATTACCTGTTGCCACCGTCGTTGCGCCCGTGGATTTGATGTGGTTGATCTTCCGCTCGAGAAGTTGCCCGGCCATTTCCGGCTGCGTGAGATTGTAGATGCCGGCGCTGCCGCAGCACCAACTGGCTTCCGGCAGTTCAATCAGCTTCAATCCCGGAATCGCCCGCAACAACTCGCGCGGCTGGGAAACCACCTTCTGCCCGTGCGTCAGGTGACAGGATTCGTGATAGGTGACAACGAATGGAGCGCCGGCCTCCGGCCCGGCGTGTTCCTGAGAAGTCTGATTTACGAGCCGGGTCGGAGACCGGCGCTCCGCAGCTTCTCCCTCTCCGCTCCCAACGGGAGGGGAGAGGGCTGGGGTGAGGTGAGGGGCGGATGGCTTGCGGATTCCAATTTCCACCAGCCATTCGTGAATATCTTTCACCTTCGCGTCCCAAAGCTCCGCGCGTTTGAGATAAGCCGGATCATCCACCAGCAACTTCGCGTAATGCTTGAGATGCGAGCCGCAGCCGCCCGCGTTCGTGATGATGGCGTCGAACTGTTCCGGCGGGAACTGGTCAATGTTCCGCCGGGCGAGCTGTTGCGCCAGCGTCCACTCGCCGTTGTGGGCGTGTAACGAGCCACAGCAGCTTTGCTCCGCGGGCGTGATGACTTCGCAGCCATTCTGCGCGAGCACCTCCACCGTGTCGCGATTCACATCGCTGAAGGTCAGGTCCTGCGCGCAGCCGGTCAGCATGGCAACGCGATATTTCTTCACGCCCGTCGCCTGGGTTGTCGGCGCGATGAGTTCCACCGAGAACTTGGCGCAGACATTGGGCGTCATCGCCTCCAACTCCTGCAGCCGGCGCGGCAGCAGTCGCATGAGTCCGATCCGTCGCATCGCCGTCTGCAATCCAAGCTGCTGATACAGCCTGAGCGCCTTGCCCAAAAATTCCAGTCGTCGCAAATCCATGAACAACCAACCCACCGTGAAGCCCCGAATGAAATTCCGTTTCGGATTGGCTAGGACTTTCTTCTCCTCGATCTCCGCCCGTGCGTGTTCAAACAGCTCCGCGTAATTCACCCCCGCCGGACACGCCGTCTGACACGCCAGACAGCCGAGGCAGAAATACATCTCGTCGCCGAACGCCTTCGTGACGTCCAGCCGGTCATCCGCAATCGCCCGCATCAGCGCGATGCGACCGCGCGGGCTGTTACGTTCCAGCTTGGTCGCGTCGTAAGTCGGACACGTCGGCAGGCACAGACCGCAGTGCATGCACTGCTGCACGACGGAGTAATCCAGGTCTTTGAGGTGCGAGTGCCCGGCGCTCATTGGTCGAACATCTTTCCCGGATTGAGAATACCGTTCGGATCGAGCGCACGGCGGAGTTCGCGCATGACGCGCATCTGCGCATCGCCCGCAAACTTGGGCAGAAAACTTTTCTTTGCCATGCCGATGCCATGCTCGCCGGTGATGGTGCCGCCGAGCCGGATGGCTTCGCCGAAGATTTCTTTGAAGGCTTCGTCGACGCGATGCATTTCCTCTTTGTTCCGTTCATCGGTGAGGAAGGTGGGATGCAGATTGCCGTCGCCCATGTGGCCGAACGTGCCGACGCGTAGGTTGTATTTTTTCGCGATGGCGGCGACGAAGCGGATCATCTTCGCCAGTTCGCTCCGCGGCACGGTGGCGTCCTCGAGAATGGTCGTCGGCGCGAGGCGGGCGAGTGCCGAGAACGCACTACGACGGGCAGTGGCGAGTTTGTTCGCCTCAGCCTCGTCTTTGGCGACGCGGACTTCCATCGCGCTGTTTTTGCGGGCGCATTCTTCCATCTTCGCGGCTTCCTCGGCGACGGCGGCAGGATGGCCGTCAGTTTCCATCAGCAGCAGGGCTTCGCAATCCAGCGGCAGACCAACCTTGGCAAAATCCTCCACACAATGAATCGTCGTGCGATCCAAAAACTCCAGCGTGCAGGGAATGATCTGCGCGGCGATGATATCGGAGACGGTTTGCGCGGCGTGATCCATCTGCGCGAACGTGGCGACCATCGTTTTCTTCGCGGCCGGTTTGGGGATGAGGCGCAACAACACTTTCGTGACCACGCCAAGCGTTCCTTCCGAGCCGACGAACAGATCGCGCAACGAATAGCCTGCGACGTCTTTGACGCACTTGTTGCCGGTCCAGAGAATTTCGCCATCGGGCAACACGACTTCAAGGCCCATGACGTAATTGCGCGTGATGCCGTATTTCAAACCGCGCA
>ERZ1292630.3231-Hain-H41-02um-R3-3231-length-14504-cov-6_pt1 | contig 12329 bp, 17 predicted proteins | sample MGYA00564408_ERZ1292630 | MGnify/ENA primary metagenome ERZ1292630 (study PRJEB36523, sample SAMEA6512641) | groundwater metagenome | collected 2019-01-08 | study: AquaDiva: Metagenomics assemblies of 32 groundwater samples | reverse complement strand
CCCGGCTACGATCCGGTGTCGGCGACCGGCCAGATCGCCGGCGGCGCCAACCTGGTTTGCTTCACCACCGGCCGCGGCTCGGCCTACGGCTGCAAGCCCGCGCCCTCGCTCAAGCTCGCCACCAACACGCGGCTGTTCGAGCACCAGGAAGAGGACATGGACATGAACTGCGGCACCATCGTCGACGGTAAGGAGAGCATCGGGCAAGTCGGCCAAAAGCTGTTCGAGCTGATCCTCAAAACCGCCTCGGGCGAAAAAACCAAGAGCGAAGCCTTCGGCTACGGCGAGGACGAGTTCGCGCCCTGGGTCCTGGGAGCGACCATGTAATGGGCGCCCTTTCGAAAAAACCCCTGGGCAACGATGAGATGGTCGCGTCCAGAATGCGCGCCGCCCTGCTCCATCTCGCACTGGCCGCTGCCCTTGCCTGCGCAGCGGAACCGGCGCTGGCCAAGGTGGTGGTGAAGAAAGGCGTCTACGGCGCCATCGCCCTTCAGCGCGAAACGGGGCAGCTCGGCTACGCCTACAATTCCGTCACTTCGCGCGCGGCCAAGATGGAAGCCCTGAATCAATGCGCCCATCCGCGCTGCGAAGTCGTGGCGGCTTTCAGCAACGCCTGCGGCGCGCTCGCGCGCGGACCGAAAAAATATTTTCCCGCCACCGGCGCCACCCGGCAGGAAGCCGAAACCAAGGCGCTGCGCCTGTGCGCGGCCAGGGATTGCGAAGTCGCAGCCTGGGCCTGCACCAAGTAAATCCGCTGGAGTGATCTAGATGCTGTAAATCTTTAACAATAGATCTGGTCATTCCAAGGCGCTATATGGGCCGTAGCCTGATCGTTATACCGGTGGTGATATAATCATCCTCACCATTATCAAGCTCGCTCGCCCATGCCCGCCTCCTCCCTAGCTCCGCTCAAACGCCAGCTCGCGCGCAGGATCGCGGCCTGCGTGGGTCACCTGAATCTGCGTCAGGTCGAGGCGGCGGAAATGCTCGAACTCACGCAACCGCGCCTGAACGCCCTGGTCAAGGGCCGCGTCGAACTGTTCAGCCTGGATGCGCTGGCGCAAATCGCCATGCGCGCCGGGCTCACGCTGCGTATCAGCGCCACGCGGCGCTACCGCAGCGGCTAGCCTGAAGTTCCTTTACCAGAATCGCGCATTTATTCTTTGGCATCATAGTCGTATGTGCCTCTGAGCTGTTGTTGTTCTGGCTACAAGGTGATGGTTTGGAGCAGTTCTATTGCGCGCGCCTGTTTTGGATTCGCGGTGGTCACTATCTCGAAGCTCGGCGCGTCATCGTCGCTGCCGCGGGTGCGGCAGGTATTACGCACGACGGTGCCCAGTGGTGGCAAGCTTGGTGTGGGGTGCCAGTATGCGCGCGCCTACCATCGCGCAAACCAGATCGCGCTCGGGCTGCGCCCGGGAACTTAGCAATTTCGAGAAGTCAAGCCTTTGCATGGCTACCGACACAGCCTGAACATGCCCGTGCGGCAGGGACCGGATGGCTTCAAACAACTCTCCTGCAGGTCGTAGCGGCTCGCCACGCAGCACGGCCCGGATGGTCTCGATCTGCTCCTCGTTGAGGGTGGACAGATTCGCCAGCGTGCGCTTACGTACGCGAGAACCTTCGCGGTAAGACTCGCGCAATAAGAACGTGGGGCGTGAATCGCGGTTCGGGACGATATCGATGTGCATGGGTGCACCATACATCATCCGCGCCAGAAAAGCAAGCTATTACATGGCTACATATTGCACCCCAATTCGCGCCACATTTCCATTGCCCTCCCTCGCGAATCTCCAGTGAACATGGGGCTTGGAACGGGGGAACTTCAGGCTAGCCGACGCGCTTGTCGTAATCCGAGTGCGAGCCTATCCAAATCCAGAGAATGCCGTCTTCGACCTCAGTGCCGAGTGCACGGAAATGCTGCCCGATGCGCACAGACCAGAGCTCACCGATCCGCTTGAAGTGCAGCGAAGGGTGACGCGGGTCCGCTTTCAGAAGTGCAAAGTTCTTGTCCGCGAGATCGCGGATGCCAGGAGGGAGAGCATCGTAGGCGGCCCAGAACGTCGACGCCGCATGGTGCTTCAAATCCCGCGGGCCTTGCCGGCCTTGTATTCGACGCGCGCTTCGGCCACCAGCTGGTCGAGCTTTCCGGCTCGCTGGTCGGCCTCGATCTGCCGGTCCCAGGCGCGCGCATCGAACTCTATGAACCAAGCACGAAATTTTGCCAGCTGCTCGACGGACAGCTTGCGGATGCTTTGCTCGATTTGTTCGATTTCGCTCATAGGACTTCCCGTGAATCTGACGGTGCGCGAAGTTTACCCCCGTACCGCCTGGCCGGGCAATAGCGCCGACGCCTACATGGCTCGTTGCGCGCTTGACGGCTCGTCACGGAGGGGTACGATTTCACACAATACGAAACTCGATTATGATGAAAATGACTGAACCAAACACAGCCACAATCAAACTACGTGAACGCGGGCAACTGACCCTGCCCAAATCGCTGCGCGACGCCCTGCATCTGGAAACCGGCGACGCGCTGCGCGCGGTCAAGATCGCCAATGCCATCGTATTGACGCCCCGGCGCATGGATCTCGACGCTCCGCGCAAGCAGATGCAGAAGCTCATAAAGCAACACGGTGTGAGCGCCGAAGAGTTACTGCGCGATTTGTGACCACGCTTTTTGTCGATAGCGACACTCTCATGTTCGACTGGCATTGCGGCGCCCGGATGCGCAGGCGCACCAACATCAGAAATCCACGCAAAACATATATAAATTAATGTGTTATTGCATTAATACCCCCCCATAAATAGCTTCGGCGAACTATCGTTCCCAATATGTACAAATGATGATATAATGACAAACATATTGGGAACCACAGATCTTCTCCGGTGAATTGACTTTGCGTTGCGTATATGAAACTCATCGGCCGAGAGATTATTGAATACTTTGCAACCGAGCACGCAGATACGCGCGGTCCGCTGAGAAGCTGGATTGTGGAAGTCGAGACGGCTGGTTGGCGATCGTCGCAGGACATCAAAGCCCAGTATGCGAGCGCAAGTTTCTTAGCCGATAACGTAGTTATTTTTAACATTAAAGGGAATTCTTATCGTCTTGTGGTTCAGGTGGCCTACAAAACATCCGTTGTCGTGGTGAAGTGGTTCGGTACGCATGCCGAATACTCGAAACTCTAGAGAGAAATCCTATGTTTACCGAAATCGCCGTAGTCAAGACTGACGCTCAGTACCGGGATTATGTCTCGGAGATTGGGGCGCTCGTTGCGCTCGATCCTGACCCCTCTACTCCCGAGGGCAAGCGTCTGGAATTGCTGGCTCTGCTCGTGGAGACGTATGAGAAGGAGCGCTATCGTATTCCGCTTCCTAACCCGATCGACGCAATCCTTTTTCGACTTGAGCAGAAAGGCCTTCAACAAAAGGACTTGATCCCGATCATCGGCAGCAAGAGCCGCGTTTCGGAGATTCTGGCGGGAAAGCGACGGCTCACCATTCCGATGGTGAGGAAGCTGAGCGCACACCTCGAAATTCCGGTATCGGCGCTCGTCGAGGAGCACCAACCCGAATCCTCGCAGCTTGAGGCCGAACCGCCGTTGTCGCTGGTCCGGGAAATTGTCAAACGAGGATGGGTCCAGGGCGGAAGAGTCACGGCCAAGAACGCGAAAGATTTTGTGGCACGTCTGTTTGAGAAAGTCGGGACTTCCAATCTCGGTCCCGCATATTTGCGAAGCTCGATCCACACGGGAATCGCCGGGCCAATCAACATTTATGCCCTGCGTCTCTGGGTCGCGCGCGTGCTGATCAAGTCGCGGGAATTGCCTGTGGCAAGGGGCAAATTCCGTCGAGCGGGGTTGGGCGAGGAGTTGCTAGTCGAGTTGGCCCGCCTAAGTTGGCTCGATTCGGGACCCTTAGCCGCACGCGACTTTCTTGCGAAGCATGGTATTGCCGTGGTGATCGAGGGCCATCTACCCGGTACCGCGTTGGATGGGGCGGCGATTCTTGATACCGATGGCACACCTGTCATTGGATTGACGTTGCGTTACGATCGGCTCGACAACTTCTGGTTTACCCTGCTGCATGAGTGCGCGCACGTAATCAGGCACCTGGAGACACCGGGCGAGACGTTCGTCGACGACACGGAGAAATCTTTCGATACCGACGTCAAGGAGATCGAGGCAAACCGGCTTGCACGAGACACGCTGATTTCGCAGGAAGTCTGGCGGCGTTGCGATGCTAACCGGCTCAAGACTGTGGAAGCAATCAACGCGCTTGCGGATGAACTGAAGATTCATCCCGCGATTGTTGCGGGGCGCATCCGGCGCGAAACAGGCAACTATCGGATTTTCTCCGCCCTCGTCGGCCACGGCGAATTGAAGAAGGCCCTGGCTCGGTAGAGTCAGCTACTGGCTCAACCGCGAGCAGGAGTGTTTTCGGCTCGGTGGCCAAGGGCGCGGACAAGGAAGGCAGCGACATCGACTTGCTGGTGGACCTGCGGAAAGGGACTTCGCTTTTCGGGCTGGTCGGCCTGCAGCTCGACATCGAGGATGCGCTGGGCGTAAAAGTGGATCTTTGCACCGAAGGCGGCCTGCATCCGGAACTCAAGGAGCGCATTCTTTCCGAAGCGCGTCCTGTATCTTTCGCGCCGCGAAGGCGTTCACGGTGCGTGCCGCGAATCTTTCTGCCCAAACCTTCCCGATCATAAAGGTTTCCGAAGCGAGGGCAGGTGCTTTAGCCGAGTCTGCACCTGCTCAATGCGCGGCCCCGCGAATGTTCGCCGCCATCTTCGTCAGCGCCTGGGCCTTGACGCGACGCCCATCCATCTTCCGGTACAACTCCGCCATGTTTTCCAGCAGCGTTGCGACCTCGGGATGGTCGGGGCCAAGCGTCTTCTGCAATGTCGCCAGCGAGCGCTTGCACAGCGGCTCGGCCTGCGCATACTGGCCCCGGTTCACATGGATCTCCGCCAGCCGGTTCAGGCACGCGGCAATATTCGCGTCGTCCGGGCCAAAAGCCTTTTCCAGGATCGTGAGCGCACGCCGGTAAAGCGGTTCGGCCTGCGCATATTGACGAAGCGCGATGTGCGCCATCCCCAGGTTGCCCAGGCTCCGGGCCACGTCCGGATGATCGGGACCGGAAATCTCTTCCGCCACCTTCAGCGCCTGCTTCCCGGCTTCCGCCGCGCTTTTGTAGTCGCCGGTGCTGAACAGGCAGGCGGCCTCGCTGTCGAGAATCTCCAGCCGGCTGCTCGGACTGAGCTTCTGCCCGCTGACCATAACCGCGAGGACTCCTAATCCGAACCTGCCGCTCTCTTCCGTGTCGAAATGCTTTCGGAACACCGTGCTGGCCAGCACAATCAGGACCGGGACGCCCAGAATTACGAATCCCGACCCGATCGCCGTCGTATCCGACTTAATGAAGCCCATGACAATAAACGTGACGCCGATCAGGCCGAAGACGGCGATCCCCATGATCTTGATCATAACTCCCCCCTCCCCTCAACGTTGGCGGTTTTCTTGCCGATTGAATAGATGAGCGCGCGCGATCCCCTTACAGGTTCGGATGCAGGAACGGCCAGGGCGAGGCTTCCGAGCCGGGCTCGCCCGGCACTTCGATCAGCACCGGGCCGGATGCCGCGAACCCCTTCTCCAGCGCCGCCTTCAATTGGGCCGGCGTTTTCGCCAGATAAGCGGTGGCGCCGAAACTCTCGGCGAGCTTGACGAAGTCCGGGTTGGTGAGCGAGGAGCCGATCTCGCGTCCTTTGTAGACATTGCGCTGATCGCGCAGCACGTTGCCATAGCTCGCATTGTTGAACACGATGGTGACGAGGTTGATGTTGTATTTGACCGCGGTCGCCAGTTCCTGCACGCCGAACATGAATCCGCCGTCGCCGGTGACCGAAACGACCGGCTTGACCGGGTTGGCGATTTTCACGCCGAGTGCGGTCATGAAGCCGAAGCCGACGTTATCCTGATAGCCGCCGGTGACGAAGGTGCGCGGCTGGTACACCGGAAAGCCGAAGCGCGAGGTAAAACCGACCTGGGAAATTTCCTCGACGAAAAAGCCGTCCCGCGGCAGCACCTCGCGGATCACGTCGAGGTAGCCCATCTGCGGTTGCACCCTCTGGATGTCTTGCCTGAACTGCGCCTTCAGCGTCTTGAATTCCTCTTCTCGCGACGGCCGCTTCGCCAGCTTGGCGGACAGCGCATCGACCAGGGCGCGCGCGCCCAGTTTCGCGTCGGTCACGATGCCGACGTCGGGTCTCACGCGGAACATCTCGGTCGGATCGATGTCGATGCGTATCACCTTGACGCCATCGGGTATCTTTACCCAGCGCAGGTATTGCAGTTCCAGCCTGGTGCCGATGCCGAGCAGAACATCGGTTGTTAGCCAGGGCTTGATGCCAGCGCCGCAGGAAAAGCCGTAGGGCGTATCCTCGCCGACGATGCCGCGGCCGCTGCGGTGCGAAGTCACGGGCGCCTGCAGCAGCTTGGCCAGCTCCAGCACTTCCGCGCCGGCGTGGATCGCGCCGCTGCCGACGGTGATCATCGGATTTTTCGCGTTTTTCAACAAGGCGACCGCGCGCGCAATCGCGTCCGGATCGGGCTCCGGGGGCGGCGGAACATCCATCGGCACCTCGAGATCGACCAGCGCCCTGGCGCCGAACACGTCCCACGGCGTCTCGATCGCAACCGGACGAATGCGGCCGGTGGTGAGCTGCTTGAACGCTTCGCCGACGACGGCCGCGGCTTCGGTCGGATGATTGATGCGCTCGGACCATTTCGTCAGCCCGCGCAAGGTCGCGAGCTGGTCCGGCAGCTCGTGCAGGATGCCGCGGCCGCGGCCGATGTGGTACGACTGGATGTTGCCGGTGATGCAGAGCACCGGCGCGTTGGCCCCGTACGCCGTGCACAGCGCGGCGCTGGCGTTGAGCACGCCCGGCCCCGGCACGCAGGTGAACGCGCCGACGCGTCCGGTCGACTTGGCATAGCCATAGGCCATGTAGCCGCTGCCCTGCTCGTGCCGGTTGACGATGAAACGTATCTTGTCCCGGCATTCATGCAGCGCATCGATGAAATCGTAAGTGTGCGCGCCGGGAATGCCGAAGATCGTGTCGACGCCGTTGCGTATCAGCGATCTCGCGATCGCCTGGCCGGTGCTCAATTTTTCTGCCTTGCTCATTCCGGAATTCCCTTTTTACGCCGAAGTGTCGCGCGGCCATCGCCCGCGCTGCCAAATGGTGGCGAGTTTCAGAGATGGTTGCGTTACGCCCAAGCGCGAACCAGATATCTCGAAGAAGTCAGGCGAACGGGTGTTAGAATTTTAGCATGAAGCCGCTATCGCCCAGATTTGCGGGACCGCGCCTGTACTGCGATCTGCCCCTCTCGCCCGGAGCGGAAATCGTCCTTCCCGAAGCTGCCGCCCGCCATGCGGTGACGGTGTTGCGCCTGCATCTGGGCGACACGCTCACGCTGTTCAACGGCGCGGGCGGGGAATATAGCGCCAGCCTCGTCGCCGCGAACAAGCGCGAAGCCAGGGTGCGCCTGATCGAGTTCCATGCGGCCGAGCGCGAATCGCCGCTAGCGATCACGCTGGCGCTCGGCATCTCGGCCGGCGAGCGCATGGACTACAGCCTGCAAAAAGCCACCGAACTCGGTGTCACCGCCATTCAACCACTCGCCACCGAACGCAGCGTGGTCAAGCTCGCCGGCGAGCGCGCCGACAAGCGCCTGCAGCACTGGCAGCATGTGGTCATCGCCGCCTGCGAGCAATGCGGACGCAACCGCGTGCCCGCGGTCGCACCGGTACAGAAGCTCTTCGCTTATCTCGCCGCGGTCGATCGCAACAAGCGGCTGCTGCTGCTGTCGCCGGATGCGGCCACGCCCTTGAGGCGGGTGCCGCCGTCGGCTGACGTCGTGCTGCTGATCGGCGCCGAGGGCGGTCTCGCGCCATCCGAATGCGAGGCCGCCGCAGCGAGCGGATTCGAGCCGGTCAGCCTGGGGCCGCGCATCCTGCGCACGGAAACCGCGCCGGTCGCGGCGCTGGCGGTGCTGCAAGCGCTGTGGGGGGATATTTAGCGTGGCCATTTTGCGCGCGTCCCTGTGCTTGCCGAACAGGAGTTCACAGTGGTGACTGAAAAGCCGGCCAGGTTGAGGTCCACCGTCTACGCCGCGATTTGGGGCGGCCGGCTCGGTGCAATGCCGGCCTGGAAGGCAGGCATGATCACGCTGGCGCGGCTGTTGCTGGTACTCATGCGCGACCTGGCCCATGGCCAGTTGACCTTGCGCGCGACGGGGCTCGTCTACACCACGCTGCTGTCGCTGGTACCGCTGCTCGCGCTCAGCTTTTCGGTGCTCAAGGCCTTCGGAATATACAACCAGATCGATCCGATTCTGCTCAACTTCCTCGCCCCGCTGGGCGAGAAAAGCGCGGACGCGAGCAAGTGGTTCATCAAGTTCATTGAAAACCTCAACGTCAAAGTCCTCGGTTCGATCGGCCTGGCGTTACTGATCTATACGGTCATATCGCTGATGCAGAAGATCGAGGCGTCGGTCAACTTCATCTGGCATGTGGCGCAACTGCGCAGCTTCGCGCGGCGTTTCAGCGGCTACCTGAGCGTGCTCCTGGCCGGGCCGGTGCTGGTACTCTCGGCCATCGGCATCAGCTCCACCATCATGGCGGCGGCGCCGCTGCAGCCATTCCTCGCCATGGAGCCCGTCGGCAGTGTAGTCCGCGTCCTGGGCAAGGCGATCTCGGTCTATTTCGTCATCGGCGTGTTCGCATTCGCCTATTATTTCGCCCCCAACACCAGGGTGAGACTGAGCGCGGCACTGAGCGGCGGACTCGCGGCGGGATTGCTGTGGGAAGGGGCGAGCTGGGCCTTCGCCGAATTCGCGCGGATATCGACCCACTACGCCGCGATCTATTCGAGTTTCGCCATTTTCCTTCTGTTCCTGATCTGGCTCTATCTCAACTGGCTCATCCTGCTGCTCGGCGCGAGCATCGCGTTTTACATCCAGCATCCCGAATACCTGACCCCGCAACAGGGCGAACCCGGGCTCAGCAACCGGATGCGGGAGCGTGTCGCGCTGATGCTGATGTACCTGGTCGCCAAAGCTTATCAGGACGGCGCTTCCGCATGGAAGTTTTCCAGTCTTACGCAGCGGCTGGGCGTACCCACCTACACGCTGCAGATGGTGCTCGCCGCGCTCGAGCAAGGCGGCCTGCTGCTACGGACCGGTGACGATCCGCCCGCCTACCTGCCAAGTCGCGACATCGGATCCATCACGCTCGAGGAATTGCTGCACACGGTGCGCGCGGCCGGCGAAGAGCAGTACCTGGGACCGGAGGCGGTGCCCGCGCCGGCAGAGATCGAATCGGTTCTGGCAAGGGTGAACCTGGCGATCGACGAGCAGGTGCGCGATCTGACGCTCAGGAATCTGGTGACCCCGGCGCCTCCATCCCCTTAGCGAAGCGCGCCGCTCCGCCTCGTGGAACGAGCCGGCAGTGCGGACGGTCAGGCGGCGGCATTGAAATCTCCCGTCGCTCGCTATCCGAACACTTGAGTCTCACGAAAAATAACGTCTTTCGAATTCGGCAAGACACCCCTTCAGATAGGTTTCCTCGGCCGCGGCATACTCGCGCAGAAGTTCGGGGGCCAGCGGCACAAAGACGTCCAGGATATTCGGGTCGAAATGCGCGCCCCGTCCTTCGGCTAACATCCGCATCGTCTCATCCAGCGGCAAGGCAGGCTTATAGGGTCGCCGGGAGGTCAACGCGTCGAACACGTCGACAATCGCGAACAGTCTCGCATTGAAAGGTATCGCCTCGCCTCTCACGCCGCGCAAGTAGCCCGTTCCATCATATTTCTCGTGATGAAACGCGACGACGTCGCGCGCCTTTGCGAGCCATTTCGATTCACCAACGATGTCTTCGCCGATGGAGACATGGGTCTTGATCGTCTCGAACTCGGAAACGCTCAGTTTTCCCGGCTTGAGCAGGATGCCGTCCGGTATACCGATCTTGCCCACATCGTGCAGGAAGGCGCCGGCGATCAATGCCGCAATTTCGTCCTTCGGCCGCCTCAATGCTTGCGCCAGCCTGACCACATAGAGCGTAACGCGATAGTTATGCGCATCGGTGTCCGAATCGCGCTTGGCGATGGCGCTGCCAAGGGTGCGCATCAGTTCGACGTTGCTGTCGAGCAGCGCATCGGAGAGCCGGAGCGTGTCCCGGTTGAGCGCCACGATGACCGGATACAGCGCCAAAGTGGTCAACGCGACCACCAACAGCACGAGCAGCAGCGCATCGCGCACCCGGTGCGCGATCGCCTCCAGGGTTTGGGGCGCGACCCGATAGATGCCCTCGAAGTAACCGAAGATCCTGTTCCCGGACGAAACCAAGGGCATAAGGACCTGGATGTAGAGCGTATCGTCCACCCGGATCTTGTTGTGATGGTGATCTCCCAAGGCCGGAAAATCGTGGCGGTGCGCTGCCGCGGCGGCCGCCAGATCAGGATTCTCTGTTTTCCATACCTCGATCAGCAGCCGTTGCTCGGAGGAATACAGCCTGAGACTGACGAAGTGGGTTTGTTCGAGAAACTCGCGCAGCGCCTGGCGATGCTCTTCGGGGTCGCCGTAGAACATCGCGGCATTGGCGGGCGTGTTGAAATGTCCGGCGGCTTCGGTCACCAGATCGAACACGACATTGTCCACCCGGCGGCTTTCCATCCAGAAGGTCAGCGCACCGAGGACCACGGACAGGATCAGCCACGCCGGCACGAGGCGCGCCACCACCTTCCGCTGAATCGAGGAAGTCACTGGTGCTTCTGGTCAGACATTCGTCGAGGACAAGACGAGCCGAGGGCGCGAGGGGCGGGTCGCATCAGCTCCGGATGCGGTTGGGTGCCTCTTCACATCGGGTGCGGACGCTGTATACTTTTTCCACCGGGAGAATCGCAACGATGCCATCGCCCAGGGATCCGGAATGGGCGGTATCCAGTATGGCCTGCGCGATGGATTCGGCCCTGTCCTGTTCCAGATAGATTTCGATTTTCACCTGGTCCACCAGCCAGTCGCGCGAAAAAAGGTTCGCGTGCGCGCCGAAGCCTTTTGCCCTGGTTACAGTGAGGCCATGCACGCCCATTTCCTGAAGTGCTTTTTCCACCGGCTCCAATGCGAGCGGCCGGATGATCGCGACAACGAGTCTGAGTTCCATAGTCGTCCCTCATTTGGTTGCTAACCAGTACTTCCCCTCTGTTTTGCGGCGCCGGCCCTCACGCCTTCCTTGCGCAGCGCGAATTCCTTCACCAGCCCATAGATCGCCGGAATCACGATCAACGTCAGGATGGTGGATGAAATCATCCCGCCCACCATGGGCGCCGCTATCCGACGCATGACTTCGGAGCCGGTGCCGCTGCCCCACATGATAGGCAGCAGGCCGGCCATGATCGCCACCACGGTCATCATTTTCGGCCGCACGCGCTCCACCGCGCCTTCCATGATCGCCGCGTAGAGATCGGCCGTTGTGACCTTGCCGCCCTCGGCCGCGCGCCGCGCCTTGACCGTCTCCCAGGCATGATCGAGGTAGATCAGCATGACCACGCCGGTCTCGGCGGCAACGCCGGCGAGCGCGATGAATCCCACCGCCACCGCCACGCTCATGTTGTAGCCGAGCAGCCACATCAGCCACACCCCGCCCACCAGAGAGAAAGGTACCGACAGCATCACGATGATGGTCTCGGTGAGCCGCCGGAAATTCAGGTACAGCAGCAGGAATATGATCACCAGCGTGAGCGGCACCACGACCGCAAGCTTGGCCTTGGCGCGCTCCATGTACTCGAACTGGCCGCTCCAGGTGGCGTAGTAGCCGGCCGGGAATTTCACCTGCTCGCGCACCGCCTTCTGCGCATCGCTGACATAGCCGCCGATGTCGCGATCGCGAATGTCGACAAAAATGTAAGCCGTCAGCAGCGCGTTCTCGGTGCGGATGGCGGGAGGCGCCTGCATCAGGCTCACGCGCGCGACCTGCCCCAGGGGAATCATGGCGCCCCCCATGATCGGCACCAGCACCTGGCTGGCGATGGCCTGCGGGTCCTGCCGCAGTTCGCGCGGATAGCGCACGCTGACGCCGTAGCGCTCCAGCCCTTCCACCGTGGTCGTCACCATCTCGCCCCCGAGGGCGACGCCGATCACGTCCTGCAGTTCGCCCACGCTCAAGCCGTAGCGCGCCAGCGCCAGGCGGTCGGGTTCGAGGTCGAGGTAATAGCCGCCGGTGACGCGCTCGGCGTAGGCGCTGGTGGTGCCGGGAACGGTTTTCAC
>ERZ1292630.4189-Hain-H41-02um-R3-4189-length-12333-cov-5_pt1 | contig 12333 bp, 7 predicted proteins | sample MGYA00564408_ERZ1292630 | MGnify/ENA primary metagenome ERZ1292630 (study PRJEB36523, sample SAMEA6512641) | groundwater metagenome | collected 2019-01-08 | study: AquaDiva: Metagenomics assemblies of 32 groundwater samples | reverse complement strand
GTGCGTTGCAAACCGACGGTGTGATCGTTCACGCCATAGGCGGTGTTGAGGACCACGTGCACTTGGCCGTGAGCGTGCCGCCCACGCTCAACATCAGTGAGTGGATCAGCTCTTTTCCGAGCCGAATCGGCGTTCGAGATCGTTGACCATGCGGCGGACCTGCCGCGGGTCGCGCTTCGCGTGGAACTGCCCGGACAATTTCGCCCGGTCAAAGAACGCTTCGTCGCCGCTGATCCGCCGGCCGATTCACACACGTTTCGGGACTTGGAGCGGCGCCGGATTCGAATCCGGCATGCCGTGTCCCGGTCGGTGGGCGTAGATCAACCAGTACGCGACCGGAATCACAAACAGCGTAAACGCAGTGGAGGCGAACAGGCCGAAGATCAACGCCCACGCCAACCCGGAGAAAATCGGATCGATGGCGATCGGGGCGGCGGACAGCATCGCGGTCGCCGCGGTGAGCAAAATCGGGCGGAGTCGTACGATGCGACTCTCCATGATCGCGTCGAACAGCGTCCGGCCTCGCGCCAGGGACAGGTGAATGAAGTCCACCAGAATCGTCGAGTCGCGCGTGACGATGCCCGCAAGCGCGATCATCCCGATCATCCCCGTGGCGGTGAAGAAGGTCGGATCGGCGTAGCCGCCGACCTGTGCCCCGGTCACCACATTCAACAGCCAGAATCCCGGCATGATCCCAAGAATGCTCAGCGGGATCGCCAGCATCACCACAAGCGGAATGGCGAATGAGCCAGTCTGGGCCACCAGTAAAACGTAAATCGCAATCAACGCCGCGCCGAACGCCAGCCCCAGATCGCGAAAGACATCCAGGGTGATCTTCCACTCGCCCTCGCCGGCGAAGTCGATCCGAAAACCATCCGGCAAATGCCACGCTATCCCGCCGCCGCTGCGGAGAAAGGAACGGGATTCGACGGCTCTCGGCACGGACCCGGCGACCCATCCGCCGCCCGGGATCGCAGTAGCGCCCTGGGCCGGCTCTGGGCTCGCAGCGCGATCGGCAGTTACATCGACGACCACGTCAGCGGGCGGTCGCCCCGCCGTTTCCGCAAAGAGATAAACGACTCGCCGAAGGTTCTTGTGATAGATCGTCCTGCGAACCGGAGCCTCTCTCCACCGACCGAGTTCAGCGAGCGGAACCAGATCACCCGACGTCCCTTTGACGTGAACCTGTGCCAGGTCCATGGCACTGGATCGCAGGGCGCGGGGTATGCGGAGTTCGATGACAAGCGGATTTCGTTCCCGCGGCAGATGAACCTGTCCGGCCGCCGATCCTTTCACGCAAACCCGCAGGGTCTCGACGATGTCGGTCACGCTGACGCCGCTTAACGCGGCCTTTTCGCGATCCGTCTCGAACACAAGCTTGTTCCAATCCGCCTCCAGCGAATCGTCGATGTCAACGACGCCCGGCTCGGCCTCCAACCGAACGCGGACCGTTCGAGCCGCGGAGGCGAGGTCTTGATACGTGTGATCGGAGCGACCGTAGACCTCCGCAACCACGCTCGAAAGAACCGGCGGCCCCGGCGGAATTTCGACGATCTTAAAGCTGGCGCCATGGCTTTCGCCGATGCGCGTCAAACCGTCCCGAATGCGAAGTCCGATCGCGTGACTCTGGTCGCGCCGGCTCTTCTTGCCGACCAGATTGACGCGAACCTCCGCGACTCCGGGCCCTTCGCGCAGGTAGTAGTGCCGCACCATGCCGTTGAAATCCATCGGTGACGCGACGCCCACGTACGAAGTGAAATCCGTCACCTCCGGCACTTGCCGCAGATAATCTTCGACCTCGCGCGCCGCCGCGTCGGCTCGCTCGAGCGACGTGCCTTCGTCGAAATCCAGAACCAGCAGCAGCTCGTTCTTGTTGTCGAAGGGCAGCATCTTGAGCGGGACGTGGCGAGTCGCCGCCAGCGCGGCCGCCCCCGCCGTGAGCAATCCCATCCCGATCAAGAACCCCCACGCCGTCACTCGTGAACGAAGCAGCGGCGCCATGAGCGGATAAAATACACGGTAAAGCCACGTGTTCTTCACACGTTCGACATCGTGCGGGTCCGCCGAAGCGTCTTCACTTCCCGTCCGGCCCGCGTACTTCCGCTTGAGCACGTGATACGACATCCACGGCGTGATCGTGAACGCCACGACCATCGACATCGCCATTGCCACCGGAACGTTGAGCGCCATCGGCCGCATGTACGGGCCCATCATCCCCGTGATAAAAGACATCGGCAGAAACGAAGCAATGACCGCCAGGGTGGCCGTGATCAGCGGCGGGCGAATCTCCGACACCGCTTCCAGAACAACGTCGCGCGAAGCTCGCCCGCGCATACTGAAATGACGCGTAATGTTTTCGACGTCCACGATCGGATCGTCCACCAGCAACCCCAGCGAGAGAATCAACGCAAAGAGCGTAACCCGGTTGATGGTGAACCCGAAGAGCAGATTGACCGCCAGCGTCAGTCCGAACACGACCGGTATCGCCACCGCGACGATCATCGCTTCGCGCCACCCCAGCCCGATGGTCAGCAACGCGACCACGATGAACACCGCCACCGCGAGCGCCTCGACCAGTTCGCTCACCTTCTCGTTCGCGGTCAATCCGTAATTGCGGGTAATCACGACGTCGATGTCGTCGGGGATGATGTCGGCCTTCAGTTGTTCGGCGACGCGCAGCACCTCCCGCGCCACCGTGACCGCGTTCGTTCCCTTTTTCTTGGCAACGGCGATGGTGACCGCCGGATTCGTCGCGAATTCGGTCTTCGTCGGTGCGACGACGCCCACGAGCGACCCCGGCGACTCGCCCTGATCTTCAAAGCCGCGGGCCGGACCCCAGCCGTGTCGAACGTAGCTCGTCGCTTCATCGGGGCCGTCGATCACTTGCGCCACGTCCTTGAGCAGCACAGGTCGGTCGTTGTGAATGCCGACCACCAAATCCTGCAATTCCTCGGGCCGCACAATCGCGCCGCCCGCCTCGACGCGAACGAATCGGTCGTCACGCGTGAAGTCGCCGACCACGCCGGAGGTGTTGGTCACGCGAATCGCTCGCTGAACTTCCAGCGCGGACACCGCGTAAGCCTGCATTCGCGCGGGATCCAGATACACATGAGCCACGCGCCGCAGGCCACCGACGACGTACGCCCGCGACAGGTTTTCGACTTCGGAAAGGCGACGGGCCGCTTCCTCGGCCACGCGGCGAAGCACGTACTCGCTCGATGCCGCGCTCGTCAGCGTCAGCGTGACCATCGGAACGTCGTCAATCTCGACCGGCTTGACGACCCACCCCGTCACGCCGGGCGGGACCGTGTCGATGTGCTCGTCGATTCGTTTATAGAGCTTGACCAGGCTGCGCTCCCGGTCCTCGCCCACGTAGAAGCGCACCGTGATGACGGCCTGCTCGTCCCGCGACATGGAGTACACGTATACAACGCCGTCGATCTCGTACAGGAGCTTCTCAAGCGGCGTCGCCACAAGCTGCTCCACTTCTTCCGAGGAGTAACCGGGGCAGCTCACGTACACGTCCGCAAGCGGCACGACGATCTGCGGGTCTTCCTCGCGGGGGGTGATGACCAGGGCGGCGCCTCCGACGGCGGCTGCCAGCAATACCAGGATCAAGGATAGATTGGAGCCAAGGAACGCACGAACGATCGCATTGGTGAAACCATGCGGAGCGACCCCGGTTTCATGGTGCATGGGTGCGGGCGTCATCGCGGCTCACCGACGCCTCCCGCCGCGTCCGATTCAACACGCTCCCCTTCCGCCAAACCGGAGAGCACTTCCACATCGCCGTCGAATGCTCGCCCGAGCTGCACGGCCCGCCGCTGCAACGAGCCGCCCGCCGCCACGTGGACGATATCCATTTGCCCGATGCGACGAACGCACTGACGCGGTATGACGAGGACGTCCTCTTCGTCGAGCGGGATCAGCAGCCTTCCGAACATCCCGGAATAGATGCCCGGCGGACACGGCCCCGTTACCTTGACGGAAAACGTCCGGCTCGCCGCCTCGGCCTCCGGGACGATTTCGCTGACTCTTCCCTGGCATCGCCGCTGAATCGCGTCGATTTCAACGTCCACGGTCTGCCCCACGGTCAGGCGTCGCGTCAGCGATTCGCGCACGCTGGCCAGAAGCTGCATGTGCGTCGGATCATAAAGCGTGAGAAGCACCTGGCCGGGCGTAGCCGTGTCGCCCACATTGACCTTCTTGTCGATCACGACGCCGCTGATCGGCGAGACGATCGTGGCATAGTCCAAAATCGTCCGCGCCTCGTTCGCCGCGTGCTCGGTTCGAGCAAGCTCGGCGTCCGCCGACTTCAACTGCGTTTGCACTCGATCCCACTCGATCGGCGCCGCCGCCCCGTCGGCGAACAGTTTCTTGACTCGCTCGTATTCGATGTTCGCCTGTTCACGAGCGGCACGCGCCCCCGCCACGGCCGACTGGGCCTGCTCCAGGCGGGCCTTGAGGTCACGATCATCCAGCCGCACCAGCACGTCGCCTTCGGTCACGGGCTGTCCGGCGGTGACGGTTACGTCGACGATTCTCGCCAGCAACTTCGCGGCGACGGCGGCTTCGTTGACTGCTCGGATCGTTCCGACCGAATACTCGTAACGAGGGACACGTATTCTCCGCGCGACCACAAGACGGCCTTCATCTACCGGCCGACGGGCATCGACCGCCACGGCACGCTCAGCATCGGCCCGGTCGATCTTGCGATGAAACGCCCCCGCAAGCCACATCATCAGAAGCACCGTCACCGCCAGAAATGCGACGCCGACAAGTATCGAGCGAATCACTTGAAAGGGCATCTTCATGAGACACGCTTCCCCAACTCGAACCGGCGACCGCGCGGCCCCCGGTCAACTTCGTGCCGCCAATCCAACCCTGATGAGATTGCTCTCCGGCATGGAAAGCGATGTTAAACCAGGTTCCCCGTCGGCGTTCGGGGAAAAATCCTCGGACGCGCCGTGGCACCGGCGATTCACGCAAAGTCTAATAGCTTCTAACAGAACCGGGAGCGGAAGCGACCGGCCCGTCGTTTTCCGGCTTCGGTAAGATGGCCCCGCGCTTTCGCTTGGGGTTCTGTTAGACGCGCTTGCTCAGCTCTTTTCCGAGCCGAACCGGCGTTCGAGATCGTTGACGATGCGGCGGACCTGCCGCGGGTCGCGCTTCGCGTGGAACTGCCCGGACAATTCCGCCCGGTCAAAGATCGCTTCGTCGCCGCCGATCCGCCGCCGGGGCCGCAGCGTGGCGAGGTCCAGAGAGCCGCTCAGTCCCTCTCCGATCCAATCCCGTGAAAAGAACAGCGATCCCGCCCCCTCGAACGTCGTACCCGAACGTCCGCCAATGAGCGCATACGTCACCGTGCCGTTGATCTGCGTATCCTGGGCGATCGTCTTGCCGGGGATGCACCGCCACACGCCCCGGACGACCATCACCTGTGTGAGCTCCGGCAAGTCGCCGCGGGCCGCCTGACCGCGACGCAAAACCAGCGTGAGATTCCCTGATTTGTCGATGTCATAGTACGACTCGTCGAACGTCTCCCGATACCGCTTGGTCTCGCCCGATGCACGATGATCGACGATTTCAAACGCCGACGGCGCCACCGAACAACCCGTCGAGGCCGCGAGCCCAACGATGAATACGCGTGCAACGCCCGCAACGAAAAGATCGAACCGCACCCGGAAATCGTGTGGGCGTTGGACGCGCGATTCATGCGCAGGAATCGGATAAATCGCGTCGGGTTTTTCGCGATCATTCACGGTGGCGGAACGTAGCCCGGCGCTTTCCCTGTGTCAATCATCGCGTCGGGAGTCACCGCACTCGCGGACGGGTCCGTGACGGTTCCGGCAGGAAACGGGCGTGTTGATCAGAACCCCAAGCGCGGGGCGGTCCGTGTGGGTCCGTGCCGGGCGCATGACCTGCAATCAGAACCCCGACCGGAAGGGAGGGGCCAAGCTTCGGCATGGTTGTTGCCGTCGCGGCGTTGGTAATTTGGCCCGTCCCCGGCGCGCCGGGGCTCCGGGTTCGGATCAGGCGGCGTGTCCGATCCGGAACAGGATCGCCGAAACTGTTACGGACCCCCGCACTCACGGACCAACGCCGCCTGCGACAACTTCAAAAACATTGAAAACCGTACCTCCGCGCCGTGCATGGTTGGAAGGCCGTCCGGGCATCCGTATAATTCGGACGGCCAAAGAAACGTTGGCCCACACGCGAAGCATGTGTGCGTGCCCGGCACGAGTTCGATTCGGACTTCGGAGCACTTTGTGACGACCACGCCCTGCGGGGGGAAAAAAATCTGGCGACTGGGCGTCGTTTCCTTCCTGAACGCCAAACCGCTCATCGAGGGATTGGAGGCCGACCCGAACGTTCGCATCATCCATGATGTGCCGTCGCGCCTCGCGCCCATGCTCGACGACGGTCTCGTCGACGTCGCACTGGTTCCCGTCATCGATCTCGTCCAGGATGATCGCCGCTGGAAAATCGTTTCCGACGCCTGTATCGGCTGCGACGGTGAGACGCTGACTGTTCGGATCTTTTCCCGCGTACCGCCCGATTCCATCCGTCGGCTCCATATCGACGGCGATTCGCACACGTCCGTCGCCCTGGCCAGGATCCTGTGGCGGGAACTGTACGATCGCGAGCTTGAAATGCTGCCCTTCGAAGGCGACGAAACGGTTGACGACTGCCAAGCCGTGCTCCTCATCGGCGACAAGGTCGTCAACAACACGTTGATCGACTACAACATCGAGACCGACCTGGGGTCCGCCTGGAAGTCGCTGACTTCGCTCCCTTTTGTGTTCGCCGTCTGGGCCGCCCCGCGCGATCTCGACCTGGCCGGACTCGCCGCCCGTTTGTCGCTGGCCCGAGACGCCGGCGTCGCCTCCGCCGAGTTGATCGCCGCCGACTACGGCCCCGGTCTCAACTGGCCCATCGTCCTGGCCAAACGCTACCTCACCAAGCGGCTCAAGTTTTCGATGGGTCCGCGGGAGAGGCTCGGACTGGCGAAGTTCTTTGAACTTGCCCGCAAGCACGGCCTGGTCCAATCCACGCAGGAGGTCGTGTTCGCATGACCATCGCCGTTGATCCGACGACGCCGCCAGCGACCGCGCGCCTCAGTGACGACGACGCAATGTCCCTCTATCTGGATTGCACGATCCACGAGCTCGGCCGCCGCGCCCACGAAATCACGATGCGGCTGCACCCCGAGCCGTACCGCACTTACGTCGTCGATCGCAACATCAACTACGCCAATTACTGCACGGCCAGGTGCATCTTCTGCAATTTCAAGGCCGATCCGCCGGGCATGGACACCGGCCGCAAGGACCTGCCGGACGGGTACGTGCTCTCGTTCGAGGAGATCGGCGGGAAGATCGAGGAGTTGATCGCCATCGGGGGCACGCAAATCCTCATGCAGGGCGGTCTCGTTCCGGCCGAGATGCTTCCGTTCGAGTGGTACCTCGATCTGCTGCGCTTCATCAAACGGGAGTTCCCCGGCATTCACGTCCACGCCTTCAGCCCGCCGGAGATACACGCTTTTCACGAAATCTTCGGCATGAGTGTTCGCGACGTGCTGCTCCGTTTCCAGGAGGCCGGTCTGGATTCGATCCCCGGCGGCGGCGCCGAGATTCTCGTCGACCGCGTTCGCAACAAAATCGCCCGCGGCAAGACCGACACCGGGCAATACCTGCATGTCATGCGCGAGGCGCACGGGATCGGCATGCGCACGAGCATCACGATGATGTTCGGCCACATCGAAACGATTCCGGAACGCATCGAACACCTTCGACGCATCCGCGACCTGCAGGACGAAACCGGCGGCTTCACCGCGTTCATTTGTTGGACCTTTCAGCCGGGGGACACCCCCCTGGGGCGAATCCCCCAGTTTGACGCCGATTACGCCGGCCTGCCCGACGGCAAGCACCTCAAGCTGGCCGACGCCGGCGAATACCTCCGCATGACCGCGCTCTCGCGAATCTATTTGGACAACATCCAAAACGTCCAGTCGAGTTGGGTCACGCAGGGTGTTAAGATAGGACAACTGGCCCTGTTCTTCGGGGCCAACGACATGGGTTCGGTGATGATGGAAGAAAACGTCGTCTCCGCCGCCGGAACCACCTTTCGGCTGACCGAGCAGCAAATCCGCGACGCAATCACGGGGGCCGGTTGGGCCCCGCGAAAGCGTAATTTCCACTACCAACTGATTAGCTAATCGGTCTGGAGGGCGTCCTGGAATTGACGAGCCGTGAGTTTTTAGCCCGCGCGAATGATCGTTTTCTTGGTTTGAGGATGCCTCTTAATCAGCGGGACAGGTCGCTGGTCCGGTCCCGTCTTGAGGTTCGGCCGACTTCGATCAGGTTTCGTATTTTTGTGTGGCGTTCCGAAACCCGCCTCTGCTACAATGGGGCTTCGCAATCGACGGATAGAGTGCCTGGGGGCGGCTGGGGAGCGGCCATTCCGGTCGCTGTTTCCTTGGGTTCGGAACGCTTGTGGCGGAATGAGGCGGCATGCGGTAGCCGCGCGCGGCCCTCTCGATTGGATTGACGCTCGGCGATTTGGTTTGGTCGGTTGGCGGTATTTCCCAGGCGAATAGTGCGCGGGAGGGGAGGATGTCGGATCCATGCCTGGCGTTGCCTGGGTGAAACACGGCTCGGAATTACGTTGAAGCAGGTAGGGCAGGTCTCGGACCTGCCGCCGCCATTCGTTTCGCGATCCAATAGTGTTGCGGCAGGTCAAGAGACCTGCCCTACTCCCCTTTGCTGCCGAGAGTCGTACGCCGGCGATTACACCCCGGCGCGATGAACGATGTGCCGCGACGCCGAGCAGCGGCGTCATCGCCCCTGAACAGTGGACGTCCCTTGCGATGGATCTAGAGGCGATTTGGAAACGTGCTCGCGCGGACCTGACCATTTCCATGCCCCAACGGGGACAGGACGTCTTCCTTTGGGAGCACACCGTGCGGGTGGCCAAAAGCGCGGAATACATCAGCCGCGTGCCGGAAATTCAGGCGTACGCCCCGGACGAGGTCGCGGTTCTCGCGGCGGACCTTTACCATGACGCGGGGTGGGTCGTCCGCCTGCGCGCCGGCGAAATCGAACGCCACGAAATCCTCCTGGGGCCCGCACCCGAATCCGCCTGCACGGAGGGGGCGCAAATGATGGAGCGGTCGCTGAAGGACCTCATCCCGCCCGAAACACTGGACCGTGCCGGCGCCGCGATTCGCGCCCGAAACGACCGCCGGACGGAGCAAATCGAAACGCAGATCATCGCTGAAGCCGACAACCTTGAAGAATTCGGTCTGATGTTTTTGTGGCCCGCGATCCGTCGCGGCGCATTCGACGGCAAAGGGGTTCAGTCGATTCTGGATACCTGGCGCCGTCGAAAAGAATACCAGTTTTGGACCGCCCGGCTGACCGATTCGTTCCGGTTTGAGACCACTCGCAATCTGGCGGTCGCTCGACTCGCCCGTTTGGAGACCTTCATGACCGATCTGCTCATCCAGCAAGAGGTGCAGGACCTTCGTCAGGCGATTCAAGCCGGTCGCAAGACGCCTGCTGTGCCCGCTTTCGGGTCGGTCTCAACACGCAGAAGCGCGGAAAAACACGGCGGTTGACACCGCGTGGGGCGCGGACTTATAATAGACGACGTGGGTTTTCAGTCCGCGTGCGATCGGATTGCCGACGCGGAGGGTGCGGGGACCGGCAACAGCATCGATGTCGGATCGGACCGTCGGCGCCGTGAGCCGGCGGTTGGAAGCGCGGGGGGCGCTTCGCCGAGACCCAAAGGGGGTAGGATTCGCCTTACGGCGTTTGCCCGCTGCTTATGCCGCTGTCTTACCCCGGATGAGGTCGGTGCTTTTTTCTCGGACTTTGGGGTTTGTGCGCAATTTGAATCCGCGCAACTATTGAGTCACGCCGGGTAACCGGCTAAACTAGGGTAAATTCTGGGTGGATCGCAGGCGACCGCTTGCATCCGCGTGGGCTGTGTCTAAGAAGGGGACGAGCAAATGTTCAAGCTGTTTACGCGCGCGGCATGGTTGGGCTGCTGTATTGGCGTGGTGATGAGCGGGGCCGACGCCTTGGCCGCCGCGACGGTTTCACTCAAAGCGGTGAAGATAAACGGAGTCGCTATCCCTGGGGGACCGACGAACACCATCGACGTCGTGCCCGGCGATACGATCACGGCGGAATTGATGTTTTCGGGATGGGGGAATCCCAAGTTCGACGCCTTGGGCGGCGGCACCGGGCTCGTGCGCACCTATCAGGCGCAAGTCGCCGGTCTTATGGGTGTGCAAAGCAGCGGTCCGGGGCGCGGGCTTGTGCTGCCCATTGGTTGGGACGCGCCGCTGATTAAGGATTTCCCGCCTTGCGATGATCCGCTTTACCTTGTCCCGAATGTCCAGTTCGGCTGTGTCGGCACGACCTTCAACGCGAGTCTAATGGGATCCATTGACAACCCAAACTTACGCGCCGACTTCTTGTTGTTCGGTTTCGGATCGACGATTGCGGTGGCGAACGATTCGCTCGATAACAAATGGGGCGGCACTATTCACGATAGTGACGGACAGTTCGATGCCGGCGGCGCCTACTACGGCGGCACGTTCAACCTGAAGGCGATGCCCGCGAGGGCGGCAGATGGGAGGCCCGCGATGTGCGGTAGGTTCACCTTCGATCTGGTTAACGACAGGACCGCGACGTTCATCTGCAACCCCCTGACTCCGCCGTACTGTGCGCTGCCCGTGCTGCAATCGCTTGTGATCAACGGCCCGCCTTGCCCGGGGATTCGCGGTGCCTGTTGTAACACAACTACGGGTAAGGGTGTCTGTACGGACGATGTTTTGGACACGGATTGTCGGGACGCAGGGGAGCGATTTGGCGGTCCAGGATCAACCTGTGCGACGCTCGATCCGCCGTGCATCATTCCGCCGAACCGCATCGTGTCCAGCAATCCGCTGCAATGTGCGATCGACGCCCGCATCCCATTCCTGCAAGGTCAGCCGACTCAGCGGCGCGGTTTCCAGTCTATCGCGCTGACGTTTGAGAGAACAGCCGGGGAGACCGAGGATGGCGCGGGCGACTACACGGTTCAGACGTTTGGAACGGGCCCGGGTAGCCCGACGATCAGCAACGTCGTGCTGAACGGAACCGTGGCGACGGTCACCTTCGTCGCCCCGATTCCGACAAGGAAGTGGAGCTGCGTGCTGCACAACGCGAGCAACACGCGGCGTTGTATCGGTGGTCTGCCTGCGGACGCGAACGGCGACCGCACCGCGGCGCCGGTCGATATTCTGGACATCATCGACAACCTCAACGGCGTGACCAACCCGCCGCTGGCGATCTACCAGTGCGACATCGATCGCAGTGCGTTGTGCGCTCCGGCGGACATCCTGATGGAAATCGACCTGCTCAATGGCGCCAGCGGCTACCCGGTTGCCAACGGGACGACTCTTCCGGCGTGTCCGAGCACGACGGGACCGTGACGTTAGGATGAATTCGACCGCGTCCTCGCGGCGATGATTGTGTAAAAACAACGCGGCGTGGCGGTTGGTGCTCACCGACCTCCACGCCGCGTTCCTTTTTCTTCCGGCGTTTCGGTCAGACGGGCGCCGGAACGGGCATGTGTTGCCGCCTGAGATTGACCAGTGGGATCGTCACGTGGTCGCACTCCTTTGTCGGTTCAGCAGGTCGCCCCGGCGAAGGGCGTAGCCGCCTCGGGCCGGATCGATTCGGCGTGGGAAATCCGCGTGCGCGGAACAATTCGCGGCGCGGTCGCGCGGGTGAACAGGATCGAGCGAAACGCCTGAAGATTCGCCTTGATGTCCTCGAAGCTGCGCAACTTGGTCAGGCGGCGGAGCAGGTATCGCGGGCGAAAATAAAATTCGCGGCAGGCGATCTTGTACATGCGGTTCACGTCCCCGCTCGACACGGTGGGCAGGTCGAGCACCGAATTGGCGAGGTCGTAGTCGTTCCAGTCGAGCGTGCGTAAGTGACCGTTGCGCCTGGCCCAGTCGAACATCTGCGTGCCCGGATACGGCGTGGTGATGTTGAAAAGAGCGATGTCCGGGTCCAGCTCCCTGGCGAAGTCGATGGTGCGCCTCATGCTGGCGATGGTCTCGCCGGGATTGCCGAACATGAAGGCGGCCCGCACCGTGATGCCCGCGTCCTGAACCATCCGCACCGCACGACGCGTTTGCTCGATGTCGATGGGCTTGCGGACGTTTTGGAGGATTTCCGGATCCGCCGACTCGATGCCGAACAGAATCTGGTGACACCCCGCGGCACGCATCTTCTTCCGCAGTTCCACGGGCGTCGACCGGCCCAAACTGCGGCG
>ERZ1292630.4188-Hain-H41-02um-R3-4188-length-12334-cov-6_pt1 | contig 12334 bp, 7 predicted proteins | sample MGYA00564408_ERZ1292630 | MGnify/ENA primary metagenome ERZ1292630 (study PRJEB36523, sample SAMEA6512641) | groundwater metagenome | collected 2019-01-08 | study: AquaDiva: Metagenomics assemblies of 32 groundwater samples | reverse complement strand
TCCGAGAAGGCGAAATGGGAGGGAGAGAGGATAAAAGCGACCGGATCTCACCGACAAAAAGAAGCACGATGCGATGTGCTCGTTTCGTGTGTCGGCGTTCGGGGAACCGTGCCTGTTGATTTGCGAACAAAAAAAAGTGGTGCGAGGAAAAGTAGCCGGGGCAGGACGGGAGAAGAGATGGCGTCAAAGAACAGCGTGAGATGATAGTGGGAGGAAGCGAGAAATAGATAGAGATGGAGAGAGGGTGAAGAGGGAGGGAGATGGAGAGGAGAAGCGGCCACGTCGTCGGACCGGCGAAACGTTCCTCTCCGTTGTCGCCCCGCATCGTGGCCTCCAAAGCGTTGAAGGAATGCCATCGTCGATCCCACGAAGCAAAATTGCTGCGTTACAATCGTGGACGACATCAACCACGCCGTGGACGACATCAACCGACCGACTTGCACCCACAGAAGCCGCGGGCACATGTGATGCGCAGCGTCCACGGTTGAAAAATTCCCCCAGCTGCGTGTGCCGCCGGCCACGAAAGGACCAAAAAAAGAGCAAAGAGGAAAAAGGGGGCGAAGAGGGGGCGGGAAGAGGAGCAAGTGTCGAGATAGAGAGAGAGAGAGACAGTATGTGTGAAAAAATATGATGAGAGGGCTAGAGACCGTTGTGTCGGACATAAACCCATCATCTTTTTTCCCTCGGCCGCGGGTTGGTGAAGATGATTCATCATCATTTCGCGACCCCCCTCGCTTGAGGCGGAAGGGGGACGGGAAGAAGCAGGTGGTGGGAGACGAGGTGCCATCAACGGCTGTTCAGGAAATACCTGGAATAGCCGCGGCACGCTAACATCAACATCGTCACCACTGTGGTTGCGATGAACTTGTAAAGCCGACGATTGATAGGGGCCGGTGGAACCGCATTCGACAATGGCAGTAATTTCGAACTCGCGTCCAGGTCACTGAGCCGAGCGGCCCGATTGGCGTTGGCGGGCGTCACCGGGATGATCACGGTCGATGTCGTCGACGCGAGGTGCCTCGCGCCGGTGTAGAACTCCAAACACGCCCCTGCGTAAACCCACCGAGGAAGGTAGTCCGGTTGGAGACGGGCGCCGCCGTTCACCAACGAAATCCATCCACCTTGCTCTCCATCACCACCGCCTTCCGCAGGCGACAGGCCCCCCACTCCAACGGCCCCCCCACCCGGTTCCCCCGTATCGACACGACAAGGACGACACTTGACGAACGACGATCCAACATGGTACGCCCCGTTAAAATGACGATAGCCCAGAACGACCACGGGTAGAAACACGCCTGCCTCGAGCGGCTGCACGCGCCAGATATGCTTGACAAGGACAGGCAGACTCGTGCAGACGACGCGCGATGGAAACTGCGTGACCACCAAGTCGGTGGCGGACGTGGCCGTCTCGATGTCGTCGTCGTCACGGCTGCTGTTGTTGGATGCATCCTGTTCTTGTGGTGACGAAAGAGGGGAGGCGGTCACCGATGGGCTGCCGCTTTTGTTCTGCCGGCGTGGCATCGACGACGGTTGGTGTTGTGGCGGCCGAAGCGCCGTGACGTTGCATACGATGGACCTCCCGGTGGCGGCCGCGACGGAGAGCACACGCTCCTCGCAGGAGATATAGGTGACGAGAGGTAGGGACGAAGGGTCCTTCTCAGCGGACGAGGAGGGGCACGCCATTGCCATGCAGCTGTGGCCTCGGCTGAATTCTGGGAGGGACGAGTTCTCACCGTAGTTCGGAACGTCCACGACCGTCAGAGATTTTTGAATTTGGGAGGTTTCATTTGCGTTGGTCGCGGCGGCGGGGTTCAAGGGTGCCGAGGAACCTCCACGTCGCGGCTGGGTGATCGACAGCGAAGGCGAAACGGACATTGTAGTCTCCGATTTCTTTTCCGAGCCACTCTGCGACGCCGACAACGAGTACTGAGCGGTGAGTGTCCAGTTGATGCTGAAGCTCGCGGACCCGTTACTGTGAAATTGAGTGAACCGCCAGTTCATAGATTGTCCGGCGAGCAACGTGACGTAGCACGCGCCGAGGCAGTTCTTGTTCGCCGTTCCATTGGGGAAGCTCACGAGAACGGTGCCGCCGGCCGCGGCGATGTTAGGCGACACGGACAACGCCACGCGTCGCCCCCTCACCGTTCCGTTCTTATTCACGGAAAAGGTCGGATACGGTAGGCGGGCGAATTGGCAGGCCGGACCGTAGAAACCGGAAGGACACGCGCACGACATGGGAAAATACACGGCGCGGTCGACGTTTTGCGGAGGGCACGTGCCCCCGTTGCTACACGCCAGACAGGCGATGCATGCGAGCGGATTGAGCTTCGCGCGTTGAGTGGAGACGCACTTTTCCACCAGGACGGCGTTGGTGGATACCAACGTCCAAGGCCCACTGGCGGTGAGACCGGCGCAAATGACGACATGGGCGCCACCGTTGCGAATGTCGAAAAGGGTCACGGTGTCCAAAATGTGACTCCCGTTGGTGGCGAAGGAGGAAATGAGAACGCCAGCATTATCGATGGGCGTGGTACAGAGGTCCATCGAGGTGTCAAAGCGCACGTGCGTGAAGGGCGCCGCGAGCGCCTGAAGCGACATCGAGAATGTGAGCGGGTTGCCATAGAGCAGCGTCGTGGCGGGTAGCTGCGGGTCCAACGTGAAGCTGCGCCGGGGTGGTTCCGCGATGCCAACGTGCAACTGCGCATGCGAATGCCCCGTCGGCGTCGAAATGGCAAACGTTGGGGTGACGAACGTTCCGTTCGCACGGGTGCGCCAACAAACCGTGTAGATGCCCTGCGCCGTACTCGGCACATCGATCCATCCGTGCGTGCCGTTGTGCGTGATCGCCTGAAGGGCGACCACGAAGGCAGTGCAATTGACATCACTCGACACACCGATGTCATACGTGTAACCAAGGGCGATTTGAACCGTCATGGTTACATTGGGATTACATTCGACATAGAGTCGGAAGGGCGTCGCCACGGGGGCGCCAAAGGTAGGCGTTAAGAAGAGCGGTACAACCGACGTGCCCCCGGCAGCCATCGCGGACATGATGTCCGCCTTGGTGCGGCCAGACCGGATATTGTTCCACGGCCACAGGATCGGCAACCGGGCCGGCGTGGCGATGTACGAAGGGTGCCACAAATACGCAAAATTGGATCCGTGAAAGGCGAACAGCCGATGAGGAGCGGAGAACAGCACCGCCTCACTGCCCACCCGGCAAGTTGGGTCCTGCATGAGCTGCGGCACGTAACATTGATACGCTCCGAGCAAAAAGGCAGGCTGGGCGGTCACTTGGGCGACGTCCATGACGGTACCGTTCGAGGAGAATGTAATCGCGCCATTGTCTGAAACATAGGTTTGCACTTGCGCTCGAGCAAACCGTGGTCGTAAGAGATGTGACAAGGAGGACGAATCGCTCGACAAAGACCGTCGTCGCTGTGCCGCGGCGGAAGAGGAAAAGAAAGAGTAAGGGGTTGGCACGGCGGCGGCGGCGGTGACAAACGAGAGATGTAGCAGAAGAAGAATCGCAGCGCTGATGATGATCACGAGGAGGAGCGCAAAAGAAGGGGGCCACCACGCCAACAGAGGGGATATGCCTTCCTCCCGCGCTGAGACCAACACGACGGGCGCCGCGACCATCCGTCGCGTCCCACTCGCGCGCACGCAGGTGGGCTGCAGGGCCGTCAACTTGGAGGCTCCTCGCACCGGCGGCGTCGCCGCGCATGTTTTGAACAGTCGCATCATTTGGATCGTCTTTTTCTCTTTTTTCCCCTTTGCTGTAGCCGGAACCGTTTCGAGGGTGTGCGGTTGTTTTCGTGAGAGATATTGAATTGGTTTGTTGTCTACAGTATATCGACCTCCGCGGCGGGAGGGGGGGGGAATCAACGCAGGATGACCATCGCAACGATCTGGAACACGCCGCGGAAAAATACCTCCCATCAGTACATTCGGCTCCATCCAACTGCGAAGAGAAAAGGCTCTCTGAAATCGATCGAAGTATCTTTCCGTAATCGACCGAACAAACGCAACTTCCCCTTCCCTTGAACTTCCTCTTCTGTGGGTTCAGCTGGGAATTCAAAGGTATCGAAAGGAATAGTGCATCGCCATCGGCGGCGGAACTGTGAATCCCGCCGCGTGAGCACGTGGACCAGAATCACAACTTCCTTCCTTAGAGCTACCATGTGACATTCAAAGAAACAGCCAGAGAACCTGAAGGGAGGGGAACCCCAACCAAGCATCAAAGCAAGTCCCATACAGCCACCCCTGACTTGTTATGTTATTAACATAACCGAAATAAAATCGCTTCGACTACGGCGACGGACCGAAAAGCACATACGTCACGTAACTATTGACCACCACGATCCCTTCATTTAGGGAGCGCCAGCCGCCGCCGCGGTGTTGTGCAGCGACGACGTGGAAGACGACGACGCGTCGCCAGAGGAATCTCGGCCCCCCGCTGAGGTCGACGGCCTCCCGCCGGACGACAGAGAAGGGCTGCTGCCCGTCGGCGCCACGACGGCCAAGGCGCTTCGCGGACTCCGTTCCAGTGGCCCTTTGTGGCCGGCGGCATCGGCGGTGCGACATTGAACCGTGATACTCGCGGCGGCAGCTGATGGGGTGCCGAGTCGCGAAGGCTCGCGGGTACCTGCGGCCGTTGACTCGCTGACGGTCGGCGATGGTGGCCGAGTCGACTGGGATGCTGCTGTCGCGAGGGGCGGGGGAGTCGCGGATGCGTCGACCCAGGCGCCAAATGACCCTGTCTGGACCGGGTCAACTATTTTCCCCCGCCCAATGTGGTGGTGGTCACTCGCGGTTGCCTTCGTGGAAGGAAGGAAACGGCGTGTGGCGGACGAAATTTCATCGCTCGTGCTCTGCTGGCCGACGGCCATGCCAGGCGGGGTGACGCTCCCGCCGCCGGCTGCCAATGCCCCTTGCTGGGAGGTGCTGATCAGATCGCGTAGCGAGACGCCAGGGCGGCACAACGACGAGGCGCTCGATGTCGGAGACAGCCCTTTCGTTGGCGATATGACGGGGGCGGCGGTGAGGGCCCCACTACCGAATGGGGCCGTCGTTCCCCGGGAATGAACGCTGCTGCTGGCGGTGGTCGTGTCGTCCCCGCGCGAGGAGGAGGAGGAGCCCAGTGCCCTTGTTGCCCGATGATGAGACGCCGCTGTCACTGCCGCCGAGGAGGAGGGCGGCGGGTGGCGCGACAACGATGATTGAATCGGCCCCCCGTTGTTGTGTTCGTCACTGCCGACGGCCAGCGCCGTCGATCCAGGCGAGTCATTTGGGGACGCCGTCGACGCCAGCAGCGGCGTCCCGGTCATGGAATGGTCAAACGGTGTCACGGGGGAGACGTTTGGCAAACTGTTGGAGTGGACCGATGCGGCGGCATGCTGCGACGGTTGCGAACGGCCACCGGGCAGAGGGGACGACAACGTTACCATAGGGTTCGCCGCCGCCGAAACACTGACGGAACGCAACGCCGAGACCAACGCACTTCCGCGACTGGTTGGGCTCAAAAGTGAATTGGAAGCGCTGACGGGGACGACCCCGTCCAGGACGGCGCTGTTCGTTGGCTTCGGCAGTGGTGGCGTGCTGCTAGTCAATGCCCCCTGCCTATGCGTTGCCCTCTCCAGTGGAATGGGCGCGGCCGCGGTGACTGCAATGAGCGCGGCCTCGCGGAAGGCGTCGTCGAGGGATCGTTTGTCGACCAGTAGGACCTGAGTCGCGGCGCGCACCTTAGCCACGGCGGCTGGCGTCCCACCGCCTCCACAGGCCGCCACCGTTGCTTGCCGTGCCAATAATTTCATCCAAGCCGTGGCGTAGTTAGGTGGGACCGTCCACGCCGCCGCCTTATGGCCATCCCCCCCGCCGCCGCCGCAGCGTTGCACCATTACTGCGGCCGCTGTGGGAAAGCGTTCTCCCAGTAAGCTCGGGACGGTGAGGCTCCCCGACTCAGCAGCAGACGCGGAAGAGGCAGCCGCGGCGCCGCTGGGGGTACGGTGGTGATGCCGTTGTTCGAGTGCGACTTGCAGCGAGCACAGGCCGTGCATGGAGACCGCGAGTCCGTCCACCGCTTCCTGCGCCGCCGCCAACGCCGCTTCTAATTCGGCCTCGGCATTGTCATCGGCCCCATCGTCGGAAGTGATCGTTGCCGTCACCGTAGGCGTCGCGTTGACCGCAACGTTGGGGGCGACAGCCGCTTCGCGACCTTGCGACATTGCGTGGTGAGCCACCACGGCCGGCGGCGGTGCAGTGGTGACGACGACGCCCCTCGCTGCGGGTGGTGCCGTAGGGGATCGCAACGGAATCGGCGCGGCGGAGTCACCGACGGCGAGCAACGATCCACCGACCTCCACCGCCGGCTGAACCTCCCTCTGCTTGCCGTTGACGTCGATGGAAACGTTTACCGTACGAACGGACGAGCTCAACGAGGACGACGAAGTCGCCAGCGGAGCCAGCCGTCGGTCTACAATCGGCGGCGGGGTTTGAGGGGTGGAACCGGCGGGCAGTCCAGCCAATTTTTTTAACTCTGCAGTTCTCTCCATGTCGAACGCGGTGTCTAGATACGCAAATGTCAGGTCCGCGTGTTGCGACGATAACGGGGTATCCGCTGTGCGCGTCACCAACGACGGGACAAAGTTTCGGTTCACCGCGGCAAACGCGGTCGTAAATGTGTCCATTGGCTGTACGCGAGTGACGTGCAGGTCTGGTATGTCGCTGCTGTGGAACACAGGTCGTCGAGCAAGCCAGTACTGCGCGCCAAGTAGCGACACGAGCGCTTCGGAGAGGCTCGTGATGACAGGTGAGCCTCCACTGCTGCCAGGGTGAGCGGCGGGGACGTCGCCGGTTTGTAGTTGTCGGCGCCGGCTCCTCCGTGTCGCGTTGGACTCAACAACGGTCAGCTGACGGGCAAACTCATCTAAACCTACCGCAAGCCGCAAAGCGACTTCACCCTCCAACGTCGGTGAGTGAGTTGGGTCGTCGTCGTCGTTATCGCTCGGCGGCGACCCGTACGCTGTCGCAAATCCGTCGAATAGCGCTGGTACTGTCGACCACGCGCCCGCCCGCCCGTGCCTCGGCGCGTAGAACAAGCTCACGTTCAGAAAAAGCGTCTCCAGTTTGTTTCGCGTGAAGGAGGTCGGAGTCGATCTCGACAAGGAGGTGGGACCGTGCCCGGCGGTTGTTGAATTCGTAGCAGACGACGAGTTCGATTCTTGGCGTCGATGAGCATTTTGGCCGTCTTTCCTCCGATGTGATGTGCAGGACTCCTCGGTCAACATGATTTCCACGCCCACGACGGTCCAGCCCGCCAGTTCAAATTCCGCATCGCCCAGCGTCGCGAGGAGGACCTTGCTAAAGAGCACGCGACGGTGGTACTTCTGTCCCCCCACGGCGGCGAGCACCGTCCGCAGAACTTGTGGCAGCGCCGCGGACGTATAGAGGCGATCGGCCGCGAAGAGCTCTGCAAGCGACAACGCCGGAGGGGTCGTTTGCGATGGTGCAGCGATGAGGGGAGTTCCTGCGGGGCCCATCACCGGGGCACGTTGCTCTGCAAGGGATGCCGCGACCGCGGTGACGGTTCCGGCGTCGAGGCTCGGCGAGTGCATGGGTATGCCCATCACGGTCACCGCGACCGTCGGAGGCAGGGGTACGGTGTTTGGCGATAGACCCACGGATGGCTCGCCCCCCCGCAGGTTCGCCGGACTAGGATGGTTTGGCCTCACTCGCCAGCATCGCACGCCCGAGCGCGGCTCTGTCATCCGATCAGGACGTAGTCGGTTCCACGCCGAGGTAAAGCTCGCCTCGTCGCGAACGTGACCGAGTAACGTCACGCCGCTCGTCGCTGGCGAGGCGGACGACGACGCCGAAGGGGGGGCATCGTGCTTGCCCTCATTCGAGCAGGTTGGCAGCGCATCAGTGATCGCCGCGTCGGATCGCGTGGCGGACAGAGCGGCGCGAGCGACGCCGGCGCCTGCTTGAATACTAAACATGGCCCACGTGTACGCAAAATCGAAACCCCTTGTTGGAGGCCGCGAAAGCATTGATCGGATCGTGTCGTTTTCCGTCGGCGTCGGGGGCGACACGAAGACATCCTCGCTGGCCGCGGCGGAGATCGTTCTCGGTGTCAGCGAGGCAGCACTGCCGTGCTCAAGGAAGTGGGCGGCCGCTGGTGCCGAACGACTACGTCGCTCGCCGATCGCGTCACGGTCCCTCGAGGATTCGCTTCCTATGCGAACATCGCCGATGCGAAGGTAGTCGTATTGCGTTGGATCGGAATGCCCGCCATGACGAAAAAGGGAAATAACCTCGGAGACGCATACAGGCGGCGGCGACGCCGCGACGGAAGAGGTTGACGAGGCACTGCGATGATCGCCACGCATGCTGCTGCCGGGCAGCACCGAAGTCGGTGGCGAGGCGTTTGTCGACGATGCTGCCGATGACGTGCCACCGCGGGCGCCCTTCGACCCAGGGGGCCCAGCGTTCTGCCAATTGTTGCTGCTCGGACGGGGCTGCTGCACGTACTGGTCCATGCCGCGCGAATGCGACGATGGTGGAAAATAGAGAGGTGCCGCGTGCCCACCCGCGGATTCGCGAAACGGTACATAGGCCGCTCCGTAACCGCCGCCGCCGCGAGCGGAGGTCGTCGTGTCAAGGGCGCATTCGTTCGAAGTGGAGGTCGATGTGGCGTGCGTTGGTGGGGCCGTCGCGCCCATCAGCGTCATAGCGTGCTGGTGATATGCCGCTGCGATCTGCGTCTGTTGCTGCTGAGCCGCTGCGATCGCCAAACCACTTGCCCCGGACGCTACCAACGCTGCCGCCAGCGCCGCGGGCGAATACGACTGTGGAAAGTATCCGAATTGGCCACCGCCGCCGTTGTTCGTGGCCTGCTGGGCGGCTAACAACATCCTCGGGGACGGTCCGCCGGCTTCCGCCCCTCCGCCAGTATGGCTGTGATCGCCGGATGCGGCGAGCTGTTGCGGATAATAAGCGGACCCGGCGTGGGGTGCGGCATCATCGTAGTAGTAACTGCTGCCATCCATCGGCTGCGAATAGCTCCCGTGTGGATAGCTCCTTATTCCTCCCGCAACGCGGTCCGCGAACACCGACGACTCGGATTGACGGCCTCGCGCGTGGTTATCGCCAACATGAACGGCCTCGATGCCGGATGCCGGCGGCGGCCCCCCGGCTGGATAGCCTCCTGGGTAGTGTCGAGGATATCCCGCGGGCACGTTCCATTCGGGCTGCGTCGCTTGCTGCTGCTGCTGCTGTTGCCACCGTTGCTGGTACATTTGCCAGGAAGCGGCGGCCAGGGCTGCGGCAGGCGGTGGCGGCGAGCTCTCACCGCCGTACCATGAATTGCCAGCAGCAGGGTACATAATAATGGCGATTTTTTTCCGCGGCCTCGTTCACTGAAAATTTTTACGCAGATGAGATAGAGAGAGAGAGAGAGAGAGAGAGGGAGGGAAAGATGTATGCCGGAAGCACTGCAGCGTTGTGTGAGTCACAACAGCGCCTTTCTCTCAAGTGTGCGGGAACCGCCGGCTGCTGACTCAAATGAGGGCTAACAACCCACAGACGGACAACCCACCCATTCCGTCCGTCCCTTCCACAACCCCCCCCCATCGTTACCATCGAGTCGAGTGCGGAGCCGCACGGTGCTGATAGTGAAACAGGTTCATGCGCAACGGGCGGAACATGCTGGGAAGCAGCAGGGATACCTGCTGCGCGAATTGAGGGTCCGTGCGCTTCATGTATTCCGACCATGCGACTTCCATCGCGGCGTCGGCGTCCTCGTTGTCTTCGTCCGTGGCCGACACGTCTCGATGTCGCACACCGCCGGCGGCGGCGTCGTACCTCCGATGCCGAGGGTCGTCATCGTCGGCAAAGCCCCCTCCTCCTTGCCGGCCCCAACGAGCGGCCCCTCCATCTCTCTCCAACGGCGACGACTCGTTTGATTCGATGGTAGGAAACCCCGGAGGAGCCGGATGGTGGTGCCGCTGGCCAGAGAGGCGCGATGGGTGGCCGACGACACCGCTGCTCTCGCACTCCACCGCCAAACGCACGAGCCGCACGTAGAGCTCCAATGGGTCGGGCTGCGTCACGTTGAGCATACTCAACAGCTCCCCGATCGGGGTGTCGTCCCATTCCGTGAGGTGCGTCACCATCGCGGCGGCACTGCTGTCGTCTCCTCCTCTCCCTTCGTCGACGTACTCCCTCTGTCCGTCGTCGTCAGCAGCATCGTCGTCGCCGGCCCTGTCACTTACCGCGTCGTGAACCACCGGGACCACACTTGCTGTTGGACAAGACTTCATCGACTGCACTGGCGATTCACTCGCATTCGCAAGCGCCGCGGCTGGGCCGCCATGCCCCCGCAGTGGGCTGCCAAGGGATCGTGAAGGTGTCGTGGCGAGTGCACCCCTTTCGAACGGCGGAGCGGCGGGAGGGGCGGCGGCAGCAGTGGAGTCGGTTCCGTCCAGCGATCGCAGGCTCGGCGAAGGAAGCAGCGGCGGCGGGGACGATGCGCAAAGCTGAACACGGAGCTCTCTCGGCCACTTGGTCGTGAGATCGGGCGACCCATTCGCGGACGAATGACCGCCTCCCATCGCGAGCGGACCAGGAAGCGCACCACCCACGACCACGCTGGGCTGCCGGGAGGCCGCAGCGACAGCCAACCTGGTCTGCAGCTGCTGGGTATGGTACGGCGAATCGATGGGGCACGTTGAACTGCCGTGATGAGGATGGGCGGCGGCGTGCCTCCATGCGTCGCCGCCGCCGCTATTGGGCGACTGCGACGGCTTCAAAGCCGCCGGCGGCTCGATCAGCTGCTGCTGCAATGCGGCGGCGCCGAGCGATGCCTGGCGGCTCAGCGGAGGCGACGGCAGCGCGAAGGAACTAGAAGGGGTCAGGCCCGGGTGGTGCGACGTTGCGTAGGATCCTGCCAAGGGGTGGTGGTGCGGAGGATGGCCATGGTGTGGAAGAAGAGGTGGCGCGGTCGACGACGTTTGAGGTCGGCTCCCGCCGCCCTGAGACGATGTGTCGCCGCCGATGTGCGGAAACGGCACGTCGTCCCCGCCATAGGAAACGTCCAGCAGTTGCGGCGGTGCGCCACTGGAAGGAGGATAGGCCAGCGCCGCGGGTTGTGCGCCAAACATCGCCGTGGGGCTGTGCGGCAACCCGTCCCGCGGGGTCAGCGGGACCGACGGGGGGCGGTGCGATCCTGCCGTGGCGCGTTGGATGAAACTCGAGGTTGGGGAGAGCGGCCCGACGAAGGGTACCTCTCCGTTCGACGCTTGCGGTACCGGAGATACGTATGATGATGCCCCACCTCCTGTCCCCCCAGGAGGGTAGGAGGATGCTTGTTGTTGCTGTTGTTGCTGCAGCGCGGCTCGCGCCTCGACGAAACAATCAAAGTTGTAGGGGTCGTTGGTCCGCGAGCTGGGGCGTGGTCGCGCGGAGCTGCTATCGCTCGGCGAGGAGACCGCGCGGTGGGATGAGGATGGACCCGTCATGGACGTTTTGCGTGACAGCGACGCCGGGGACAGTGGGGCGCGCGTCGCCGCTCGGACAGGGGTCGTGGGATGGTGCGGGTTCGATGGTTGCTGCGACTGCCACGTCGATGGGATGGGGTCGGCGGGGTCACTCATGTCGGCCACGACAAGTTAGTTTTTTTCCCGTGTGAAAGAATTTTTCTTTCTCTTTTTTACGGCCAAATAAATGCAAGTTACGTTCATTCACTGCTGACAGCAGCTGTATCTCGCGGAGAATTTTCTTTGTAGCGGTCCAAAATTGATCTCGCCTCACATTGCTCCGTCGGTCACTAACGTTTGTTGGAGTCTCTCCATTCGGAAAGTCCGAATGATAAAAGGGGAAAAAAAAACACATTTTCGCTGCCGTCTGCCGCATACACGACTGGAGCATTCCAGTCCGAATACAAATATCGACACGAGGAGCCTACGTTGGGTTGGGAAACCACATTTAGCGTCAACACCTTGGGAGTGCGGTGACGCACGTTTCGGTGACTGGAGGGTCTTCCTACTACCTTAGGGGAAAACCGCGTTCGAACAGGCGCGTCGCTGGTTGATGAGGGTAGGACTGGGCTCGGAGCACGGTTCTGTTCCGTCCAGGTCGCAGCAACACGAACGCTGGCTCGAAGGGCTCCCGCACCGCGGCGACGAGGTCCTCCACGCTTGCCGTCCGGTCCACTTCGCGGACAAACACAATGAGCCGCACGTGCTGGGATCGGAATAACGTGTGATACGCGAACATCAGCAACCGGTACACCTACGGCAGATTTTCACGCGCGTAGGAACCACTGTTTGCCTCG
>ERZ1292630.4187-Hain-H41-02um-R3-4187-length-12334-cov-7_pt1 | contig 12334 bp, 10 predicted proteins | sample MGYA00564408_ERZ1292630 | MGnify/ENA primary metagenome ERZ1292630 (study PRJEB36523, sample SAMEA6512641) | groundwater metagenome | collected 2019-01-08 | study: AquaDiva: Metagenomics assemblies of 32 groundwater samples | reverse complement strand
TGATGTTGCGGCCTACCTTGACGACATTACACTGGTAGGTTCCGCTGGTGAGGTGCACGGTTGAGGAACATGCAACCCTATGGACGCGGTTGCCGAAGTTGCCTGCGGATGTATTGCTACCGATTCTGGCGGTCTCCACCGTTCCCAAGATGGGGTGACCCAAAGTCGAGACGCTTGTTCTTTCTGACCGCGAACGCGAACATGTTCGTCTACTACCATCCCGTGGAGCCGAATACCTTACTCGCTTCAAACTACCTCCGAGGAGAAGTGTGGGTCTTGGATCTCACACACGAAGAAGCGGAGCAGAATCGCACGACACCGTCGTCGACGTCGCAAGCCACCGCGGTATTGTGGGACAAATCGCATGGCGTCACTGGTCGTGCGATCCTCGCGCTGCCAAACGGACGCATCTTGGTGTCGTACAGCGAGGGCGAGACACCGTGGATCACGCAAGGATGTTGCTTTGCGGCGTGGAACGCCACCAATAAGGCGATGAGTGGGTCGAGTTCCCGCTCGGTCAGTGCGTCGCGAATGTCATCGTCGACGTCGTCCTCATCGTTCCCGCGGCGGCCTACTACTGAAACGCCGTCGATCACCGCTCACCGTCACGTTTCTCCGAATATCGATGTCACCACCGGGCGGACGCAAAGCCCCGACGTCGCGACGTCGTCACCGTTCGTAAATGGTTCGAATGAGACGGCCACTGTTCCTTCATTTACTCTGCAGCCCCCGGCGCCGCAACAAAGTGGAAACAACCCAACCGCGTCACACTGGCCGCCGTCGTCATCGGCGCAGGCCCGAAAATCGCACACGGCGACGGTGGTTCACTTTTTTTTGTCACTGTCGCCGCCTTCGATTTCTCCGACGGTTGTGTCCTCGGAAGCCAAAGTCGCCGCGGACGCCGCGTCAGTGGGGGTGGCGGTGATGTCGATGACAACGGTGGCGTCTCCACTTGCGGTCAACAAAGCGACGAACGCGGGTCGTGCGGTCGCGTTAGTGGCGTGCGGGGCGACCGACGCGGCCTCCATCCCGCTGCCAGACGAGCCTGAGCCGATGACGTTCGTGCATTCGGTGCCGTTCGGAAGTGGGCGGAAAGTGGGTGGGAGGCATCGCGACCAGTGTTGCTCTAGAATTGGCGACGGGTGCCGGGACCGCGGTCCTCTTCTGGAGGGCGCCAGTAACGAAGGGCCAGCCAACGACCTTGAAGCACAAATTGGCCGCCACGGCATTCGCTGCGATTGTCAGCTACTACGGCCCAAACGTGCTGGCCGGTGCGGTGGCCATCGCGACGGCGGCGGCGGGCTTCCTAGTCGCCGCTACGGTCACCATCGTGCTGCAGGCCGCAATTGTCGCTGCGCTGTCGATCGTCGTCGCACGGTGCTGGTCGTCGCACGGTGCTTATCATTGGCGCATGGCGGCGGTGTCCCCGCTGTTCGCCGATTCGCGGGATGAAGATGTGGTCACGGTGCGCATGTTCGGCGTCGTCGACCTCGCCGTGGCTCACGCCATCGCCGCACTGCAGGGCATGCGAGGCTCCCCTGCTCAATGCCGCCGCCTGGTGAAAACGTGTCGCTCGTGATCGGGCAGCTTGCGTATCTCGCGACGGTGCGTCCTCATTTGAAAAAGTTCGACTTTTTTGGGCCCTGTCGCTCAGTGGGGTGTCCCTGGTACTTGGCGTCGCCGTCCTAGCGGCACTGAGTGCTCCCCACATCCCCGCGAAGGCGATGCTGCTGACAGTCGCTTCTTTCCTGATGACGGCCTTCTTTTATCTCTATCTGGCGGTTTCGTTGTTGGTAGCGCTGCGCGTAGCACTCGTCCGTCGATCGGGGAAGACCACATCGCCTCATCCTCCGCACGTGTTAACGGAGGAAGCCGCGACCGATGGCGATAAACCGTTACTGAATCCACTTTGAAGTGGCAGTTGAAAACTAGCGAGATGGGTTGCTTCTCCAACACCACCCAGGCGCAATTAGCGCTTCTTCCTCCCAGAATCGGAAGGACGAGTCACAGGCCGCGTTTTCCTTTTGATTCTTATTTCAAACGTTCAGGTTAAGGGCCGGGGTGCAAAAAAAAATTTTTGCTTGGGCGTTTTTGCGTAAGTGAATCGGCCGCACCAATAATCCGATGTTGGGATAGCTTGCGGGAATGGTAGGATCTTTTGTTCCCGATTCGATCGAATAGTTCCCGAGTCGTCGTTCCACCTCCTCGTTGACACTTCGAAACAATGACTTCGGCGGATGGGTCGTCGCCTTTGTTGCCTGCGTCTCGGTGGCTCCAGACGTGCCTTCACACGTTATCCGGCGCAGCGCACCATTGTCCGCTTTGCAAACTGCTTTTTGACTCCCGAAGCCACGCGGTCAGTCACATGGCGCGTGTGCACATGGGTTCATCACGAGCGCAAGCAAGTCGCCTGCCCGCGGTGGATATCGCGTCGCCATCCAGTTACGTCCAACAATCGCACGTCGAGGCGTATCTTCGGGCCATCGAAGACGCCATGGCGCCAGAACGGCGTCCGGATATCGCGGCTCGTGATGGTGCTGGCGCTCGTCAAATCGCCGTCCGAGCCGACGAGTCGGAGGACCACGGTGACCCTTCCCGACGCGGTGGGGATGTTGTGGCGGCGCATAATTCAACCTACGACGACGAAATTTTTGCTTTCGTCCGCCAGCAAAAGGCCGCCGCGCTTGCGGCATCCCGATCAGCATGGGACGCGTGGACGGAGCAACAGCTTGCCGCGAGGGGCAGCAGCGACGTTCGAACGTGCTGTCCCGTGTGTGACTGCAGTCTGCAGGTGGCGTCGTCGGGAACATCTTCGTCGGGGGTCGCCGGCGACGAACCGGCTTTTGAGGATCACTTTTGGCTCGTTCACGCTGGCGGAGCATTCTCTTTGCCACTAGACCTATCTACGTCGTCTACCCCCGTGGCGGACCACGGCGCGGTCATGCGACGAAAGCGAGCCATGGAACACATCCTCCGTGCCATCCGCCGCCCCGCCGCCGTTTGTAAGGGTAAATCGTCCGTTCCGCTGCTGTTGGAACAACTAGCTCATCGTCGTGTCGTCGAGGCACGGGCGCGTCATTCGCTCACGGCGATGCAGTGCTTCATCTCCTTCGAGGCGGCAACGTCCAGCAGCAGCGACGCCGAAGGCGACGTCCGTTCTACGCTCGAGGCGGCAACGGCTGAGCTCATTGCGTCGCCGCTCCTTGCGTCTCCTCCGTTGGCGGGAGGCGGCGTCGTCGTGAATGGTCAACACGAACACGTAGTAGATGCAGGCGGCGGCGCGCGGGCGGAGGCAGTCACCGCCGTGGTCGCGGCTCCGGCGGTCTCTCACCCTCCAAACCAACATGAGAGAGCTTCGAAGGAGTGGAAGCTTCTTGCGGACATTGAGCGGCGAGCCGGAGTTCGAAGCGTTCCTGTGTTTTTGGGCGATGCCGACACCGCCCGAGACGTGCCCCTCTTGTGTCCCGTGAGGTCGCTCACGTTTGGCGTACCGCCACCGTGGAGCGTCGCCACGGAAGTGGCGCTGCCTCGTTGCCTGTCGCATCTCGATGGACTAAGAACCGAGCGGGTGACCAAGTTGCTCGCTCCTGGCGTCGCCCCTGTGCCCGTCACGGTGCAGCAATTGTTCCATCGCATGGGCGTCTTCGTTGGAGTCTTAGAGACGCTACAGACCCTGCATGACAGTGGTCTCTGCCTGCTCGGCGTGCCACTGCTAGACGACTTTGTGGTTGCTCTCCCTGGCCCAGTGACCGCCGTGTCCGAACGGAGAAGCGTCTACTCTGGCGTTCCATATGACGTGCTGTGGAAACCGACGAGGCTGCAGTCGATCGCCACGGCAGTTTCTGCCTCTTCACAAGTGGCGGTGGACGTGAGAGAGCAATGCACCCGGCAGTGGCAAATCGACATGCGCCACGTGGGGGTGTTCTTCCGGCAACAAGGCGTGCAGCTGCCGGAACTGACGCAAGCGAGGTGGAGCGACACCTTCGGGTCCGTCGATCTGGCGTTGCTTGCCGTCAAGTCCCTGATGGTGCCCACGTGGAATCTCGTGGTTCATCGCGGATGGGCCGAGGTGCGCACCAATGCAAGATTGATATTGATGGAAGAAACGAATGTGGCGTCGACCATCGACGACCACAACGGGTCTCTTGGTCCTCCTCCTCGACTAAGTAGCGTACGGGAACATCAGCACACCCCCCTGACCGACATCGAACGCACGACGGCATTTCTCCGCGCGACGGCGTCTGCTCCCTGGCGCCACCAGGAAGGCAACATTTCGCCGTTGTTATTGAACCAAGTCGTCGTCGACCCATTGTCGCCGCTGTTCACGGAGGATGCGGCCATGAACGGATCGGACGCCGATGATCAACCACGCCATCGTAGTGCCACTGGTGCTGGTGGTGAGCCGATACTAAGGACTCACGTCGCCCCCCTCGTTTCCGCCCAAGACACCGTCCACGCCTTCGAGGCGGCCATCGTGCGTGCCTTCATCATCATCAACGCCCACGACGGGGGGAGCAGCAACGATCTCAGCAACGCGCCAGCAGATCCCACCGGCCAGAACAAGGGCGAGGGCGCAGCCGCAACCAGAAGGTGCGCAGACCGTCGGCAGGCTCAGGAAGCACTGTTTCGCGTCAGCGAGCAGCTCTTAGTGGTGTGGATGGCGGCCGCTTGTCCAGTGGATCACACCGCGCGCCGGTTTTGGCTGCCTCTGGTTTCCGATAAGAAGAAGAAGAGGAATCAGAGGGAGGCGGTGTGGGATGCCACAACAACGCAGCCGCAGGGCCCAGAGGAGGACGAGAGTCGTTTGTTGACCGCGATGCTTGAGGCGGGGTGTTCCTTAGCAGCAGCCGACCTGCGCACCGACAGCCTCGTCAGCGTTGCCTTCCACGCAGTGCGAGTGCTTCGTTCAGCAGCGCCGTCTGCGCGAAGCAATGAAACACATGGCGCCGTCGACTCGACGCCAATGGAGCGACTCCACAACGCGGTGTCAGCGTGGCTATGCCGCGATCATCCCCACAGTTTGACGATTCGTGGGACGATGGGTGACGGCGACCAGGTGATAGACAGCGCCTTTCACGCGCTTTTTTCCTCGTCATTCACTCAACACGACAATTGTAAGACCAACGAGACCCGAAGTCACGACGACGACGAGGCGGTCACGCTTGCCGCGACGGTGCGTCTCGTCGACGCACTGTGGCAAGGCTGGGCCTATGCTGCGCCAGTGCATGAGAACGACGTGGTGCTGACATCGGTGGTCGGCCTGTTGACGACCGACAAACGCGACGTGCGGGCATGGACCGTCGTCGCGTGAGCCGTCGCTGGTGGCCCGTCGTTGCTTCCGGTACCCAGAAGTCGGCGCTGATGTTTGTATGAGACAATCAATGTCATGCGAAGCGGAAGGGTTTTGGACTGTGGTCAATAATGAATGAGTCGATGGAAATCGGGCGGTTGTACTTTGGAACGAAGCTGAAAGGGTGTCCCGAATCCTTGTTTGCCCAAAAATAAAATACACGCAAAAATGGCTGCGGCGCAAACGACAGGACTGGGTGTTTTCCTCGAGGAGATTGTGCAGCTGAAGTGGCGGCTGCTCATCTTCGGGTGCATCCTGACCTTCGGTAGCTACTACATCTACGACTTTCCTGGCTCGATCGGCATGGGCCACGACGGCTCGATCGAAGCCTTCTTCTATAAGAAGGGGAAAGTGTACACCAATATTATGAACCAGTCGCTCTACAGTGTGTATTCCTGGCCCAATACCGTGCTCGCCATTTTCGGCGGTTTGCTGATCGACAAGTACTTGGGGCTGCGCAAGGCCATGCTCTTGTTCTGCTCCTTGGTGTTCCTCGGTTCGGTGCTGTTCTACATTGGCGTTCTCACCACTGACTACGCCTTGATGATCGTCGGCCGTGTGTGCTTCGGCCTCGGCGGAGAATCCTTGTCGGTGTCGCAGAGCAGCCTCACGTCGCGCTGGTTTCGCGGCGGCAGGGGCATGGCGCTCGCGATGGGTATCACGGTGTCGTTCAGTCGCGTGGGAAGCAGCGTCAACTTCTTCTTGAGCCCCGTCATCGCCGAAAAGGACGTGCCCACGGCCGCACTTCTGGGCGTCTTTGCGTGTTTGCTGTCGCTGGTCTCGTGCCTCATCATCATCGCCATTGATGTCTACGGCACCCGGAAAGGGGTCGTGCCCCCGGAGAACAAGGACGCGAATTCGACCATGAACATCAGGGAAGCCTTGTTGCTGCCCCGGAATTTCTGGTTTATCAGTTTGATCTGCGTTAGCATTTACTGCGCGATTTTCCCCTTCACGGGAGTGGCCAAGATTTTCTTCGAGCAGAAGTTTAACATCGATGGCCCGACGGCGTCGAGTTACACAGCGTTGTATCAGATTTCGAGCGCGGCGGGGAGCCCCGTTGTCGGCTTCGTTGTGGACAATATTGGGCGCTTCACGTACTTCATGGGTGCCTCGTCGCTCTGCTTTGCGCTGGTCCATGTCGTGTTTCTCTGTAGCAAGGCACCGGCGTTCGTCATGATGCCCGTCATGGGCGTCGTGTATTCATTCATGGTCTCGTCGTTGTGGCCGAGTGTGGCTTACGCCGTTCCCGGAACGCTCGTCGGTATGGGCTACGGCGTGATGACCGCGATGCAAAATACCGGTCTCGCCATCTACCCGCTTATCGTGGGCCAAGTGTTAGACATGCACACGCCGCCCATGCCCACCAACGGGCCTGGAAACTGCAGCGAACGCGAACTGCCGCCGAACGTCCCTTCGTGGGCCCCTGGAAGCCGCGTGAATTGCACGAATAGCACTGCCCCGCTGCCGACGATTGAGGGCTTTAATATCACCCTGCTCATGTTTATGGGCGCGGCACTCTGTGGACTCGTTTTTGCGGTTTGCTTGTACATCAGCGACTCGAAGGCAACGGGTGGCATGCTCGCGGGCACGCCGGACGAACGCAAGGCGAAGATGATTTTGCTCGACGGCGAGAAGGCGGCGTTGCTCGCCGCTCAGACCAAGGCGGAGGACGCGACCGACGCCGCAGCGGTCAATAAATCGGCCTCTGACATCGGGTAAAGTACAACGAAGAGCGCGGGGTGCGGGAACGTCCCCGCGGAGGAGGGGTGATGGGTCCTAGTTTTTCCCTGCCGCGCTCGTGAGTTGGCCGTCCACTCTGCGTTTCTCGTTCTCGGCCCCCACTCCACCCCAGCATGTCCCTTCCTCCCTCCATTCGCTCCGTCCAATTTCTGCGCGTGTCAATCGGGAGCGGAGGGTACATCAAAAAGTGGAAATTACCCTCCCACCCGTACTTTTAATTGGCTAAAGTGCAATAAAGACCGTCGCTCTAAACTGGTTACGCACCAAAGCCGGTTCACGTTTGTTCCCTGTTGTTCAGTCTTTGGTGTTTTGCTTTTCGACCGTTGTCCGCTGCTCTGCTACTTCGGAGTAGTCTCGTTCTCTATTTTTTCTGTCGCTCCACGCGAGACGTCGATTGTGCTTTTGGGCGGCCCACGACACTCGGTCGGTCTAATCATTTCCAAAAATGGCAGCAGCTGTCCCCGCAGCGGCGGCATCGGTCGCGAAGAAAGCACTCGTCACCGGCATCACGGGCCAAGACGGCAGTTATCTCGCCGAGTTGCTGTTGGACAAAGGCTACGAGGTGCATGGCATCATCCGCCGCGCGTCGTATTTTAATACGGGCCGCATCGATCACATCTACTCGAACCCGAGACTGCGACTTCACTACGGCGACATGTGCGACGGCACGGTGCTGTCCCACTTGGTCAGCACCATCAAGCCCGATGAGGTGTACAATTTAGCCGCGCAGTCGCATGTGAAAGTCTCCTTCGACATGCCTGAGTACACGGCGCAAGCCGACGCAGTGGGATGCCTGAAACTACTGGACGCGATTCGGGCCGCTGGGATCGAGAAGACCTGCAAATTTTATCAGGCGTCGACGAGTGAACTCTATGGGCTCGTGCAGGAAGTTCCACAAAACGAAAATACCCGATTTTATCCGCGATCGCCGTATGCTTGCGCGAAGCTGTATGCGTATTGGATCACGGTCAACTACCGGGAATCGTACAACATGTTTGCGTGTAACGGCATTCTGTTTAATCACGAAAGCCCTCGCCGAGGCGCGACGTTTGTGACGCAAAAAGTCGTCCGCGCCGCCGTGCGCATCAAGCACGCGAAGCAGCAGCAGCTGGCCTTGGGCAACCTGCACAGCCTGCGCGACTGGGGCCACGCACGCGACTACGTGGAAGGCATGTACATGATGTTGCAGCACTCCGAGCCGCTGGATTTTGTCCTCGCGACCGGGGAACAACATAGCGTCAAGGAGTTCTGCGACTTGTGTTTCGCCAAGCTCGGCATGCCGCTTGTGTGGCGAGGCGAAGGGTTGGACGAAGTGGCGGCTCTCGCATCTCAGCCGGAAAAGATACTGATCAAAGTTGACCCACAGTACTTCCGCCCCGCGGAGGTGGAAACGCTACTCGGGGATGCGACGAAGGCGAGGACCGTGCTCGGTTGGAAACCGAAGGTGTCCTTCCCCATGTTAGTCGATGACATGGTCATCGCGGAGGAGAAGGCGTTGCTCACGGGAGGCGATCCATGGGCGTAAGTGAGGTAGGTTTGGGGGGGGGCAGCTCTCTCTCCCCGCCGCCGCCGCGCGCGAATAGCCGGACAATCGGCCACACGCCTGAATCGATGCTACACCCCTTTGGGAATGAAAGTGGGTGGATTTCTTTTTTTTTAATGACATGTCCGATGGTTCGATGATGAGGTGACACCACGTTCCATAATTGTTGACGGCTGACCGAGGATGGGGTGTTGTTCCATTGTGCTGCTCGGATCATTCGCAGCGCGAGTGTGCGAGAGGAGAGGTGTGAGATTCGTTTACGAGGGGGTGTGTGCCATCTTGTTCTTTTCGCTTGGCACTCGTCGTTGACGCTGAATGAAAGGATTGCGCGCCTCTGCTCTCTGACGTCATTCGAAATCCCTTTGCGCGCGCCGCGACGCATTATTTACACATCAGCGCACCCGAGAGAGCGACGCTTCCACTATTCACCACCGGCGGCTGCTTTGTTCACACAGACCAACCGCAACACTCCTTTCAAATCGGCTCTAATCTTCGACTTGGACGAGACAACAGCAAAAGATGGACGTCGTCGTCGGACAATCTACAGAGGTTGCGGTCGCTGCGGACGAACCTCCAAATCACCATTTGTCGGGGGCAGGGCCCGACGAGCCCATTGGCGCTTTTTCAGCGGAAGCGACCCGCCGCCTGAGGTTTCAGCTGCTCGGTGACCTCAGGCAATCATCCGCCGCAGGCTATCAAGGGTTTGGAAGTTTTCACAGCGACAACGTCGAAGTCCTCGTGCACCAACGCGAGGACCAGTACGTGAAACCTCCTGACCTTCCTGATTTCGCTCAACAATTTGACTATCAGGGCAATGGCGTCGCTCCTCCGTCGCATCTCGTCATGGGCGGGTCGTTGAAAGCCAGCGGCCTCTTTCTCGTCGATCCCCATTGGACATTCGTCAACCACGGGGCGTTCGGGGGCGCGCTCGTGCCTGCGATGCGGATCAAGCAGCAGTATGAAGTTCACACGGAGCGACAAATCCTTCAGTTTGTCGATCGGCAGCTCCTCCCTTGGCTCGTTTACTCTCAGCGTCGACTGGCCGCCTTCATTGGCGCCAGGCCGGGCGACATCGCTTTGGTTCCGAACGCGACCCACGGCATTAACAGCGCGATTCCAACGCTCGTCCTGGACGCGAACGACCACGTCGTCTACTTAGATTGCGAATATGGCGCGGTTTTTAAATGTTTGTTCCACCGCTGTCAAGAAGTGGGCGCTAAGTTGCATGAGATCGCGGTCAACAAGTTGCTACACCAACGCGACGTCTTTGGCGACGACGACGCGCTCACCAAGTTCATCGAAGATCACCTGCCGCCGAACGCGACCGTCTTTATCTGCGACCATGTGACGTCGACGACGGCGGCGATGTTTCCCGTCTTTAGCCACATCATCCCCATGCTGAAGCGGCGCGGCATTGTGAAGATTATCATCGACGGTGCGCACTGTCCGCTGCAATACCCTCTGGACTTCGGCTCCTTGCCAGAGGAGCAACGGCCATCGTTCTATTTGGGCAACCTGCACAAGTGGTTCAGCTGCCCGAAAAGCGCAGGCTTTATTTGGGCACATCCAAACTGGAAGACGCAAATTCGCGGTCGGATCGTGACGCATGGATACGGCAACGGCTTCGCATCGGAGTTTATTTGGGACGGGACGAGGGACTACGGCGCGGCACTGACGCTCCCGGCGATTATTAAGTTCTGGACGGAGGAGTGGCAAGCCAATGGGTGGGATGCGAGGCTGCGACTGCGCTCCATCGAAGAACAGCAACGAACGCACGCGTGGATGCAGTTCCAAACAGCTGACGCTCCTGTATCCGAGGCTCGTGCAGCGGAGGAAGCTCGCTGTGCTTTGGTGGGTGACGTGCCGCCGCCTCGATCCCTTGGCGCCACGTCGCTCGCGTTGGCTCGCACCCGCGTCTACTGCCAGACACTGCTCGAGGATGCCCTCGCGATGCTCGCAAAGGCCTTTGGCGTCGCCCCCGTCGCAAGGCACGCCCCCTTCATGGGCCTCGTCCGCCTCCCAGCCGCCATCCGGCCACGGTTGATGACCCCTAAGTTCATCCAGGATGCCCTCCATTACCGGTTTAACGTGGAAGTCCCCGTGAAAGCGGTGGAAAAGAAGTACTATTTGCGCCTGACCGCATACATGTACAACGACATGACCGACTACGAGCGGCTGCGCGACGCGATTCTGATCATCGGCAGCGTGGCGTCGACGATGAAGCGATCGAGAAGCGACTTGTCGGCCACCAGTGCCGTGAGCAGTCACGCGGACATGACCGGCTTGTCCACTCCCGCGGCCGGTCAGACGGCGGTGGAGTCGACGCCGTCGACGAATGGTCACCATCAACAACAGCACTTCGCCGATGGGCCGCAAAGACCCGTGGACGAAGACGAGGACGACGACGAGTCTCGTGGGGAGGGAGCGCCCCCGTCGCGCCGACCCGCCGCCGCGTCCCTCTCCGCCTCATTCGCAGCGTTGCCTGCGAGCCACAACGGGTCCTTTACGGCGCGTCCGCACATCTTAGACGTTCTCGACATTTCTGGACAGCCGCACGCGCACTCGGGCAGCAATTCGGCAGCATCCAAGTTTCATCTGCCTCGTGGGCAGTCTGAAGGAACCGCCATAGCGATCGCTTCTCCCGAGGCATGGTCGCCACCGAGTGCGCCGCCACCCACGCCGAGCCACGACATCGCGTCCTCTGCACCGAGTGGCCCTCTTCCTCCTGGAACATCATCATGGCTGCCGCCATCTGGACACGGCGGTGGAGGAATAGAGGGACACTGCGCGGCGCCGACAACCGAGGCGCTTCTTTCGAAAGGCGAACCCAACGGTGTCGTAAACGGCCACGGCGGTCACCCTCTCAACGGCAGCAGTCCCAACCCACCGGCAGCAGTGCCATTATTATTACACCCTCCGCCGCCAACGTTGTTCATTAACGGCAAAGCGGTCGACAGTGCCGCCTTGCAAGCCGCCAACGCCGGGGGCTGCGGCGGGTGTGGCCTCGCGGGCCTCAACCCATCCGCCAAGGTCGCGGGATTCGCCGCCGACGGTGGGAGTAGCGACGACGACGACGACGAGGGCATGGGCGAGTAGCGGTTCCTGCCTTCAGCCAGTAAAGCTCACTGGATCCGGTCGGTGCGTCGATTTGTCCCCCCGACAAAGAGAGAGAGAGAGAGAGAGAGAGAGGGGAGGGTACGAAGAAATATTTTGTGCGGCGACTCGCCGCGAAGCACACGCCTTTTTCTTGTGGCGACGAAGTCATCATCACAACCGAATTTCTGGACCCGCAGACCATTTTCTCATGTTTTTTGTTTCCCCTTTGTCCATCTACCGCGTTGCTTCTATATCCCGCTGGCTGTTAAAAAAATTTGTAGCCACGCCCGCTGATGTCCAATGACAAGAAAACGGCTGTCTGTCGCATGAAATGCTCGGTTCACGTGAAGCGGCATTTTTATCCCCCTCTTCCTCTTCCTCTTCCTGGTTTCGTCGAAAAGAACGCTCGTAAAAAAACAAATCGTATCACACCCCCAAAACCCAAAAAGCCATTCAACATGCCCGGTGCGACTAAAGGAGGCAAGCGAGCGCTACTGCCCACCGCGGCCGCCACGCGCGCCGGGAAGGGAAAACGGAAAGGAGCAGCAAAGGCAAAGGGAAAGCAGATCGGAAGAGCGTCGAGAACGGAAACAGACTAGATC
>ERZ1292630.4186-Hain-H41-02um-R3-4186-length-12334-cov-13_pt1 | contig 12334 bp, 15 predicted proteins | sample MGYA00564408_ERZ1292630 | MGnify/ENA primary metagenome ERZ1292630 (study PRJEB36523, sample SAMEA6512641) | groundwater metagenome | collected 2019-01-08 | study: AquaDiva: Metagenomics assemblies of 32 groundwater samples | reverse complement strand
GCATTGACATGCCGGTTAAAAAATTTATCTTTGAGAAACCCCGGACAAAGGAATTCATGAAGAAACTGAAAGGACTGCTTAATTTTCTTATTCCGCTTTATATAAAGGAAGGCAAGACCTATCTCACCATTGGTATCGGATGCACAGGCGGGAGACACCGCTCGCCGGCAATAACTGAAAAAATCGCATCTCTCATAAAAAATCAGCCTGTTGATATTAATATCGTACATCGGGACTTACAATAAAGCATTATTAAGTTTATTAAAGGCAAGCAAATTGCAACATTGAAGACTTTTATTCGTCAAGACAGAGGAAGTAGAAATGTTTTATAATAAAAAATGGCTGTGCTGGAGATTAAAAAGTATCCTGAAAAAGTCTTAAAGGAAAAGACTGCGCCTGTCGGTGACATAAACGGCAGTATTCACCATCTGATAGATGACCTGATAGAGACAATGTATGCTGCAAAGGGGGTTGGTCTTGCTGCTAATCAGGTAGGCGTTTCAAAGAGGCTCTGTGTAATAGATGTAAGCACAGCAGATGAAAGCATCCCTTTGATAGTTCTCATAAACCCAAAGATTATTGGAAAAAAAGGTTCTGTTGAGGAAGAAGAGGGATGTCTCAGCATTCCGGACTACAGGTCAAAAGTGAAGAGGGCTGAGGAGGTTGTTGTAAGGGCGCTGGACAGAAAGGGCAATATGATAGAGATAGAAGGCAGAGACCTATTGGCCCGCGCGCTGCAGCATGAGATAGACCATCTCGATGGTTTGCTTTTTATTGACAGGATAAGCCCGATTAAAAGGGAATTTTTCAAGAAACGTTATAAAAAAAACCTGGCAAACATGAAATGATAAGGCAGGAATATAAGACTGCTGTTTCAGGTTGCCCTTCAGTATAATGCGGATAGTTTTTTTTGGCACACCTTTATTTGCAGTCCCGACACTCAATGCACTTCTACAGTCCGGGGAAGAAATTCCCGCAGTTGTGACGCAGCCTGACAAGAAAAAGGGCAGGGGGCATCTGCTGTCTCAGCCTCCTGTTAAAGAACTTGCCATAAAGGAAGGGGTGCGCATTTTTCAGCCGGCAAGTATTAAGGACGCAGATTTCCTTAATGAACTTTCAGTGATTAGACCTGAACTTATAGTAGTTGTGGCATACGGAAGGATACTCCCCGAAAGTATTCTTAATCTTCCGCCTTTCGGCTGCATAAATGTTCACGCCTCCTTGCTGCCTAAGTACAGGGGGGCTGCGCCGATATCATGGGCAATAATAAATGGAGAGGAGTTTACGGGTGTTACAACGATGCTTATGGATAAGGGGCTAGATACAGGCGATATCCTGCTTGAGGAAAAGATACGAATAAGCGATGAAGATACCACGGAAACCCTGAGCAGAAAATTATCCGAACTCGGGGCCTCTCTGTTGCTCAAGACAATAAAAGGTATAAAGGAAGACTCAATAAAACCCAGACCCCAGACCGGCGAAGCGTCTTACGCGCCTATCATAAAAAAAGAGGATGGATTGCTCAACTGGTCAAAGACAGCAATTGAATTATTTAATTTTGTACGTGGTATGTATCCATGGCCGTGTGCATATTGTTATTTGGGCAAAGAAAGGATTAAAATTATTAAAGTAAGGGCGTTTGATGGTCAGGGAAAACCCGGAAGGATAGAAAGGGCGTTGAAAGTCGTTGCGACTCGAAACCGAGATGGACTTGTTGTTGGTACTGCTAAAGGCCTTATTTCAATTATAGAGCTTCAGCCCGAAGGCAAAAAGGTAATGTCGGCAGGCGAGTTTATCCGGGGAAGAAACATAAGAGAAGGGCAATATTTTGATGAAAAACAGATGGATTAGAGGACTTGTGCTGAGGTTTCTCTATCCTGCACTTATGCTTGTGGGTTCGTTTAAAAAAGATAAGAAGGAGAAACTGCAAAGGTTTATCATAAATCTTAACAATAAGCTTGTACGGGCCGAGAATCCCAGGACAAAGAAAATATTGATTCTCTTGCCGCACTGCCTTCAGATAGATGAGTGTACTATCAGGCTGACGCATAATGTTTATAACTGTGAAGGCTGCGGAAAGTGCGAGATAAGAGACCTTATTCAGATTGCAGACGAAAACAAACTGAGCCTCTCTGTTGCAACAGGCGGAACGCTTGCAAGGCGTATTGTGAAAGATATAATGCCAGGCGCAATTATAGCTGTTGCATGTGAAACAGACCTCAGCAGCGGAATAGTTGATACGTATCCTCTTCCTGTTTTGGGCATTACAAATGAACGTCCTTTCGGTCCCTGCCTTAATACTCAGGTGGATCTGGAAAAGGTTAAAGAGGCAATAAGATTTTTCAGCCAATAACCCTTCTCCCTGCCCTTCACTCTGCCCTTGACAATCTTTCTTTTGAAGAAGTATAGTTAACTGCAAACTAACCTGCCTTAAAATGGAGGTGTAAAATGTCCGACATAAAGCCTGATGTGACCCTGAACTGTAAAGGTCTTAACTGTCCCATGCCTCTGATAAAAACCAAGAAAGCCCTTGACTCCATGGAGATAGGCCAGATACTTTTTGTTGAAGCAACAGATGCCGGCACAAAGGCTGATATCCCTGCCCTTTTAAAACGCACAGGCAATGAACTGCTCGAGATGCGCGAGGAAAAAGGGGAATTCCTGTATTACATAAAAAAGGTTATTTGAACTATACATTTATTTAATCTTTTAATTTATAGGCAGATAAATAATTGTGATTCATAGATTAATTTTTTTTATTTGACCATTACACAGACAGTATATTACTCTTTACTGCTTACTTTTAAGTAAAAGATAAAAAAGGAAAAGTTTTTTCAAAATCTATCAAATAAGAAGGAGGACTTTATGGCTGGCAAGAAGTACAACACGCCGTTGCTCGATGAATTAGAAAAAGGTCCGTGGCCCAGCTTTGTCACAGAGATGAAGAAGGCTGGCAAGAAGAGTGAGATGGCAAATGATGCCGTCGGTCATCTCGAGAAGTGCTACAGCACAAAAATGGGATACTGGAAACATGGTGGCATCGTTGGGGTTCTTGGTTATGGTGGAGGAGTTATCGGAAGATATTCTGAAATTGGTAATGAATTCCCGGGTGTGGCACATTTCCACACAGTAAGAATAAACCAACCAAGCGGATTCTTCTATACAGGTAAGGCATTGAAAGAGATATGCGATATATGGGACAAATACGGAAGCGGCCTGACAAACGTGCATGGTTCAACCGGTGACCTTGTCCTTCTCGGTACCAAGACCGAGCATCTTGAAAACATTTTCGCAGAATACTCTTCGCGCGGATGGGACCTTGGCGGTTCCGGTTCAGCGCTCAGAACTCCGAGCTGCTGTGTTGGTCCTGCTCGCTGTGAGTGGTCCAATTATGATACCCTGGATATCACATATAACCTTACACAGGAATTCCAGGATGAGCTTCACAGGCCGTCATTCTCCTATAAATTCAAAATAAAGTCATCAGGCTGTGCATGTGACTGTGTTGCAGCCATTGCCCGCGCAGACCTATCCATAATTGGCACATGGAAGGGCGACATAAAGATTGATCAGGCTGAAGTCAAGAATTATGCAAAGACAATGGATATAAAGGCTGAGATCGTTGATATGTGTCCGACACAGTGCATAAATTATGACGGTAAGGAAATGAAAATAAACAATGCAGAGTGCAGCAGATGTATGCACTGCATAACAAAGATGACAAAGGCATTAAGGCCGAGCGGCGAAAGGGGAGCAACTCTCTGCATGGGAAGTAAGGCGCCTATCGTTGTCGGGTCATTGCTTTCATGGGTAATCGTTCCGTTCATCAAACTCGAAGCGCCATATACAGAACTGAAAGACTTAATCCGCAAGATATGGGATTGGTGGGATGAAAACGGCAAGCCGAGAGAGAGAATCGGTGAGGTTATTGAGATAAAGGGCATGAGGTCATTCCTTGAGGCTATCGGAGTGGCGCCACAGCCGCAGCAGATTAAGGAACCGAGAAAAGACCCGTTCATGTTCTACACTGACGAGGATATGGCAGGGTTTAAGGCAAAAGAAGCAGAAGAAAAGAAAACCGGAAAGTATAAATTCTAAATAAAATAAATTAAGGAGGATATAAAAATGGCAATACCTCAGAGAAAAACAGACGTAGGCCCGCCTCATTATAAACAATTCTTGCCGCCTGTAATACAGAAAAATTACGGCAAATGGAAATACCATGAGGTGATTAACCCGGGTACTATGGTTCATGTAGGTGAAAGCGGTGACAAGCTCTGGACAGTCAGGGTTGCATCACCCAGGATACTCGCAACAGATACTATCCGTGAACAGTGTGAGATCGCAGAAAAATATTGTGACGGATACCTCCGCTATACAACAAGGAACAACGTAGAGTTTCTTGTATCCGATGAAAAGAAACTTGAACCTCTGAAGAAAGAACTTACAGCCAAAGGCTTTAAGATGGGCGGAATAGGCTATGGCATTACAAATGTTGTACATACCCAGGGATGGGTACACTGCCACGGCGCATGCACAGACGCCTCAGGCCTTGTCAAGGCAATGATGGACGAGCTCTATGAGTATTTCGATTCAAAGCGGCTTCCGAACAAGGTAAGGCTTGCAGTTGCCTGCTGTGTTAATATGTGCGGCGCAGTTCACTGCTCTGACATAGCTGTTGTTGCTGTCCATACAAAGGTGCCCGTAGTAAAACATGAACTCTTCAAGAACATGTGCGAACTTCCCACAGTTATCGGTTCATGTCCTACACGCGCAATAAGTCCGGATCCTGCAAACAAGAGCGTTAAAATCAACGCTGAGAAATGCATGTACTGCGGTAACTGTTTTACAGTGTGTCCGCCTATCAGCATTAAGGATCCTGAACGTGACGGAGTTGCTATCGTGGTCGGTGGAAAGATAAACAGCCTGAGGACAAATCCAAAGTTCTCAAAGCTTGTTATCCCTTACATTTCTAATGAGCCGCCGAGATGGCCGAAGGTCGTTGCTGCGATAAAGCATATTGTTGAAGTGTATGCAAAGAATGCAAGGAAGCACGAGAGGATAGGTGAATGGATAGAAAGGATAGGATGGGAGAGGTTCTTCTCACTGGCCAATATCGACTTTACATTCCAGTCTATCGATGACTTCACCTTCATGAGAGATACAATGAGGACAGCATCAACATTTAAGTGGTCGTAAAAAATTGGCAAGGCAGTCCCGAATATCGGGACTGCCTTCTTAATAAACGTCATTAAATATTTATCACGGGGGTAAGGTATATGGAACTAGTAGATCTTCAGAACAAAATTTATGCCTTCTGTGAGGCCGCAAAAGGTAAAAAGAAACTCAAAGAGAAAGACATAATCAAAGGCGTCTCAGAAGCTGAAAGTGTGCCGGGTGATGAAGTCAAGAAGGCTATGAGGCTAATGATAGACGTGGGAAAACTTATGTATTCTTACGGCGGTGGTGCAAGCTCAGTTGAAATCCCAAGTGAAGAGTATCTCAGGGAAAAAGGTCTTATAAAGTAAGAAAAGTCTCATCTTCACTTCATATGTAATTTAAACAGAGGGGATAAAACCCCTCTGTTTTGTTTTTAAGCCTGCCATTGATTTAACCAACTGAAATCCCCTGATATCTCAGGATTTTAAACAGCGGACGACCAAAATAAAAAAGCTCAGTCTCAACTGAAAGTCCAAATTCAGAAATGGCCTTTGAGCGTATGGCAAGATCCTGTTGGACAAGTGCCGTAAGCTTTGCAAACGATATTGAATCACTATTTTTTTTCATCACTGCGGAAATGAGATTTTCTGCCATCAGGACGGAACATTTTTTTTCATGTCTAGCAATAAACTTTGTGATTGGGTCATCCTGGCTGATTATGTCAGCGCGAGTTATCGTGTCTTTGCCGATGGCAGAGAGAATTTCTGAAGTATCCCAGCATTTCAAAAGGCGGCATTCCAAAGGCCTGTGTTTGTAAATAGTGCAAGAGGACTTCTTTTTGTCATAAAATAAGCACTCCCATGCTCTGCCTTTGCCTGACACCTTGATAAGTTCCTGCTTGACCGGTTCAGGTTTATCGCTTAAGGGGGTGAATGCAAGCTCCCCTTTTCTTATTGTTATCAGGTGCTGGTATGAGATATGCCCTTCGAGGAATATTTTTTTGTCTTCCTTATGCAGTGTCGGACCGCCCTTAATGCAGCAAGTTCCGCATCTTATGCAATGAGTTCTATTATCAGATTGCAGATTGTACATTAGAAGAAGCCTTTTGTGCTGAGGGATATGGTGTCCGTGTAAAGCATACTGATTATTTTAACATTTTTAATTTATAATTCTCTGATGAATATACTTTTTCTCGGTCACTCATTGATTGAGTTTTATGACTGGCAGAAGAGGTTCCCTGCACATAAAGCTGTAAACCTCGGTGTGGCAGGAGAGACAGTCGAAGGGCTTTTATCAAGGATTGACAGGATAACAAAAGAGCATCCGTCAGCAGACCTTATCTTCATCATGACAGGCTTGAACAACATTGCCATGGATGATTTTGGTTTTTTGGGGTCATATAAAAAGATTCTCGAAAAATTATCCCCTGCCTATCCTTCAGCCAAAATATTTATGCACAGCATCCTGCCGGTGATTGTGGATTTTATATCCAATGAAACAATTAAGAATGTAAATAAATCTCTGGAAAAGCTTGCTGTAGAAACAGATATTGAATTCCTGGATATTTATAATCTTTTTATTGACAAAAAGGGCAGGGCGATAAAAGATTATCTGCTTGACGACGGTGTCCATCTGAGTGATAAGGGGTATGAGGTTTGGGCGGAAGTGGTGGAGGAAGTGATTGAGCAAATGTTATAATCCATAAAATAAATTTTTGGTGAGAGATGGAAATAACACTTAATGATTTTAAATCTCAATTTAAATGAATATGAGATCACGATATCCGAGGCTCATAATTGCAGGCATGAAAGGCGGTTCCGGGAAAACACTTCTTTCACTTGGCCTTATAGCAGCGTGGAGAAAAAAAGGCTTTAAAATAATCCCATACAAAAAGGGCCCTGATTATATTGATGCGGGCTGGCTTTCATCAGCAGCAAAACATTTATGCTATAACCTCGACCCATTTTTAATCGGCAGAGAAAAGATACTCTCTTCCTTCAAAGGACATTTCAGGGACTCTGATTGTGCTGTAATAGAGGGCAATAGAGGTCTGTATGATGGAATGGATGCAGCAGGCACTTACAGCACAGCAGAGCTTGCCAAGATTTTGAAATCGCCTGTAATTTTGATAATGGACTGCACAAAGGTCACAAGGACAGCAGGTGCAATGGTTCTGGGCATGCAGAAATTTGACAGGAAGGCCGATATAAAAGGCGTTGTCTTAAACCAGATTGCAGGGTCAAGGCATGAGAAGGTAATACGAGAGGCAATAGAGAGATACTGCCATATCCCTGTGCTTGGCGCTATCCCGAAACTTAAAAAGGATTTTCTTTCCGAGAGACACATGGGGCTTACTCCGTTTCAGGAGCACCCGGAAGTAAAAAAGGCTGTTTCATACGCAGCAGAAATTGCAGGAAAATATCTTGACCTTAATAAGATATGGAAGATTGCAAAGGAGGCAGAGCCATTAGCAGTCAGCAATCAGCGTTCAGCCATCAGCAGTCAGCATTTACCCCCCCAGCCCCCCCTTGCCAAGGGGAGGATTAAAGGAGGTGTCAGCATCGGCATCATCCGCGACTCTGCTTTCCAGTTCTATTATCCTGAAAACCTTGAGGAGCTTGAAAGGAAAGGCGCAAGGCTTATAGAAATAAATGCATTGAAAGCCGGGAAACTTCCTGTGATTGATGCCCTTTATATAGGTGGAGGTTTTCCCGAAACTAATGCTATTGCGCTTGCAAAGAATGCTGCTTTTAGGAAATCGATAAAAAAGGCTGTTGAAAACGGGCTTCCAGTATATGCTGAATGCGGAGGTTTGATGTATCTTGGAGAATCGCTTATTCTGGAAGGAAAGACATATCCAATGGCAGGGATATTCCCTGTTAAGTTTTCATTGGAGAAAAAACCTCAGGCTCACGGTTATTCAATTGTAGAGGTTAAAAGCGCTAATCCGTATTACAAAAAGGCTGCTGTGATTAAGGGGCATGAATTTCATTATTCACGGGTTATTAATCCTGAGGCAGCAAAAGAGTTCAGAAAGAAAAATATCCATTTTGCCTTTAAGATGAAAAGGGGCGAGGGGATAATCAATAAGATGGATGGACTTTGTTTTAAAAATGTCCTTGCGACTTATACGCATATACACGCCCTTGGAACGCCTGAATGGGCAGAGGGCATGGTAAGAAAGGCAGAGGAGTATAAGAATTACGTGAAATAAGCGCTATTTCTTCCAAAGCCCCTTTTTTATTTTGTGTCGTTTCATTATAATACCCACATGAAATACGGACTAGAGGAAATATGATATTCCAAGACCTGATTTCATTTCTTTTGTTAGATATGTCAAGGATGATTTTGTGTGAAGCCCGCTTAGGTTTGGGCTGATGCGAAACGTAGTGGAAGCCATAGAACAGGAGGTAACGCTTATGTCGAAATATGTCTTTATATGCTGTTTGGTATTGGTCGGCTGGTTGCTTGTCGCGCCGAACAAGGCTTTGGCGGGCGAGCCAGCTTGGTGGACAAAACAAAAAAGGGACTGCAATTTACCTTCGGGCCTCGCCTATAATAGCTGGGACGGGAAATGCAATAGCTCACCGACAAACAACTCCGGCAGTTCCGGAAATTCAGGCTACGACAACGGGGCTGCGATTCGTGAGCAGCAGCGTCTGGAAGCTGAGCGCCGTGCTGAAGAAGCACGCCAGGCAGAACTCGAACAGCAGCGCAGAGAGGCGGACAATAAACGCCGCTTGGAAGAGATTGAAAGGCAGACCAAATTTTTAGATGACCGCGATGCCGCTGCCGGCACTTTACGCGGCTCAACCGGCATCCGCACTACCCCGAACGTGCAAGGCGAACCGGTGTTGCGCGGATCAACTGGAACCAACGCTACTTCAAATGCGGCAGGCGGCTCCGTGCTACGCGGCAGCAGTGCGGACACCGGCCCTCCGTGGCTTGAAATCCGATACAACGCAAACGCCCAACCTCGCTCCCATGGTCGTGGATGCGCGTAATGTGCCATCAGGACTGCCTAAAGTTTGGGACAATACTATCGACGAGGTGTATGCAAAAGCGCCGCCCGGTGTCAAAGAACGAGTCCGCAAAGGTTTTCAGGCTATCCTGAGCCGTGATTGGGCTGTTGCAAAAGCATGGTTTGAAGACGCGCTCAAACTTGACCCTGATAACAAACGCCTTAAAGATATGATTCTCTTTTGTAGTAATCCTGTGAGCCCACATCCTGCAAGGAATTATGTACAATTGCCCACGGATGCTGACTTGCAACTTCTGTTCGATCCTAAAGATACCAAGCCTCAGGATTTCGATCGTTACAAATACTATCTATACGCAAAAGAGCGTGCCATCGAATCGAATCGCTCAGTGTCCGAGGTGATATATGTGGACGCACGGCTATCAGACATTATGGGAGAAGAAAAAGATGCCTATAAGCTGTACCAGCTATGGGAGTTTGTAAGCACTTATATTGAGGAGGGCAAGCCATTTCCGCCCACAGATACGACAAACAAGAAGCCAAGTAAAAAGCCTACCGGGAATCAGGTGCAACTGCCCTTGAATTCCGACATTGAATTCTTGGACGGTCCCAATACGGCGCCGGCCAAACCGGCAGTTTCCACCAAGGAAAAGCAGCCACATAATTAGAGGCGAAGAAGTCAGCATTTGTGGATAATACGTTCTGAGAAAAGGAGATCTTTATGTTGAAACATATTGCTTTTGGAATAGTGCTGCTTACGGGTTTGCTGGTCGGGTCGGCTAGGGCGGATGACGCGTTGAACAAAGCTCTGTTTTATGCAGTGAAGGAGGGTGATAAGGCAAAAATAGAGGTGCTCATATCCAAGGGCGCGGATGTGAACGAGAAGGATAGCAATGGCCAGACCTCGCTGTATTGGGCGACCGACAGCAATAAAGAAGTCGCGGAGCTTCTCATCTCCAAAGGCGCGGACGTGAATGCGAAATCAAATAATAAGTACAACGGTGGAGCGACCCCGCTGCACGAGGCGGCTAATAAGTGGGGCAATAAGGAAGTCGCGGAGCTTCTCATCTCCAAAGGTGCGGACGTGAATGCGGAGGATAATTCCGGAGCGACCCCGCTGCACAATGCGGCAGACTGGGGCAACAAGGGAGTCGTCGAGCTTCTCATCTCCAAGGGAGTGGACGTAAATGCGAAAACAAATAATAATTACTATGGCGGTGGAGAAACCCCGCTGCACAAGGCGGCCTTCAGGGGCAACAAGGAAGTCGTCGAGCTTCTCATTTCCAAAGGCGCGGACGTGAATGCAAAGGATGCCAGCAGCAGAACTCTGTTGCAATTTACAGAACGAATATCCGACCCAAAAGTGAGACAGGAAATCATCGCCCTGCTGCAAGGACAGATGGCCAAGCAGTCGAATCCCAGGCAGTTGCTGAATAGCCTTCTCGATCAGTTCAAGGGGCATTCGGATAATGATGAATTACGCAAGTCCATTATTCAGGCGGCACTCAAGCTGCAACCCGCTCCCGCCATCCCACAAGAAGCGGAAGATGCAGCCGGACGTGCTGCATATATTTTCAAGACTGCCAAGTCTGATGACGATTTTCTCAACACGTCCAAGGAATATCTGAAAGCCGTCGAGGTGGCGCCATGGGTAGCGAACTACTACTACAACCTCTGCACCGTGCTGGAGAAGACCCCTTACACCCAAGAGGCGCTACATGCCTGCAAGCTGTATACTCGAAGCTGCGCCCACTGCCGCCGATGCTGCTGATATACGACAGCGCATCGCCGGGCTTCAGTATGCACTGGACAAGAACAAGGAACAGATAAAGCAGAGGACCGCGCTTATTAAGGATCGTGGCGTCGAAGACCTCTACCGCTTCGGCGGCACGTCAGGCAAGGTGGCAGGCAAGGATGTGGCACTCAAACTTGGCGTGGACTGGCAAGCTTCACCACCCAAGTATCAGGTTTTTGCTGCATGTATCCTTGAAGGTGATGATGTGAAGGGTGGTGCCCACGACTTGGTCAGCACCGACTCGTGGATCACTTTTTGTAAAACCAGTTTCCATCTCGTTATCAAGCCCGATGGCGCAGGTTTCGTCGAACTGGGGGGTGGCGGTAGTTTGCGCGCAACGCTTGACGAACTATTTCAACGCAAACAAAAGGCGCTGGAGCAGTCGCCGATATTTAAGGATGCTGGTTACGGCAGCGACAAGGGAATACGATTTTACGTGGCAATGGTCCAAGGCGGCAGGGATAACCAATATGCAGGTTATGCCATGTACGAAAGTGACTGTAACGGTAATCTCCTGCGTAAGGATCCGCGCGCATTGCCGGATGACTTTTTCTCCTTGGAAGCCAAGAAAAAAGAAGGTGGGATGGGACGATTTAATGCCCTGACGGACTATAGGGGCAATCCGCAATCGGGATGCAATGATAAGTTTTCGAGCGGGACTGGTTACAAGTTTGGGGAGAAGGAGTAATTCCCAATTGGGTGAATTACATTTTATCAATCATTAACGAGGAGGAAATCATGAACACGTTTTATCGAATCGTATTGACGGTTGCCATGCTTTCGTTTTATTCCACTTCTTGGGCTGATCCTGTTCCGCTTCCTTGCGAACCAAATTGCACAGTTGATCCTTGCAATCTTGCACCGGAGAGGTGCAAAGACAAAGGTGGGCCAATTAAACAAACAGCAGTTCCCGCAATAGAGGACAAGGAAGATGCAAAAGTGCAAGAATCTGATGACCCCTGCAAATGGTGTACGCCATGTAGCCCAACTCCAGGCTCTGAATGCCTCAAATGTTGCGCAGGGCATACAATAACTCCGTCGAGTGAGTAGATGAGGTAGGGCAGATAAAAGAATGTTCAATTTCCAAATACACCGGAACATGGTATGAATTTAAGATTTGATCCTTATATTTTTTAATTTTTCATTTTGAATTACATATGGAGCGTGATGGGTATGCAATGGTTCATCGAGTTTCTTAATCCAAAAGTTCTAGTCTCATTTCTGTCTGGCGGACTTGCCGGAGCCTTATTTACGCATTACTTTACGCTAAGTCGGCAGCGAACCGAATTTGCGTTCAAGCTTCTGGAACATTTTTTTACAAAGTATCAAGAGATTGGCAAGGTAAAGGGTTTTCTTCAGCAAACCCAGTTACTGGAGGATATGGAAACCTTTAATAGGGT
>ERZ1292630.4185-Hain-H41-02um-R3-4185-length-12338-cov-8_pt1 | contig 12338 bp, 4 predicted proteins | sample MGYA00564408_ERZ1292630 | MGnify/ENA primary metagenome ERZ1292630 (study PRJEB36523, sample SAMEA6512641) | groundwater metagenome | collected 2019-01-08 | study: AquaDiva: Metagenomics assemblies of 32 groundwater samples | reverse complement strand
GGCGGTACTCACCGTCGACAAATTTGCACTCGAAGGACACGTCGTCCCCCATGTAGGTGAGCATGCCCTGACCATGGGGTTTCTCTCCTTTCCATTCGCCCTCATAGACATTGCCGTTGGCGTAGACGCACTTGCCGTAACCATCCTGCCTCCGGCCTTGCACCCAGCGGCCATGGAACGCGTCGCCTTGTAAGTTCGTAAAGACACCTTCGCCGTGGCACTCTCCGTGAAGCCAGTCGCCCTCGAAGCGCGTGCCGTCGTGGTACCTCGCCGTGCCCTTGCCGTGTCGCATTTCGTGCTTCCATATTCCGGAGTATTCGTCACCACTAGGGTACGTCATGGTGCCCCGGCCGTCGAGGCGCACGTTGTCTTGCCACCGACCGCTGAAGCTGCTACCATCGAGGTACTTCGCGGTGCCCTCGCCGTGTCGCGCGTCGTTGGACCACTCCCCGTTGTACTCGATCGCGATCAAGAGCATGCTATTACTAGGCGCGGCGGGGGGTGGTGGCGCCGCGATCGCGGAAACGTCTGAAGCGTTTGCCGGATGAGGCGGCTTCGCGGATGGCGACGAAAGCGGCGGGGCACCGCCTGCCGCATGTGAAGGCGCCGCGATGCTGGAGGCCGGTGGTGGGGTGGCACCCACGGCAGCAGGGGCCGCCGAATTCTGGTGAGCCGCGGAAGCCGCGGCCGCGGCGGCCACTGCGGCGGCGCGTTGCTGCACGGCCGTTGGAATCACCAAAAGTGTCCACACGCCATTCCCCTCGCGGACGTCGTTGTCCCAGCAACCGTCGTAACGCCACGATTTATCCGCGGCCTCCATGACGCCATGCCCGTGCCTAAGATCATTCAGCCACTCTCCTTTGTACGTCGACCCGTCGGGAAAGGTCGCCATGCCTTTACCATGCCGTTGATCGCGAAGCCACGCGCCTTCGTAGTACATACTATCCAGCTTGTTCGTACACTTCCCTTCTCCACTGCGCACATTGCCTGCGAACTCGCCCTCGTAGATGGTCGTCCCGTCGTCGTAGGAGAGGACGCCCCGGCCGCTCCGCTCGTCGTGCTCCCACCCGCCCTCGTAAGCGTCCCCATTGGCATATTGGCAAGACCCTTGTCCATGTCGCACGTGCCGTTGCTCATCCCACTCGCCCACGTAGACGTCCGTGGACGGGAAGATGAACCTTCCGAGTTCGCCTTTTCGGACGTTGTGGTCCCACACACCGACGTATTTCACACTCCGGGGCAGGTACCACACGCCGTTTCCGTGGCGCTGGTCGGCGATGAAGTCACCGTCGTAGGTATGCCCTTCCGCTTCCTTTAAGACGCCGTGACCGTGACGCATGTCATTCTGCCACCCTCCTTGGAACTGTTCGCCATTGGGATATGTGACGTTGACTTCAGAGGTTAGAATGTCATTCTTCCAGGTCCCACTAATCGTGATGCCCGTTCCGTAGAAAAATACTCCTTTCCCGTGACGCCGGTTCTTGGCCCACTCGCCCTCGTAGCGGGTGCCGTTCGTGTAGTGCTGCACCCCATAGCCGCACTTCACATCGTCGCGCCACTCACCGCTAAAGAGCGAACCGTCATTGCGCGTCAATGTGCCTTTCCCGTAGCGGCGGCCTTGGCGCCAGTACCCTTCGTAGCACTTGTCTGGCCATGTGTAAGAGCCGAATCCGTCTTTGAATCCATGGATCCATGTCCCTTGGAAGTACTCCGCCCCTCCATTCGGAATGGCGTTCAGCGGCCGAGCGGAGGAGGCTCCTGCCGCCGCGGCGTCTGCCCCAGTGGGACTCTTGGACCGCTGGTTTTTGGTGGCACGGTTGCTCAGCGAGTCGGCGTCGGCAGCCGTCCCTTCGTCGAAATCGGGCTGCAAGGAGGCGGCAGCGATCTCATTTGACAAGAGTTTCGAAGCGAGCCGAGATGCGGCGGCCGCCAACGACTCGGAGCCGCGCGTGACTTGCGGCGCATGGGCATCGAACGACTGCGCGTTGGCGTAGTAGATGCACCGGCCGGTCCCATGCCGGCGGTCCTGCTGCCAGTCGCCCTCGTAGACGCTCAACGAATCCGGAAAAGACCAGACTGCTTGAAACTTGGTGTGCATCATGACCTGAAGCGAAAAGTGGGCGGCGCCGCTCGATGCCACGTAGCGTACGACGATGAAACAAGGGCCATCGCGCCACTCGGGATCGATGGGAAGCACCGTGATAGACTTTTTCGGATCGCTCGTCTCCGACTTCCACGTGGCATTCTGGGCTGTCGGCAAACTGTCGGAGTTCGACAAGTAGACCACGCAGCGCGAGGCAGTGTTGTTTTCCTTCATCAGTACGGTGACCTCTGCGCGTTGGTTGAGTTGGATCAGATAGCGACGAATGGGGTCGACGGCGCTGACGCGTTGGTCAGTCGCCTCGTCGCCGGGCTGCAGTTCGACGGGTGGCGGTGGCGCCGAGGAGGCCATTAAAGACGAGTCTAGCGCTGAGAGAATGAGAGAAACAGCGATGATGAGAGAGAGAGAGCGAGATAGAGAGAGAGAACCACTTCGGTCCGCTTGGTCAATGAAACAAACGTCGACTGCTGTCTGGGGACGAGAGTTTAAAACATCGACTAGCCGCCGGCAACAGTGCCTTTTGCGGTATGACTGGGTGTGTGTGTTTAGTGCCTGAGTCGTCGAGCGGCAGAGTGAAAAAAGAAAGTCAATTGAATGTCAACGCAACGTACAATAGGAGCGGCGCGCCATCGGCGGCGTTTTCTCCGTCCTCGTGGTGAACTTCCGTGTCCTTGGAGCCGTCACTGATGATCGCATCGCCAACACTGCTACTCTCAACAACGGCGGACGCATCCTTCAAAATGGTCAACAAGAGTGGGGTGCAGCGCGACCCGTTAGTCCCTACCAGCGACGCGGGAGTGGGCAGTGCCCCCGAGGAGACCACACAGTAGGCTTCGCCGTGGCTCGTCGTCGCTTGGTCACCACCCTCACCGCCGTCCTTCTCGACGGACTCCAGCAGTCCATTGGCGACCGCCCAGCGAGCGATGGCCCTTCGCAAATCCACCACATTCTCCGTTGGGTCGCCATTGACGGACATGAGCGAATCCCCTGTCGAAAGCCAATCAACGAGCGCCGCGGGACGGCCGCCGCGCTGCAGTGGAGGTGGTGGAGGTTGCTGACGTCGTGGGGGAAGGGCGCCGCAATGCCACGTCAGGAGGCGCAGGTCGCTCGAGGACCAATGGCCGTCGCGAAGAAATCGACACGTCGTCTCCGCCGTCGACGAGGAGGAAGCGACGACGTCGGCTGTGGGGCGATCCAGCGATGACGCGGGGGGACCACTCGTCGCTCCGAATGCGATGCCACGAGCAGACGCCTGGGGGCGAGGAGCATGCGGATTCCCTCTGCGCTCTACGCGATGCTCCTCGCCCCCAGGCGTCGTGCTGCCCGCCGACGACCTCACCGCGGGGGGATGTACGTGGAGCACCACCACCTCGTCACCCCTCCCGCCACCACCACCACCATCGTCCCCTGGCTGCTCCACCTCCGTGATGGAGGGCCAAATCACGTCCTGCCAGTCAACGATAGGAATGGGGGCGAGCGTCAATGGTGGTTTCTCCGTTCTCTTCGCGTGAGGTTTGGCGTCGTCCGGTGCGACGACTAGCAGCTCCTCCGGGGTGTCAAGCGGTCGTTCTTTCGCCGCCGGGCTACTGATCGGTGCGTCGTCGCGCAGTGGTGGAACGCGCGACGTTTCAGCGTGCTCACTCACCGGACGATTACGCTCTGTCATCGTCGTCGTCGTCGTGTGAACAGATGGGTCGGTGCCTCGTGTAGCGTGATCGTCACGCGCCCTCCTCCTGAACTCATCATGTTGCTGTCGTCGATGTGCTAGACAGTCTGCCGTTCGCCAACGTGTCAGCACCTCGCGGACGGCGTGATGGTGGTGATGTCGCCCGCCGGTTTCCAACGGCTCCTTCGTCATCACGATCGCGTCCACTAGCCTCGCGAAGCTCGACACCGCTGCCTCCAGTCGGGTAGAAACGTCGTCGCTGTCGTGGTTGATGCGGTGGCCGTCGCAACCAACAACGAGTTGGTGAGGTGACCGATCGACATCGACATCGACATCGTCGTCGTCATTGGTCGGCAAATTGGCCTCCAAACCGGAAAAATTGGACATCGCGCGACCCTCGGAGGAGGTGGGCTTCTCGGACGCGCTAGCTTCTTCGGCGCGCTTCACGGGACTCGGCACAAACTCCGTCGTGCACGGCAACTCATCATCCTCGCCGGATGGTTCTATGGTTCGCCGCGGAACGTCGATGATGATGCGGTTCGAAATGATGGTGCTGTGTCCTACCGCCGCCGCTGCCTCCTCCTCCGCCACAGCTCCTCCTTTGTCGTGATTGACATCCGCCCACCGCGCTGTCAGCGATAAGAGCCGCTCGAACCGTTCCGTGGAAAGCAGCAGCCGCCGTTGCGCCGTCCTCTGACGGGCCGCATCGTGCGAAACCTTGCGCTCCTGAGCGGCGACATCGGCTAAAATGTCGTTAAGCGGTCGTGGGGTGGACATCTCGGATGGCCTGGGCTTTGGGGGGGGGCGGCAGTTTTGCCACTTGCGCGGGTGTCAACACAAAAAATCGAGAAAGTTGCGTTCTATCTTCTCAAAACGAAATGACCTAGAGAGAGAAAGACAGAACAACTGTCAATCCGTATTGATTAACGGATGATCTCACGTCTTCTCGGAGAGTGGGGGGGACGGCGGCACACCGATCGACATTCTAAAAGCGCGCGAGGATGTGAGTGTGAAATTTTGCAACGGTCACCTCTATGATTCGTAGGATCCGTCCACTGCCAACGCCATCTCCGAGGGATCTATTTTGCCCCCCTCGTTCTCGCGTCTTCTATTTCTCCGGAGGTAAATGATGAACAAAATGTATCGCTTGCGGAATCACGTGAGTGAGAGAGATACAACCAAACGCCGCATCTGTGGTGCACTAATAGCCCTTGAGAGCGTTGATCAGATGAGCCTTGTCGGTCGCTCGTTTGACGCCCTTCAGCTGCTGTGCATTCACATGGGCGGCATGGTGGCTTCCTAGAACCGTTCCCCGCGTCACGCGGAGCAACTTCAGCTGTTCCGTCTTCCGATCGATTTGCGACATCAGTGCATTCAACGTGGCGGTCATAACCGCGGAGGAGGCTGCGGGGGGTCGGAGTCCCTGGGCTCCACTAGACCCGGCGGAAGAGGCCCCGCCGGTCATGCACTGCAGCTCCAAGGCGTACTGCTGCTTCAACGAAGTCAATTCGGCTTCTAACTCGGCGTAGACTTGATCGATCGGCGAGGACGTGGCGAGCCCGGGAGACGTCACGGAGGAAGCAGGGGCGGCGCCATTATTCGTACGCGACGACGACGGTGCTCCCGTGCGCTGACGAGGTGACGGCACCGTCGAAGAGTTGATGAGAGGCGCTTTCGCGGGAGAGGTAAACCGCATTGGCGGCTGCTTTGCGGGAGAGGGGTGGCGAATCGGACCTCCGTAGAGGGAGAGGGCACTGACGGCCGAGGCGCCAGGACCGCCGTCTGATGGTTTGTCAGACGCTGATCTCTGCGACCCACCGCTTCCAGCCAACTGCTGGGAGCGAACGATCGTCTGGACTCCTCCCGCGGCGCTCGTGGGGTCGTGATGCTGTCGAGAACGATTCGTCGTCGCTCCCCCGGTGCGGTGAGCAGATGACGTCGCTCGCGGAGCATTGTATGTCGGATTGGTTGGCTGAGACGAACCACCAACCACCGCCGAACCTCCACTGGCTATGTTATTGTTGTTGTTGTGTTGCGCGCGCTCCACTAACGCCGAATTCATTGCCAGCAAATCCTTGACCGTGGATTCTAGGCGGCGCGTCGTGGATTCGATGACGTCTTTTTCCGTCTTGGCTTGATGCAGCTCTTGCTGCGTCACCGCCACGAAGTGCTTTTCTTCAGCCACTTCTCGACGAAGCGACTGAATTTCAGCCACTAGGCGTTCCTCACGGTCCGTGGCGTCACGCCTCTCTCGGTCGAGCATGAGTTGCAGTTCGGACCGAAACGTACCCAGATCGGTTTTATTCTCGTCGAGCATGGCCTGGAGGCGGCTGCGTTCGTGCTGCGCTCGGCTGATGAGTTCTTGCAGCTCGGCCTCTCGTCTGCGGAAATCCGCGCGCTCGTGTTCCAGTTGCCGTTCGACTTCATGCTTGTATTGCTCATGCGCGGCCCGGGCGCGCTCACACTCCTCCTGATGGAAGTTACGATCCGCCTCCAGTTTTCGAATTTTTTCTTGCAGCGATTGCAAGGCCATCACGATGGATCGAGTGTCGCCCAGGCGGCCAACGAGCGCCGCCGCCGCCGCCGACGTCCCGGTGGAAGCCGCAGATGAAGACAAATGATGATGGATCAAACCGTCCGACACATCTGCGGAGGCAGAGAGGGGGAGGTGCGAGTGCGCCGCCGGATGATCTAGAGCAGCCATGGGCTGCTGGCGGTGGTGAGGTCGGCTGCCGCTGCTGTTGGGGTGGTGGTGGTCACGAGGGCGACCCTCATGCAGCGCCGATGCCGCGATGCTGTCGGCCATCGGAGCAGTGGAGCGATGCGGAGGTTCGTCGTACCGCTTCGCCGTTGATATTTGAGAGTCGATGGAGCTGCGCGGGGGATCGTTGAGGGTCGACCGAAGTGTTTCGGATTCATGAGGCGCGTGATTGTGGGCGCCGCTCCGTGGATGAACGACCGCGGAGGTGTGTGCTACGTGTTGATAGCGAGATGGGACATGGGCCCCCCCCGACGCCAAGTTCGGGGAGTCAACGGACGATGAAGTGTCGTCGGAAGACGCCGAGGACGAGCGGCTCATGGCGGGCTCAAAAAAAAAGGGCTACAAAGGAAGCGAGCTACAAACCTCACCACGTTCAAGATTCAGTCTCTCTGTCACCTCGTGGACGGAATGCCTGTTGGAAAACGCGGCGGTTCCCATCCCTACCTACGAAACGTCGGAGGTGCACCCGCGCGTCATCAGGGTGGAAGCCTCCGGCTGGAGATTCGCTGCCTTTGTATGTCACGACCTGCGCTGACGGGACACACACGGCGGATCCACCAGGAACACGGTCGGCCGCCTCAGGCCTCCGAGAGGCATCGGTTCCGCTCCTGACGGAACCTGCTGGAGTGAAGCGTGTCAGCTACCGATTCATTCAACCCGACTTTGAGGGCGCCGTCCGCAGTCAGACGGACCACGAGCCTCTTGCGACAACGAATCCAAAAGGTTACTCCAAGACGTGGAGCTACAGTACAACGAAGTGAGACACCAAAGCGATGCGATGCGGCATTCAAGGCCCGCTTCGAGATGCAGCACATGGCGGGATCATCTCACCCAATGGACTGCTCGCCAGGGGCGAGCCTCTAACGCAAGACTCAGGGGCTTCTCTTGACGACAAGGCAAAGGCCTTGATGGCGAGCACCTTCGTCGCATCACACAGAACGTTTGGCGCTCCCTTGGCAGGAGCGGTCTTGGGGCATCAGCTCTGCTGTGGGCAAATTTTCGCCTTAACGTGAACACCTGAGTGGTGCACGCCGTTCCGAAAGAGCCCGTCAGCGACAGCGGTCATGCGCGGGTGTCGTCACAGCAGCTTCAGTAAGAAACAACTTGGCGAAGAAGGGTAAACGTCACAGCAGTGCATTTTCGTCTGCTCCCGAGTAACCCCTCCATCCCTCTCTGAGAGACTCATCGTGACCGGAAGCGCATCGCTTTTCGCCGCCATCGCGGCGTGCCTCTGTCCCCACTGAGCAAACCGGGCAACCGGAGAAGAGGGTCCGCAACGCCGCCGGCGGCATCGTTCGTGAGCGACGGAGGCAATGCCAGGGCGGCGAAGGTTGAGTGGGTGTCCCCTCGAGTACTCTCCAACCTGTGTAAAATACTGCGCTGGTGGCCATGCCGTACCGCACTGTATCGCCTGAAATATGTGTGGGGTCGCCGCCGAGAAAAGCGCATAAATCAAAAGAAAAAGACCTGTGAATGTAGTCAGCGAGAGGAGGTCGGTGGGTCCGACCTTCTAGTCCCAGCGGCGGCGGGGTTTCGTTTCGTTTCGCGCCGTCCTTGCTGCTTGCGACAAGCGCTTCCACCGCGAGATCAAATCTGCGAAGTTCGCCAAGGGCCGTTGATGCTCCGCAGCGGATACCGCCGAGGTTGAGGCGTGGGAGGCAGGCCGCCGCAGCGTGGCATCGCACCGTTCACGACAACCGCATAGAATCATTTCCGAACCGTTCGAATTTCGAGGATCGCGGAGAAACCAATTCAAGTCATCGGCGGCTTCCGCATTCTCCGCTTCACCCTCGCCGGAAAGCACCGATCCGTGGGTCCTGGGATCGTCATTATCGCGTCGCGTTTCGCCGCCGCGGAATTGTCGTCGGCGTGACGCTCCTCGTTGTTGTTCAGTTGGAGGAAGCCGTTGCCGGTTGGGTGGGCCGCCGCCTCTGTCCTGTACCTCCGCCGCCACATTTCCCGCATGATGACGGCCGCTCCCTTTATTGTCGTTATGATGTTGCCGCCGCGGACTCGACCAAGCGGCGTCGCGGCATGCGTAATGAAAGAGCTGCACCGCCATCATGCGGGGTACGTGACCAAGGTAGTGAGACCCATCCCAGTCTGTCCACGTCGCGCTGTACGGGTCCCGCGTCATGGGACCCGGGTCGTAGAAGACGACGTCACGTCGGGCGTTGTGATTCTGCCGTGTGGCCTTCCGCGACGACCGTTGGTTCACCGATGCAGCGGCACAGTAGTTAAGTTCGCGAAATAAGTCTTGCCGGCCCCACTCTGAGCAAGGGTCGGGAACGAGAGGGTCGTCCATTGGTCGGCCATGAAACGTCTGCAACAGCCACAGGATGGATTGAACGGAGATTGTCGACGAGCTGTTATCGTCGTCACCAACCGGTGGGTGTGAACGTTCGCTCCTCAAGGCGGCGGATCGATTTCGGTTCCGCCAAAAGCTCGCGACGGCTGGGTTCGCTTCCAGAACGTCGACCATCTCACGGTAGAACAAATCAAGTGGATAGTCCAACTCGAGAAGCTCCTTGGGCCCTCGCCCTTGGAGATGGTACAGCGTTCGGGGCGACCTCCCGAGCAAGCGATCACCATTCTCCTCGTCGTCCTCCTCCTCCTTCGCCCCTTTTGGCTCCCTGGTCATGGACGCTAAGCTGTTGGCAAGAGTAAGCATGGTTCGCTTGGGCTCAAGATGCGGATTCCACGACCAGCGTACCACTTGCTGGACGCCCGCAGGTCCGTCCGATGGGCTGTCGATCATGATTTCTGACTCTCCCCCGTAGCCAAAACCAACAAACGATCCTCGGTCCTCACCGGCTCGATTGACATGACGTTGCGCTGCAGAAGATAACGCTTTGTAAGATCCAGGGGGGAACAGGTACGGAAAGAGTGCGTGACGCAGGATGGCTTCTTGATGCGAGGACCCAGAGATCAGCACGGGTGCCCGCGCGGAGGCCAGACATTCTTCCAGGTCCACCTCCCAGATAGGGTCGGGCATCTTGATGCCTTGCCGCCAATCGCTCCTTTCGCTTTCGAAGCCGCCGACACGCTGTCCAAGTTCCGCCAATTGACGGTCGTCGTGCTGCCCCCACACGGTAACACACTGAACGGACAGCGAAGTGATCGCCGCCGGGATGGGAGAGGACGCGAATGGCACGCATGGGTGCTGCAAGATATGCCGCTTCATCGGCCAGCGATTGGTCAGGGGAAACGTCAACCAGCCCAACGTCGTGTCGTTCTCCAAGCCGAACGCAGAAGCACGTTGTTGTTGTTCGGGGTCGTCGTCGCCATGGGACGCCACCGCCCCCGACGCGTCCGGACCTCCGTCGCGGCGAATTCCGTCTCTCCCTCCTCCTGCGGAGGCGCGTCTGCGGCGTCGTTCTCTCCTCTCGCCTGGGCCGTCAGAGTGAATGCGGCCGTCGGCGTCGCTACCTTCATGGTTCATGTCCCTGCCCGACCTCATCATCAAGGATCGTCGGGTCACTGTTCCCGGAGCGGCGGCCGTTCCGTTTTGACGGGTGACGTGACCCCATGCGAAACTCACCGGAATACGCCCACAGCTCGCCTCGCCCCCGTCCTTCTTCACGCTCGCGGCTGAAATATCCTCGATTCGAAGGTTATTCGGCCTGTCTGCGTACAATCGTCCAGATGACGGAGGTCTGAATTGCGAATGCGGATAAACTTTGAATCGGTACTTGGCGATCTCCGCGTCGGACGGGCGGCTTGCTGGTTGTCTCGTTCGCGCCGCCGCCTCGGAATACTGCGCAAAGCCGCCAGTACCCGTCGCAAAAAATGCAGTGAACGTCGACTCACGCTCATGTCTATCCAATGCGCACCACCAGGGATCGTATGACATGCAGTTGCAGTCACGGAGGAGGGAACGGGCCGACCATGTCGTTGTTTTTGATTTCTCGTCGCGGTGCGCCTTAAATGCCGAATAGGCCGCGGCCGCAGCGAAATCACTTTTCCACAATCTGCTATTGGATCCGGAGGTCGCCGTGCTCAACATATGAGTGAGTAGGCCAGCGGCAACCCGGTCAAATCCACCAGCACCTCCTCCTGTTTCCATGGGAGGGACGACTTGGTCGGATCCACGGCGATGTTGAAAACGGCCGGAATTGACATTATCGTGCATCGTTTTTGATGCCTTCTTCATAGAAGAAGGCGCGTAATCGAAGCCGAGGTAGCCCGGAGTTAGCTCGTCACGAGACATGGCGTAGTAGTCGTAGACGGAGACGGTCGTTTGCCCAAGGCAGGGGATCGCATTAGCCGTCGGCTCACTGTCGTGGCCGCCGTCTCCTTGACGGACGCCGTGACGTTTCTGAAGGTCAGCGGCGGCGGCCCGCACCGCTCCTCGGTAGAGATGTTGCCGAGAAACCTTGCGGCACACTCGTTGAAATGAAGTTTCGTGCACGAAGCCAGGAAGGAGGATCACAACGTGCAAGGGTTGTTGTCCGTGTGGCGGTTCAACCGTCGACGCTGTATGGGATGTGCGGGCCCTGCAAATCTGGTCTTCGATCCACGTCGTGACTGCCACGACGTCGTCGTGCACCTCAACGGGGTCCGTGTTGTACAACATCATATCCAAAACCCCGCGGGAAATCACAACCGTGGAAATCTCCGCGAGCGCACGACGGGTTAACATGCCCAACAGAAACGTCGCGATCGAACTGTTCGCCAACCTCGTAGGAGGCGACGACGCAGCTGGATCATCAAACGACGAGGACGATGCCGACGACTCACGGCGTGTGTGGTGCGAAGTGAACTCGCCGTTTGGTTTCGCTGCCGCTTTCTCCGCATGCAGACGCCCTCCAGCCCAATAGACAAAATGAACGAACCCCTCGTCGCTCACGCCACCTGGGAGGCGGCCACCAAGCGTTTCTCCATTCACGTGATCCAAATCACCAGGACATGGGGCGTCGTCAAGACCATGCAGGCGCCCAGCCGTCGGACCAAAAAAGTTCATGTTGCCATCATTCGCCGGCAATATGTGCCGACACCAGGAAACGTAGACGGAGGCGACATCCCCTGCACCGATGAGCAGTACATTCCTGCCGCTCAACTTGCGCCATTGCTCACGGAGGAGGGACGATGGCTGCGGCGGCTCGGGGCGTGAAATTCGGTTCGGCCGGGGAACGGACGCCGATGTTGGCATCAATGTGTCGGCCGCGGACAACTTAGCATCCGTAGGAACCCATGGGTCGTCTGACGGGGACGAGATTTTGGCAGCAACAGCGGCCGCCGCATCGTCGAACGACCCACTTTCGTTGGCGTTGGGTGCCTCCCAGCTCCTCGCCGACGCCCATCGCGATGGCGTCTTCTGCGCGGATGGCGTTGATGCTGTCCACAGCCATGCCAAACAAGATAACGTCACGACTATCGCGACGGCAACAGGGCGAAACCGAATGGCCGTGCCGGCGAGCCTCTCAGTCCATTTTTTCATGCCGCGTGGCCTCACTCGTTACGTCTGAGGGCTCTGGTCGTCACAGTGATACGGCATGGGACCGTCTCGTTTTCAGCAGCACACATACGAGTCAGCGAGGCCTACACTCCAACGGCCGCTGTCGAAAGAGAAAATTGACTTATTTTGACGTGCAAATCGCGCGCGATTTTGTGCCATGCAGATGGAAGGACGGGTCGAAGAGGGAGTCAAACAATCGCGGAGGCGTAGAACATATCCGCGCGAGTGATTCACAAGATATGAGAACTGGCCATGGGTATACAGTATGCCTCTTTTTTATGCTGGCTATATGCGCGCTGCTTTTATGCTGTCGGGACGGGAAAAATGGGAAATTAGACACCCCCCCCCCCCC
>ERZ1292630.2063-Hain-H41-02um-R3-2063-length-19092-cov-7_pt2 | contig 12342 bp, 8 predicted proteins | sample MGYA00564408_ERZ1292630 | MGnify/ENA primary metagenome ERZ1292630 (study PRJEB36523, sample SAMEA6512641) | groundwater metagenome | collected 2019-01-08 | study: AquaDiva: Metagenomics assemblies of 32 groundwater samples | reverse complement strand
CAACGTCGCCCTTCACTCCCGCCAAGGGCGACGTGGCGGGAGTGAAGGGCGACGTGGCGGGAGTGAAGGGCGACGTGGCGGGAGTGAAGGAGAGGTGAGACCCGCCATGCCTGTGGTGAGTGCCGCCACGCCGGCGGTGAGTGTCTGCAGGCTGCGGTGCATCGTGCTGAAATTGAGTCTGCCGGGACCGTCGTCGTGGTTTTCACCTCCACCCCCTCTCCCCCGCCTCGAGCTGCGGCTCCGTTTGAAGCGTTTGCTCATTGGTTGGTAAAACGAAACGGCTGGCGGAGGAGGAGGAGGCGGAGGGGAAGGACGCTGTGGAGCGCAAAGTGGGTGAGGAGCACTACAACAGCGCGTCGAAAAAGTGCATCGCCATCGGTGGCGGAACTGTGAATCCCGCCGCGTGCGTCCAGGCAAATCACCCACCGCCTGCACAGCCCAGCAGGCAAATCACCCACCCAGCCCGCACAGCGCCGGTGATGCCCACCCTGGAGGAAGGACATAAGACTCACCTCTGATGATCTGGTGGAGGTAGTTGCGGTTTGACCGGAGATGCCGTAGAGACGGAGGAGGTCGTTTTCCTCACTGCGTTCACGTACGTTCACAAGGGTTGGTTATAAGGGAGGCATCGAAGAGGCGGCGTCGGGTCAGGGGAGAAGGAAGAGGGAGTCTCGCGAAGGAAGAGCTCGAGAAGGGAAAGGGAGTCTCGCGAACGAGGGGTCGCTCGCTCCGCTCTACGCGTGGCACACTTGATGGCATCGCCGTGTGGAGTCACCACCGTCACCGGTTTGCTGGGCTGGGAAGCAGCAATGTCTGTGGGGCCGCCGCCGTGCCGGTCAGCTGCAGTAACCGCTGCGCGAGCTGCGTCTCGTGGTCGATGCCGCTGTTCACCGCGCATTCGCGTTGCTTCTTCAGCTTATCCGCGAGCAGCGTGCGTTTCTCCGTTGTATCGGTCAACAGCGTTTCCATCAGCGCACGCAGCTCGGCGGCCGCGACGTCTGTCTGCTTGGCGAGTTCATGCTCGAAGGTTCGCCACGCGCCGCGCTCGGCGTAGTCGAGACACTGAATGGCGCCGATGTCAAATCGTCGTTCTTGGTTGACGGCGAAGTGAGTTTGCCATAGGGTCGACGCGGTCCGGCAGCTGTCGTCCATGCCTCGATCCACGGCGACGTCTGGGCGAGGTGTTGCCCGGGGAGGAGGAGGTGGTGGTGGTGGAGGATCTCGCGTCGGCCCTTGATCTCCGATGGCGGTCGATTGCGTCCGCCCGCCGGTGGTCGTTGGTCCAGCCGCCGCCGCACCAGCTCCGGTTTCAGCGGCGGCGTCGTTGTTGCTTGGTTCTTCACGTGCTGCGGGATATCGCTCAAGGCGGAGGAGAAGAGGATCGACGCCGCCCTCGGTGTCTCCAATGGCGCTCTGTGCCCAGTGGGTAAGAAGGAGAATCCCGTTCACCGCGTCAGCCTTCATTTTACTGAGCGCGCTGGCGGCCGGGCGGCAGGTGGCGACTCCCTGAGACACTGGAGGCGAGGCAAACACCAGGGCGGTCACGACATCCGTGGGCGACCCTCCCGACAGGCTGGTTGGAAGATACGCCCATTCGAGCCACTGCACGAGCGCGGAATTTGCACGCCGAAGCGCTAAGACTGCGTCTTCGATTGCGCCCACCATGCGACATGCCCAGCACGGCAAGCGCAACATGAAGTCGACGATGAACACGGCGGTGGCCACATCGTCGTCCGACATCACCTCGACAACGGATACCACCTCGTTGCTCCCGCGAGGGGCGGCTGTCTTTGTGTTCGGTGGCACCACATCAGAGCAGCCTCCCGCCGCGGTTGCAGCGCTAGCCGCCGTTACGGTGCTCGCCTGCGTGGTGGCGTCGCTGGCGGCCGTAGAAGGCAACGAAGGGGTCGTGCTGTCGGGACAAGGACTCATCGCATCCCTAGTGGTTGGCCCCATCGCCCCAGGCTGCTGAAAGTAGTACGCATCGTGACCGCACTTCGGAGGCTGACTGGGCGCCGCGGTGGTCGGCGGAGGAGGCGGTGCATGGTGACGTCCGGGCATCGTGTCAAGTGATTGAAACACTAACGACACATGATGGAGGATGCGCGGGCATGACCACTGCCGGTAGTCACCGGCCGTACGGGGGTCCAAGTGGTCGTCGTCGTGCGACGTCAAGGCTGCCAAGCTGGAATCCGCCGCGTCGAAGCACGCCGTCGCCGAGTTAATACATTCGTTGACGGTCCCAGAATGACTGGCCGCTTTCACCGCTTTTTGATGCGCCGGCACCTGCCACAACTCCGTCTTGGTCTGCTCGAAGATGTGACGTTGACGACGAAGGCCGGTTCGCCACCGCTCGACAGTGCGGCGCAAATTTTCAAAGACGGCCCGTGCCACTTGGAGATTCCACCCGCACCGCTCTGGGAGCATCACGTACATGTCCAGGGGATCGAAAAAACGGCACCTGGTGGCGGTCGACGCAGCGCCGATCGCTCCTTTGGTACTACCGCCTCCCGCTGCCTTGCCGCCGCCGGCATTGTCATCGCGCCATTTCTTCGCCGCGGCACGAAGTGCATTCACCCTGTCCGTCCATGGCGTGGCCAACGGAGGGGGCGACGTCAAGGGGGGATGCGTCCAAGACTCGTCGCCTGGCGATGGGCGCGACTGTTCGCTCAAGAAATGCAGCAGCGCCGTGATGCCGCCCGTCGTGGTTATGAGCTCATGGTCCTTGAGACCCGATAGGCCGCGAGGGACAGGGTCGCCCAGGACACGGCGATGGCAGTCCGTGGAACCCTTAAACTCAAACAAGGCGTCTTCCATCGAAGGACCGTCCAGGAAGAGAATCGACGACGCGGTCGTCTGGTGGACTGGACCGCCACCGTCCAATAAAAAGTGCGCTCGCGAGAGATTGGACGCGACAGAAATTGCAGGTGTGTCCCGCGGCAGCGAATATATGCGCCGTAAATCGTCCAGTGGACAAGGTTCACCCAGAGCGGCGGGGACGACGTGGGGCCGAGCACCGGACCAGAAGGAGGTCGCCGCCGCCGCCGCCGACCTCCCCGTCGTTGCCGACAGCCCCGTCACGGGTGGCGGTGGGACTTCAGCCATCTTGGGAACAGCGTCAAAAGATCTGCCGAGGTCTGGTGTGGGTGACAAACGGTGCTGTCGCCCGGCGTAGCAATTCAGCTGTGAACTGCAAAACCAAAAGAGGGGCCCTCTGTCAGAGAGGGTGGATTGTGTTGGCACTTTCTGCGCGACACGCGAGTCGAGTCGACGTACTTTCTTCGAGTCAGACAGCACTCACTCACCCGGGAAGCCACCTCTCCAAGTTGACCGCGAAGAGCCAACTCTCGCTTCAACGGCGGCGCCTCGGAGGTAAGCGTTAGGGCCAGCAGCAACGGGTCCGCCGCAACCGTACCGTGCCGTGAGGTTGCCATTCTGGGTAGTGCGAAAGGACGGAAAAAGGGTTGGTGTACGGGAACAACGGGCCACGACCGGTTACGCAGGACTCCCGCGACGGCATCGGCAGCTTCACCGAAAGAAGGATGAGATGGGAATATACGAACGTGTGATTAAATTGCTGTTGGAACCTTTCGGCTGCTATACCGACTCCGTTCTCACAACATCCAGAGGAAAGGATGTATGCTCCATGACTCGGTACGGTATCACTCGCGCGGGGGCAGCTGACCAGTTAGGTTGAAAGTGCTGCCCTTGTCGCCAGCACGTTTCTGTTTCTGTGTCACGGTGTGTCTTTAGTGGCGTCGATGAGGCGGCAGTTTTTCCGCAAGAATGCGTCCTGCCTCTTCGATGGCCTCATCCGTCTTGCAAAACGCAAACCGGACGTACCGGTCGAACATTGGTCGAGACGACTCGGTACAAAACGCCGTGACCGGGATGGCCGTCACACCAATCTCCGTGGTTAGCCACCGGCAAAACTGCCAGTCGCGCGCCACGCCTTCCGCGGTTGCCTTCTCCGTGACGTACGCTTCCGGTCGAATATTCGATATGTCCGCGAGGGCAAAAAACGCGCCTTGCGGTATCACGGGCGGAAGGCCGACGTTCGACAGCATCGTGCACAGCTTCTCCCGTCGGCGGTTGTACGTGGCGAGCAAGCGGTCAAAGTAACCATTCGTGCTGGCCTCGGTGAGGCTGCGCGCCACGGCCACTTGAAGCGGCGTCGCGACCGAAAACGCCTGATTGGCGAACACTTGGGACATAGGGAGTATGAGCTCTTTGGGGGCGATCGCCCAGCCGACCTTCCACCCCGTTACCGTCAGGGTTTTACCCGCGGAGGCGACCGTGATCGTGCGTTCCCACATGCCGGGGAGCGACGCGATGGACACGTGTTCCGCCCCGTCGAATAGCAGATGGTCATACACTTCATCGGCGATGACGAGAAGATCCCGCCGTCTCGCGATATCGGCAATGCACTGCAGTTCGTCGAGCGACCATACTTTGCCCGGTACGTTTTGCGGGGTGTTCAGCAAAATCATTTTGGTACGCGGAGTCATGCGACGTTCCAGGGCGTCGAAGTCCACGCGCCACTCGCTCGCCCGGGTGGTGGTGGTCGTGCCGGACGTCGTCGTCGTCATTGTTGCGGTGGGTGGTTGCAAGGTGCCGATAATCGGCTTCCCTCCACACATTTCGATGTCGTTAATGTAGAGATCGAAAAACGGTTCGAACATCACGACCTCATCGCCATCCGAGATGAATGCCTGGCACGCGCAGCTGAGCGCTTGGGTTGTGCCATTGAGGATGAGGACCTCGTCATTTTGCAATCCGCTGCCGCTACCGTCAGCGGTGGCTGTCGGGGCGACCGCGGCGATGGGACTGCTGCGACCCAACTGAACGGCGTACTTGCGTTGCAGGCACGAAACCAGCTCCAAATGCCCTAATCCGCGGGCGTACTGATGCGCCAAGGGATTCACGTCGTGAATGGCCGCTGATGCATGCTGCAGGACGAAGGGTTCCGGATTGAAACTCGGGAAGCCTTGCCCCAGGTTCACCGCCTTGTGTTTCACGGCAAGAGGCGTGAACTCTTGCCACACGGTGAATTTCGGGATCTTGTCGAGTCGGTGAGCCGCGCGGTGCGACATGACAGGGGAGGAATAAAAAGGGTGAAAAATCTAATAATGAAAGAGCGGCCCTCCTTTCGCTTTCAAGAAGACCGTCAAAGCGGCGGAGCCGGGGGAAAAAAAAAACCCCTCTGCCATCACAAAGTTTCGATTTGCCGGCAAGAAAAGAAAGATAAGGGGTGCACGTCATTCGAGGAAGAAGAAGATATTTGCCACTGTCGAGACAACGTGAGTTGGGAGACGCCCCAACCGGCCAACGTGAGTTGGGAGACGCCCCAACCGGCCAAAAAGACAGTCTATCATCCTCCGGAGCCCCTCATAGGGGTCTACGAGGGAGCGGACGTGCGGCCCGTCGTGGGGTCCATCGCGGCGGCTTCGGCCCCGCCGTGGATTTCGTCATCGAGGGGGCCACCAAATTTTCGCCTCAATATTTCGTTGAGCAGCTCTTGCCGCCCCGCGAATCGCCGCGCGGTGGCCTGAACCAGTCCTGGAGTCACATGGATGTGCCGGTTGCGGTAAAAGGTCAGCAGCTTTCTCGCAATGGACTCCGCCTCGAGACGAGGATCCTCCGGACCGTACTCATCGGCGACGGCCTTGAAGACGGCGTCAGCGTTGTGCTCGTAACACCGATCGATCATCGCATCGACTTGCGGCAGCAGGTGCGGCGCGACGCGGCCCACGTAGCACATCAGGCGGTGCTGGAGGTACGCCGTCGTCTCCTTCGCCCGCACATCCGGGGCCACGCCGAAGCGGGTTGTCAAATACGGCCACACGTCAGCGGGACGGTCCGCGAACCGCTCCACGACCCGCGGCGCCTCGGATTCCATACGCGAGGGCGCCACGCGCTCGTAGTAGGCCTCAATCCGGCGCTTCCACGTGCGACGACGAGTGTCCGCCACGTCGAACTGCTCTTCGAGCGACACCACGAGGTCACACTCCTTGCCCCGAAACGCGAACAGTTCATCCTTGACCCGGCTGGCGTTCTCTGGGCTGTTCACCCGCACGAGCTCGGTGACGTACTCCTCCACCTGCCGCTGAAACACCCGCTCCCAATCGACGTCGTCATCGTCCACTCCGCCGCCCTCCCCGGCATCGCCGGGGGCAGCGCCAACGCGTGGCGAAGCTGCTGCCACGTTGGAGTCTCCCCGGGGCCGGCCCACGATGGTCCCGCCACGCCCTCCTCCGTCCGAAGGGGGGTTCTGGATGCTCCCGGGCGTGGCGGCCACGTAGTGAGGGGCGTGGAAGGCGCAGCCTCGGTGAGGAGGCCGCTTCGGGTCGATGAGAACGTCCAGCAGTGGCTCCTGACCCTTGGCGAATCGTCGCCGATGGATCAGCACTTCTTGCTCCCATGATAGCACCTTCGACGCTTGTTCATGTAGCTGTGCCTTCAAGGTCGTCATGATGTCGAGGTGACTGTCGCTGGTGGCGTTGGCCGCCGCGACGGCCTGCGCGTGGAGGTACCGCTGTCGCTCTTCTTCCGCTTCCTGGGCGACCGCGCTCATCGCACCTCGGTCCTGCTGCGTGACGTCCGCAGAAGCACCACCTCCGCCCCTGCCGGCCTCTTCCCCCTCGCGCTTCCACTTTGCTCTCCACACGAGTCTCGTCTGCAACCATTTCATCAACTCCCGCTCCTCGTGCTGCATGCGTAACGTGGTCAGCGGATAGATCACGAGGGCGTCGTCCTGAATGCACACGCGCTCCACCAACTCCCGCACGTCGGGATCGGCGGTTTCCTCTGCGACGTACGTCTTCGCGCGGTGCTCGGCGACGCCGAATATTTCGTTCGCCTCGATCGACTCGCGCATCTCGATGCACCGGCGACTTTCGTACTCCTCCGCGAACACCTGAATGGCGGCTGGGGTCGCCGTGGCCGCCATCTTACGGCGCGCGGCCACTTCGTCTCCGGTGGTGCGACGCACTTCGCCGTCCACGATGCTGCCCAATACGTCGTACTCTGGGAAGCGCAGGGACTGAAGCTGACGGAAGTGTAGCAAGCGGAGGCGCATCTCGGTGGCGAATAACCGGAAGCGCTCCTCCATCTCAAACGCAAGGAACGCGTACACCTGTGAATCGAGCGCGTTGGGCTCCGGGCCATACGTGCGACAAATGCGTTGGAACACCTGATCCGCGGTGTCCCCTATCATGGTGTGCGCCTCGATGACGATGTCCGTGTGGGCCAAGCGACTGGCGTTGTTCCTCTGTAGCACGCGTTGCACCCTGGCGATGTCGACCGCGAGAGGTGGAGGCTCAGGTCCATAGGTTTGTTGCAACACTGTGAACACGGTGGTGGGATCCTTTCCAAACTTGCTGAGCACGGCGTCTATTTCGGCGACGGGTGTCCCTGGGTTGTACTGTAAGTAGTACGCGCGAAGCCGATTGCGACTCGCAAGCGTCTCTTCGGTGACCACGCCGTGCAGCATGTGTAAATACAACACCCACTCTTGCTCGCGGCCAGCGCACCGGGAAACGAAACGCTCGACACCCCCGGCCAGGAAGGCAGCCTCAAAATCGGCACCAAGTTGCATTTCCAGCAGGGATGCGACTTCCCGCAGTCTGGGAGCAAAGTTGGCCGGCAGCGCGTTTGTGAAGACGAACTCTAAGAAGGAGACAAACTCGATACTTTCGTCCGACAACTGATATCTTGCATCGACGAGCTTATCTACCTCCGAGAGGTAGTCTCGATCGTAGTACTGCGCGAGGGACCGGAACAGGGCCGTCAACTTGTCCCTCGGGATGGGAACACCCTCGCTGAGCCGATCTCGGCAGATCGTGAGCGCCGCGCTACGTTTGGCCCCAGGCGGCAAATCATGCTCTTCGATGCCATCGCTAATCACCTGCCACTTGAGCGCACCGATCTCTTTCAAAATGTCACGATTTCGCAGCTGGTTGGCAACGTCACTTTCCTCTGCGCGAAGCCGCTCTTCCTGTCGACGCTGCACTTCCTCTTCCGCCATCCGGGCGCGCTCTTGCGCCAAGCGTCGCTCCCACACGAGGAGGTCGTAGTCGCTCGGTTCCCGTCCATAGCGGCTTTGCATTTGAGCGAACAAGTGCACCTCTTGATTCTGATACCGATTGAGTAGCAATTCCACGCGACTTAACAGCGATGGGTCATAGCGCTTGAAGATGCGAGTCAACCGCTGCCGGTACTCCATGGGATGGCTCTTGACTTGGTCGGATGGCTCGGGTCCGAGCTCGAGCATCGTGCGTCGTAGCAGGCCCTCTTCCATGCCCTTGTACATGCCAAGCAGCTGGTCCAGCGCGCCGATGCGCTCCGGGCGGTCGTAGTAGCCGTACAAGATCAACAAACGCTCTTTGAAACTAACTGCGCCGAAACCGGCGGATTCGACCGCGGGTGGCTCGGGACCATACTTCTCAGTCAGCAGTTCGAAGACCTTGGTAGGACCCAGTTCCTCCATGGTGCTGAGCGTTTTGGCGACGTCCCTCAGCTTTTCCGGCGCGTAACGTGCGTACATTCTGACGACACGCAGCTTCGCGCTCGACGTGGAACTTGTGACCATAGTCGGCAGCGGGAGGACGTCAGGCATGCGGTGAGGACATGAATATTTGCTGATCAGGGCCACGTAAAGGGCCTCCTCGGCGCCGACCGCCTCGTTCAAGATACCCTCGAGATCATCCAGGCGGCCAGGGTTGTTCACCACGTAAATCGAGCGCAGTTCCTTCTGCCAATCGATCATTCTATCTATCTAAAAACGCGAAAAAAAAGGGGCTTGGAAACGAAACCCCGCGGAAAGCTTTGCTTTTCTCCTTATCGCCGGGATGAAACCGCCAATCGCAGGGTTACGAGTTACCCGAGAGATCATTCCCCTCTCTCTCCCCAGTCCGCGTTGATCCGAGTCCGGAGGGGAAAGCGATATAGGAAGGAAGGAAGGGGGGGGTGGGGGCTACCAAAATCTCCGGCGCCCCGTTTTCAGAGCCTTGTCGCAAGCGAAGGACTGAGCCGCTTTGGGTAACTTGGCCGCCTCCTCCTCTCGCCTCATGGTTCCCACCAGCGTGTCTCGAAATGCAGCCTCGACGCGCTCGTCTCGGGCGCAGCGCGCGGCGAAATGGTGGTCTTCCCGCTTCTTGGCGGCCACAATGCGTTCAATCTCGTCATGGCGAATCTGCTGGCGCCTGACCTCAGCGGAGCGGTCCTTCGATTCGGCCAACTGATAAAGTGCGACGCAGGGGAGCTCCGCCGGACTCGGTGGTCGCGAACGTATTGTTTTTTCCCGGGGGGTCGCGGCATTCTGCACGATGCAGGAGACCGCTTGCGGGGCTGTATGACACTGTCGACTGGGAGCGGCGTTGTCGTTGATCTTCGGGGAGAACGTGCAGTCTGACACTTCCGCGTGATTCATGCGAGCGGCAAGATCGTAAAACTCCTTGCCGTGCCGAGCGCTTCGGTACAGCCGCTCGGTGAGTTCCTGGACTCGTTGAGGAGTCACCCGCCTAGGGAACGCAGGGAGCAGTGCAATTTTGTCGTTGAGATTGGCGTTGGGTTGCAATCCTTTGACAATCGTGGCGATGGCTTTGTGCGGCGACGTGTCGCGGAGCGTTTCGACGCGAGTCACCTTCGCGACCTCAGAGGCCCGCAGCATGGCACGATCATCCGCGGCGCGCTGTTCAACTTCCGCACGACGGCGCGCGGATTCGAGCCGTATGTGACGCAGGTCACCCTCAATAAAAAGACGCTGCGCCGTTTCGTCCTTGAACACGACGATGGTCGGCGACGCGGCACGTCGACAGTCGCCGCGGTCAGCGATGGCCTCTGACGCAGTGGAACGCGGAGGAGGCAGCGCCTTGCCGCTGGCGCTCGTGGACGCCTCAGGAAGTTTGCGTTCTACCGACATCCGTCGGGGCCGACCACCAGGACGGCCCGTTTCGGCTGCTCGTCGTTCGCTTTCCCGCAACGCCATCGCAGCAAGTCTAAAGGGACTTTGCGCGCGTGCTTCTGTTCGCAAGTGAGTGCCGCTCGCGGACGGAGAAAGTCCACGAGGAAGATGGGTGCCACCCCCCGCGGCCCCCACGCTCCGCTGCGCTGCGGGATCCGCCACAGCCGGCGATGCATCGCGAAGAGCTCGAGCGGCGGGCGGTCCCTTCCTGTCCACCGTGTCATGCAAGGTTGTAAGCGCTCCACTTTTCTGACCCCCCGCCGCCTCCGCCGTCGTCGACGACGACGAATCCGCGGGGGGCGGTAGGTCGGAAGCGCCACGTTGGTGTTTTTTGGAGTCGTCGCCGACCGGTGGACGGAGAACGCTGCCGCCGCTGGTGTTGGCGTCTTCACAGAAAAAAGTCACGGTGTCGTCCTCTTGCAATTCATCCGCGCGGCGTTGCCCGGACGCGTCGAGTGGCGCCCGGTCGGTGGAGCAATGGAAGTCGATCGACGTTTGCTCCGTCAGCAGCAACTGTGCGGCGCCGCCGCTGCCGTCTTCGTCGCTCGGCGTCACACGAACGGTTTGTTCTCTTGGGGTGTGCTGGTCGTCGTCCTCTACGGGACGGTTGGAATCCTTCGCGTCGTCGGTGACGACCGCATACTTGTCTCTTACGGTCGCACCTTTTGTCGTGCCGGCGATTGCGGTCGACTCGTCGAGTGAAGCGGACGTCGTGTACACCATGGAACTCGATTGGTGCAGTGGCGGTTCACTTTCCGTACTGATCGTCGTGATTCGACTCGTGGACGGCACCTCGTGGTCGACAGGGGTCGGATGTGATTTGGCGTCGCGCGGACGATCGACATCAAAAACACGTCCTTCTACACTCTCGACCGCGGTGTCAGTGAGTGCGTCATGCTGCTCGTCGCGGTCGGCACGCCGCCGGATGAGAGCGGCATCGGGCGTCGAGCTACGGAGCCGGGCGTCCGCTGCGGGGACCGGCGTCAACCCACCGGCGTCTGCCTCGTCGCCCACTGTCTCGCTGCACCGGGGGGTGCGCTCCCGACACTCATCGACTGGCCGATCCAACTTCTGACAAGCGCCGCCGCCAACGAGGCTCACGAATTGCACTCCAGTCGAGACGCGGCCGCTGGTCTGACGATCACCGTCGGCCGGTTCTTCGCCTCCAACAGCATCGGCGGGAAAACAATGGTGGTGGTCGAAATTCGACGCAAATGCCACGGGTGAAAAACGTTCGTTCAACACTTCGAATCCCCAGTGGCAGAGGAGCGACCATTCGGGGGCATGCGGCCGCGACTCCACCGGGGGCGGCTGCGATGGCGGTAGTTTTTGATGCTTCAGTCCTCTGAACCGACGTGTGGCTCGGCAAAAGGCCACACCGCAGAGATACCCCAAGCGGATGCTCATCCAGTTAAGGGAGGGCAGCACTGCCGACCCGCCGACGCCTACGACGGAGCCAGAGGGTTCCACCGTCGGGTGAAGAGACACCATCGCGTCGTCATGCTTCGGCGGTGGTGCTGTGCCGCTTCGCGTTGATACCGCCTTCTCCACAACAACCTTCGCTGGCACTGTTTCTCCTCGTCCGGCTTCCCTTCGAGCGGACTCCTCGGGGACCACAACGGACTGAAACACCTCTAATGCCCCGTACCCTTGCGTCACCACGATCACTATCCGGACGGAGTGAGGAGGACGCACGGCGGCCGGCGGCGGAGTGGATCCCCTAGCTGGGCGTGGCTTACACCCAGCAGCAGTGTCCTCCGACGTCGACGACATCTCCGCATGTTGACGGCAAGGCACGTCGACCGGCGTTTCAACGTCATGCTCAATGGTGCGGAGCAGCAGCGGCACTGAGGGAAACGCGCGCGCGGTGCCCGGTGCCCCCTCACGGACTTGCCCTCCCCCTATGTGACGGTGGCTCATTACCCTCCGCGGCGCGGCTGTTTTGGCGTCGCCCATTACGGATGCGGTTGATGACACGCGTCGCGTTGCATCGCCCGCCGCCGCCGCAGTAGGCGTCGCGGAGGAGGAGGCGTGGTGGTGGCGATGAGGATCCTCTCCGCTGCGGTCGTCGCCCCCTTGGCTTCCCACTGGCGGCATTTGGTCAAACCGAAAGGCCGGAGGCGGCAGTTCCCCAGCCACCGTGGCGCCGCCGCCGTCGTCCGGGTGGCCACCGCCGTCCGCGGTGACTGAGGATGAACGGTGGCCGGCGGACTCCTCGAGGGGGGCGTCGTCGGTGCTGCTGTCCACGCCGGACGACGCAGATCTCACCGGGGTGCACCCCAAGACGGAGCACGGCGGCGGCGGTGTTCGCACACCCGACGAAGGCGCTTCCGCGTGATCGTCGGACGCTCGACGAGCCGAAGGCGGTCGCGGCGGCC
>ERZ1292630.4183-Hain-H41-02um-R3-4183-length-12344-cov-20_pt1 | contig 12344 bp, 10 predicted proteins | sample MGYA00564408_ERZ1292630 | MGnify/ENA primary metagenome ERZ1292630 (study PRJEB36523, sample SAMEA6512641) | groundwater metagenome | collected 2019-01-08 | study: AquaDiva: Metagenomics assemblies of 32 groundwater samples | reverse complement strand
TTTACCCTTGCCCTTATATCCCATCCGATGTTGAGTTTTCTTCTTTTGATTTCATTGCAAACATCAATTACCCGCTGTCTGTCTATTGTGAAAGTATCATCGTAAATCAGGAATTCGTTTATGCCCAGTTTTACGCATTCATCCATTTCGTCCACCACGTTCATTGCCGACCGTGCACGAAAATGTTTGCCAAGATGGGGTCGATCACAAAAAGTGCATCGGTACGGGCAGCCGCGGCTTGTGAACATGGTGGTGATTGGGATTCTCCTTGCCATGAGTGAACTGTATTTCTGAACAGGCGTCAAATGGCGGGCAGGAAATGGCAAGCTGTCTAAATTCTCGTTAAGCGGGCGGGCGCCTGTGTTAATGACCCTGCCATTTTCTTTGAAAACCAATCCTGGAATACTTCTTAATCGTGCCGGGTTATCAATATTTTCTACCAGTTCTTTAAAGGTAACTTCCCCTTCGCCTAAGACAAGAAAATCAACCCCTGGGATATTTATCGTTTCTTCCGGATAGATGTGGACGTGAGGACCTCCCAACACTACCTTTATTTTCGGACGAATAGATTTGATCAAGTTAATAACTTTTATGACGTCTATGAGGGTAAAGGTCATGGCGGTAATACCAACGACGTCTGGCAAATTTGCTAGAATCCTGTCCTTTAAATGATCATATCCTATCTCGTCTGCCTGGGTATCTAATACTTCGACACTGAAGTTGGTATGTTTCTCCAGATAACCTGCTATATACAATATTCCAAGAGGTGGATTATAGCCTCGTTCCTCTTCGATAATACTGGGGTTATTGCCTTGCAATTCGTTATCAGAAGGCGGATTAATGAGAAGGATTTTCATTATCGGTTTCTTTTGTCTATGAGGTCGGCTATCATACCAATGGCTAGAATCTGCACCCCGGAGATAAAAAGGATGACGGTGGTAATATCCATAACCTTTGGCGTGAATAAATAGCTGAGTATAAGGACTGCTATACTTGAAATGAAGAAAAATGCACTGATGGGCAGGAATATTTTTAGAGGATCAAAATACAAAACAGTCCGTATAATAAGCTGGATAAAGTTCATCGTGTCCCGAATAGGGCGGATTTTCGACTTTCCGGAGCGGATTTTATATTCTATAGGAACGAATTCAACACGATAATTATTTGTGAGCATGGCGAGTGTAATCGTCGTTGTGAAGGAAAAACCATCGGGAAGCAAATGGACATAATTCATTACGATATCTTTTTTCATTACCCTCAATCCGGAATTCAAGTCTGGTATCTTTGTCCCTGTCAAATAATTAGCCAGTTTGTTGAGCACCCATTTCGCTGGTCTCCTGGACAATGGTATATTAGAACTGTTGATATGTCTTGCCCCAACGACCATATCGCTCTTTGGCAACTGCGCAATGAGTTTTGGAATGTCGTTTACAGGATATGTCCCATCTGCATCTGAGATGACAAGGGTATTGTATTTAGCATGCCGAATGCCTGTTTTAATTGCGGCTCCGTAACCCCGATTTAATGGGTGTTGGATCAAGATAACATCCTCAAATTCTTTTACCATTTCAGGCGTACCATCAGTAGAACCATCATCTACAACAATAATTTCCCATCGTGGACCGTGTTTTTCTTTTAATAAACGCAGCGATTCAATTACGTGTGTTATTCCCTCTCTTTCATTATAAGCAGGGATAATGATGCTTACTTCTTCCATCCTATATAATCCTTTTTATATTTTTCGTTTTTATTAAAAGAAGAGAGGGTTAATTTGGTTTCGATTTTGTTATCGTGAACAATTATAATTTATGCGTAAGGCATTCTCAATCTTTTTTTAATCCCAGCTACCAAACCCAAGGATATCCAAATCAAGATAAAAAATATTATTGATTTTGATTATAATTAAATGTATACATATACTCGATATACAGGAATTTCAATCAAATAGGGGGTAATCCATGAATTACCCTTATATGTTCCATAACGATAACACTTAATAATATTGAGCGAAGGGCCTTTTTTAGGAGAGAAAAACATGAGTGAAGGGAAAAACAAGAACAGCGAGAGTCAACCTTCAAAGAAGTTTGTAACAGGACAAAAATCTCCCGCCAAATTACCTCAAAAAGAACAACCAAAACCAGCAGCCCAAGCAAAACCCACTGCTGATGCGGGGTCTTCCTTGTCGCTTATAAAGAAAGCCGACGAAGTTGGTGAAGAAATAGAAACCAAACCCCTAAAATCTTTTGAAAAGAAAGAGCGGGAAAAGATCGTCCAGTCGTACGAAAGATTAATATTTAAGATGGTGCGGGAAATTAACAACTCAAGACAATAATTGTTTTGTAAAAAAGTATCACAATTAATCAGAGGGCGAATTTTATGAAGTTACCATTAATTATCGAATCTTGGAAAAAAGGATCGTGGTATTTGGCACGTGCACCAGAACTGGACTTTATCTCGCAAGGTAGAACACCGGAAGAAGCAAGAAAAAACCTCCTGGAAGTTATTTGTATTCAATTTGAGGAAATGAAAAATATTGGAACTCTTGATGAATATTTACAAGAATGCGGGTTTGACACGAATGGTGAAGAAATAACCCCTCAGATTGAAATAATAGGGTTTGAAAAATCAGTAATTTCGGTGTCCTGATGCCGAGAATAACCCCCGTTGATTATCGAGTCCTCTTGTAGATATTTCAGATGTTTGGTTGTATATATAAATGGAAGAAGGGCTCTCACCATATTTTGACTTATCCTGGGGCAAAGCGGGCAGTGGTTATTCCAGAGTACGAAGAAGTAGACGTAGAAATAATCAAGAACAACATGCGGACAGTTGGTATGACAAGGGAACAAGAAAAAAATTCTCAATTTGTGACGTACATTATATACAACACGGATAAATTTTGGTAATATATCGCTACTTGGGTACGAGAGAACCATGCCTGTTGTGTTACGAATCAAGGGCTACCGATTCTGGTTTTATGAAGCAGACCTCAATGAACCGCCGCATGTTCATGTTGGAAAAGAGAGCAAGGAAGCAAAGTATTGGATAACGCCTATTGCTTTAGCTAAATCGAGAGGCTTTCGCAATCACGAACTGAGCGAAATTGAAAGAATTTTGGTAGAATATCAAAATGACGTTTTAGAAATATGGAGAAAGGAGCAGAAGAAACGTGGCAACCACTAAAGTGAAAATTAAGACGCACGAGAACCATATTTCTGTCATCCCTATTGTCATTCCAAATCTTGATGAGGTCAGAAAATTTGCGGCTAAGTTGCACGCTGAGAGAATACCTTGGAAGGGTGAGGTGTTTGGCTGGCAAGCGGAGTATAATCCTGAGCTACCGGAGCCACCGCTTGATTCTAAGATGGCTTTCACGCCTGCGGATTTCTGCATCGGCGAGAGTGGCATTTGGTTCTTCTCGCTCATGTGGGAGTACGGCAATGACGCTGAGCCAGTAGAGTTTTTAGATGATAGAAATATTCTGGCAGGGGCAGTCAGGGTGGAAGAAATAGAGGATACTGGCTAACGTGTCGCTGCAACGGCAGTGGCTACTTAAGAGTAAGAGGTAATCCGCGTTAAATTTATCGTGCATGACCAAGTTTCCGATGACCCAGCCTGCTTGCTCAACCCAACATTTAAGAAAACAAGGTTGACAAATTTTATGGGTTTTGGTTTACACCCGTAACATTTTGTATATTTCATATAAATTCTGAGGGGAAAGCGAATGGCATTTTTCTTGCAAGCCAAGCCAAATAAGAGCTAAATGCCTATCCGGTTGACTCCGGTTCACGTATTCTCATGAGACTGACCTGTTTTTTTGGTCACAACTGCCGAGTCGTCTGGGCGGTGTGCCGTTTAAGGCGTTTTAAGCGTGACTTGAGGGCTTTTCCTATGGGCGCATCGACTATACGAGTTTACCCGTTACCGGAGTCAACCGGATAAGCATTAAGAGCTATTATCAAATGGACAAATACCCCTTTGCTGAAAAGGGGAGCAAGGGGAATTAAAAACGCCTTTTCTGGAGAAAATTTCGGGAAAGGCGTTTTTCTTATATCTGATTAACCTTTTGGGACGGAAAAATATTTTTTACAGATTGTGACGTACGTCACATACAACAAAAATACATTTTGATAATATGCTACTACTTAATAATTGCAGTCGGACACAGATAAAGGAAATTCACCGCAAAGACGCAAAGGGCGCAAAGAACATATTTTTCTCCGGCGGGTTCACTCCTGACGCAAATATAAAGTTAATGAGCTTTGACATTACCTATGATTACGATTAAATAGGGGAGGATTAAATGAAACGATTATTAATAGGTTTACTAATAGCGGGATTTCTGATGTCGGTTTCAGGAAAACCTGCGTACGCAGTATCGTATACCTCTAACTTCTGCACAGGTGGAACGCCTACTGCTTCCTCTGCTGTCGGAGGATATGAAGCTTCTAAGGCCTTTGATGGAGATCCATCTGGAACACGTTGGTCAGCGTCAGGAGGAGTTTCACAATGGATAAAATACTATACAGGTGCCGGTCATATAGCTACTAAGTTATATGTGCTTGGTCGAGGGTCATTGGGTGATAGCGCGTTTAATGCTTGGGTATTGGAGGGTTCAAATAATGATAGTTCTTGGACGCAGGTCGCTTCTGGGAATGGAACGGATACTACGAACTGGCAAACGTTCACGTTCTCTAATACAGTTTCTTATACTTACTACAGACTGACTATTAACAGTTTAATTAATGGTCCTTACTCTACATTTTGGGAAATCCAGATGATGGAAACAGTGGAATCGGTCGCCACAGTTACTACATCGGCTGCGTCAAGTGTAGAAACGACTACCGCTACAGGAAATGGGAATATAACCGCACTGGGGGATGCTGGAACAAACTGTACAAGGCGCGGATTCTGTTATATGACTGGGACTTCTGGGGACCCAACAACTGCTAATAGCGTGGCTTATGACGACGGAAGTTATGGCACAGGTGCTTATACTAAGTCTATAACTGGGTTATCTGCAGGTAGTAACTACCGCGTGAGGGCGTATGCAGTAAATAGTGCGGGGACGGCATATGGTACAACGGTGGTGCTTACCACATTAACACCATCAGACACCACGCCGCCCACCTTAAGCTCTACAACCCCCACCAGCAACGCTACAGGTGTTGCCGTAAGCGGCGCAATCAGCGCCACATTCAGTGAGGACATGGACTCTTCAACCATCAATACAAACACGTTTACGCTCAGTGGCGGCGGCAGCGTAAGCGGCACGGTGTCGTACAGTAATAAGGTAGCCACGTTTACCCCATCAAGCAATCTCTCATATTCCACCACCTATACGGCAACGATAACCACCGGGGTAAAGGATCTTGGGGACAATGCCATGTCATCAAACTACACGTGGAGCTTTACCACAGGATCAGCCCCTGATACGACCGCGCCTTCAGGTTCAGTAAGCATCAACAGCGGCGCTTCATATACCAATTCAACTTCGGTTACATTAACCCTATCAGCAACAGACAGTGTAGGCGTCGTAGGATATTATGCTTCAACCAGTTCATCCACACCCACAGCATCCGCATCAGGGTGGAATTCGGTAACGTCTACCACCAGCTACACGGGAAGCGTTTCGTATTCATTGGCAAGCGGTGATGAGAGCAAGACGGTATATGTGTGGTATAAAGACGCTGCAGGGAACGTATCAAGCGCAGCAAGCGATTCCATTATTTTAGATACCACTACACCCATCGTAACCATCACCAGCCCTACTTCAAGCGATACGTATACAACGACCAGCAGTCCATTAGACCTCAGCGGCAGCGCCTCGGACAGCACAAGCGGGGTAAAAGAGTTAACATGGAGCAACGACAAGGGCGGAAGCGGCACGGCCAGCGGGACGACATACTGGAGTGTTTCAAGCATCAGCCTCACAAGCGGAGATAATAAGATAACCGTTACGGCAAAGGATAATGGAGGAAATACTTCAACAGATACGATAACTGTAACTTATAATGCAGGCAGCGCCCCCACAGTAACAACCGGTTCTGCAACAAATGTTACAGCAACCTCCGCAACCATCACGGGTACAGTCAACGCCAATGGACTGTCAACAACCGCATGGTTTGAATACGGGACAGTCAAAGGGACATATGGCAATAAGACGACCACACAGACGGTAACTGGTTCAAATGATACAACGGTAAGTATTACCGTAACCGGATTGACGTCAGGTACGACATATTATTACAGGATAGCGGCACAGAATAACTCAGGGACGTCATACGGAAGTGAGATGTCATTTCAATATTCATCACCGGGCAGTGCGCCAACCGTGACAACAGAGTCGGCAACGGATGTAACGACCACTACAGCCATGTTAAATGGTACGGTCAATGCGAATGGGATATCGACAACGGCATGGTTTGAGTATGGGACACTCAGTGGTACGTATGGGAATAAGACAACGACCAAGAGTGTAAGCGGGTCAACGGATACGAAGGTAAGCATTGGAATAAGCGGGCTGACGTCAGGGACGACATATTATTACAGGATTGTAGCCCAGAACAGTGCAGGAACATCTTATGGGAAAGAGATGTCGTTTTATTATACAACAGAGACCAAAGTGCCCACAGTAGCAACGGAGGCGGCTACGGATGTAACAAACACCTCGGCGACATTAAATGGGAAGTGCAATCCCAACGGGTTGTCAACTACGGCGTGGTTTGAATACGGGACGCTCAGTGGGACGTATGCGTATAAAACATCGACCCAGAGTATGAGCGGATCGAGTTATACGAACGTAAGCGCTGCCATAACCGGATTAACGGCAGGAACGACTTACTATTACAGAATCGTAGCAAAGAACAGCGTTGGTACATCGTATGGGACAGAGATGGAATTTTACAAATCGCCGGGAACTGACACAACGCCAACGCCTGTTGCGACACCCACACCAACAACATCGCCTGCGCCGACACTGCCGCCTTTGCCATCACCGATACTCCAGCTATCACCCACGGCTACCCCTGTGGGAAGCAGTGGTTCAATTTCCGGGGATGTGAAGGATGGGGATGGGAATGCACTGCAAGGTGTTACGGTAACAATCGTAGGGGCGAACGGCCGTTCGCCCTTACAAGAGAGTGCGGAAACGGATGCAAATGGAAAGTATGAATTTACAGAACTTGCAAAGGGGAATTACACCCTTACCTACGAGAAAGACGGCTATCAGACACTCACGAAGAATGTGAGCCTTGGAGAAGGAGAGGCGAAGGACTTAAGGACAATTACCCTGGAGGAAGAGGGTGCACTTGGGGGAATCTATGGCAATGTGGTGGACATCAAGGGCGACCCGATAGAGTCTGTGCAGATAAAGCTCAAGGGTCTAAAGACGAAGGTAACAAGGACAGAGAGTTCTGATGCGGACGGGTATTATGAATTTACGGGATTGGATGCGGATACGTATATTATTACGGCAAAGAAGAAGCGATACAGGAAGTTTAAGCAGACGGTAACCCTGAGTGATGGGGAGGAGAAGGAGGTAGAAGTTGAGATGAGGAAGACGAGCAAGAAGATAAAAGGATTGTTTCTGAAGGATGATGGTCAATAACAAGAAACCACAGATTACGCAGAGTACATAGCGTGTCGAAGCCACAACCAAAAATAGGACACAGATTACCCAGCGCAGATGACACAGATAAAAAATCTTTGCTCAAAAAAGCAAGGTTTTATAAATTTGTAATACAGATAAAACACGGATTTTTCATTAACAGTAGGGTGGGCATTGCCCATCGAAAACAGGGTAATTGATTAACGGTTGGCGATTATTTTCAACCGGAAAACCGGAATATCGCCAATGCCAAAGTGACACGTGGAATTTGTTGTTGGTGGGCGATGCCCACCCTACAGTACTCGGAGGGCGCAGAAAAAAACAGATTCCTTCCCCTTTATCCCCCTCCAGGAGGGGGACAGGGGGATGGGAGTTTTTGAGTAAGGATTGGTTAAGCCTGTCCTGTGCTTGTCGAATGGACGATAGCGAACCCATCAAAACACCGACAACCTCTGCGATCCTGGCTTTCTCTTCTGCGAAATCTGTGGTTCTGCAGCTTTTCCATGCTCTCCGTGCCTCTGTGCTAAAACTAATCTTTAAGATCCATTACGTTGTTGCGGAGGAAGGTTATTATTTTATTTGCAGCAGCAATTTCTGACATGCTGGTGGTGCTTATTACGAAATCCGCTGTTCTGTCATAAAGCGGTCTTCTGTATTCTAACAGATACTCAATTTCCTCATATGCGCCTCGATTTGTAAGGCTGGGTCTTCTCTGATCTGTCATGGTGCCCTTATGAATCCGTTTGTAGATTGTATCAACATCCGCTTCTAAAAGGATTATGATCCCACTTTTTTTGAGCGTTTTTACATTTTCTTCACGAAGGATTGCCCCGCCGCCGGTAGCTACAACTCTATTATCTAAAAGACACAATTCTGCAATGATCTGAGTTTCAATCTCCCGAAACAGCTTTTCTCCGCCTTCTGCAAAAATGTCTTTGACAGTCTTCCCTTCCTTTTGCTCTAAATACTCATCGGCATCAACAAATTCCTTACCGAGCCTTTGTGCGAGCATTTTACCTATAGTGGTTTTACCAGTACCACGAAAACCAATCAAGATGATGTTCATGTCTGTAAAAGTGACTTAATCACCCTCCGTTGTGTGAACAACATTAAAGTAGGGTGGGCATCGCCCACCAAAATATCTTATTTAGGGTGCTTATTTTTTGGTGGGCGATGCCCACCCTACCCGCTCTCCATAGCTAAATTTTGTAACAGTTCACCCCCTCCACTAACCCCTCCCATCGTTCGACTGATCTCACGACGAAGTCAAGGGGGGGATATTTCCACCCCCTGCGCCCCCGCCAGAGGGGGACATTTCCCTCCCCCTGTCCCCCTCACTGAGGGGGAGAAAGGGGGAGGAGGGAGGCCAGGTGGGGGTGCTGAACTGTTACGCTAAATGTTTATAAGCAATTGCTTCTATTGTTTCAACAGACGGCATCTGGCCTGTCCATAGTTTAAATTGTGCTGCCGCCTGGTGGACAAACATCGACAAACCATTTATAGTCTTACAACCTTGAGCCTTAGCCTCTTTCAATAGTTTTGTTTCTATAGGGTTATAAATAGTATCGAAGACGATCATATTGGGCTTCAGCTTATGCTTGTCAATTGGCGTTTCATTGATTTTTGGAAACATACCCACAGGAGTGGCATTAATCAATATGTCCGCATTAAATGCCTCTGACTCGTCAAATTTACTGACAAGACACCCAACGTCCCTGGCAAGTGATTGTGCACGTCCGTAATTTCTATTAATAATCGTTATTTGCGCCTGACGCTCCTTTAATCCAAAGGCAATTGCACGGGCTACCCCTCCGGCGCCTACAAGGGTAACCTTCTTTCCTCTCAAATGCACATCCTTTGTAAGGGCGAACGGCCGTTCGCCCCTACTGTTGACAGCTTCCAATACTTTAATAGCTGCCTCACAGTCGGTGTTAAAACCAACCAATTGCCCACCCTTATTCACAATAGTATTCACAGCTCCGATCTTCTTTGCTATTGGGTCGATCGCATCCAGATAATTTACTACAGACTCTTTATGAGGAATTGTTACACTGTAACCTTTAACATCCAATCCCCTAAACTCCTTCATAAAATCACCAATATTATCTACCTTAAAAGGAACATAAATGCCGTTAAAATTCAGTTCCTTAAAAAGCGTATTATGAATGATCGGGCTAATGCTGTGGGAAACTGGATTGCCGATCAATCCGTAAATTGCCGAGTGCTTATCCTGCCTTCTAGCCTGGTAGGTGTTTAAAAGCTCATGGATATTGATCTGTCCAGGGGCAGATTCTTTGCCAGTACGGAGAGAGGCAAAGGTCAAATAGCTGCCGAATCTTTTATACAAGATACGGCTGATGATGCCTAATTCTCCCATGCAAAATGAGATTACAGGCATCCGGGATTGTTGGAGGAGGCGATATATCCTGACATTGTCTGTAATACTATTGGCGTGAGTAACAATTTTGACAATGTCAGCGCCACTCTGACTGAGTCTCTTGTAAATATCTGTTAAGTCATCGGGTGTTTCACGGAAATTGTGGTACGAGACAATTATCTTAGTAGGGACACGGAGCTCCGTGTCCCTACATAAATGTTGAATACTGTCATGTTCAATATCCACATAATCGGCCTGTAACCGTATAGCAAGTTTTAAGAGCGCAATTCTCTCTTCTTCGCTTCCATCAAACTTGCCTCCTTCCCGAACAGGCCTATTAGTAACAATCACAGGCTTTGTACGCTTTTCAAGTAAACGTTTCAGGTCAACGTTCTTTATATAGTCTATGCGTAATTCGACTATATCTGCGACCTTTGATGCCTCTGCCATATCATGAAGGGCATCGTCAAGGTTATTTGCAATGATGGGTATACAGATCATAGTTTAGCGCGGTATGCCGCAAACAAAAGCCCCCTCTCTTTCCCCTCCTTGCGAAGGAGGGGATAAAGGGGTGGTAAGATTAAAAGTTTCCAATGTCCCCATTCGCAAGGAGGGACACAGGGCATACGTGTTAAGTTAAGAAATGAAAAAACGAACGATTTAGCCTTTAAAGATTGCTGCTACTGATTTCATAACTATCGTCTTCATAAAAATAATTTTCGAATAATACCATTTTTGGGGCAACACGGGCAAACGCAGCCTGATCGTATTTGCCTTGACAGCCCCGAAGGGGCGCAATAATATAACCCAGGGCAACGTCCTGGGTTGGGCATGGTTAACAAAACAAGCCCTGAAAGGGCGATATTAGGCGCTTAATAAAAATATTTTGACAATTCCCCGTTTTTACGAGGACAAGTTTAGCAAAAAATGTAGCGCCGAACCCTTGTGGTCGGCTAAGGGCGGGGGATAAACCACCCGCGCTACGCATTCCGATTTATTTGGGTTAGGTATAAAATAACGGTTAATTCTGTATTACGCCCTTTCAGGGCTTGATGGTTTTATCTTGTTACCCTGGGCGTTGCCCTGGGCTATTCTATTTAGCCCCTTCAGTGCTAATTTAAACAAGGGGTTAGTGGTAATTATAGATTCCTTAACTTAGCACGTATGGGATACAGGGGGACAAAAAACTTTCCCAAAGAAACTATTTACATGGTAAATCATCATGAGCCAAAGGCTCACGAAAGGACATAAATAAATATCACCATCCCTTAATCTCTCCCATCAAGGGAGGGAGAGTTCCCTCGCCCCTTGTGGGAGAGGGTCTGGGTGAGTGGTATTTTCGTGTCAATACTATAAATTATCTGAAAACAATTAATCACGTACGGTTATGAATGGGCTTTTATTCGTGTTGATTTAATGTCTATTCGAAGCTGAACGATTATCGTTATTTTGCAGCTACCTTATTGATGGCATTTAAATAAGCCTTTGCGCTGGCCTCAATAATGTCTGTGCTCACCGCACGGCCTCGAACTGATTTACCATTCACTTCGACATTCACGGAAACCTCACCCATAGCGTCTTTCCCGCCGGTGACCGCGCGAATGTTATAATCCTGCAATTTTCCAGATATTCCCGTCGATATGTCAATTGCCTTGAAAAGCGCATCAATAGGGCCGTCTCCAATCGTGGTATTATTTACCACGCGGCCGTCTTGCAGCTTGAGTCTTACCCCTGCGGTAGGTACCGCATTAGGGCCGCAACTGATACTAAGGCTTTCCAATTGGAAGATATTGGGTACGTCCATTTTTTCGACCCCTATAATGGCTTCAATATCTTCATCGAAGACCTCTTTCTTTTTATCAGCAATATGCTTGAACTCTTCAAAAGCACGTTCAAATTCTTCATCAGATAATTCATATCCCAGTTCCTTAATCCTCGCTTTGAAGGCATGTCGACCTGATAATTTCCCAAGTACAATTCTGGTTTTTTGTAATCCGACATCTTCCGGCTTCATAATCTCGTAAGTCGTACGTTCTTTGAGTACCCCGTCCTGATGCACTCCGGATTGGTGCGCAAATGCATTCTCGCCGATGATGGCCTTATTCCTCTGTACTCGCAGTCCTGTCAGGGTACTTACCAGCCTGCTTGTAGCAATCAACTCTTTTGTAACAACACGAGTAGAACAATGGTAAAAGTCCCGTCGTGTCTTAAGAGCCATAACGATCTCTTCTAATGCAGCATTTCCAGCCCGTTCTCCAATCCCATTGATGGTACACTCAACCTGCTGCGCGCCGGCCTTCACAGCGGCCAGAGAATTCGCCACAGCAAGCCCAAGGTCATTATGGCAATGAACGCTGA
>ERZ1292630.4182-Hain-H41-02um-R3-4182-length-12346-cov-9_pt1 | contig 12346 bp, 15 predicted proteins | sample MGYA00564408_ERZ1292630 | MGnify/ENA primary metagenome ERZ1292630 (study PRJEB36523, sample SAMEA6512641) | groundwater metagenome | collected 2019-01-08 | study: AquaDiva: Metagenomics assemblies of 32 groundwater samples | reverse complement strand
GGGTCGCCAGATAGAGCGCCGTTTCAGCCACGTCGAACGGATCGATCTTCTCGCTCCGGAGAATCTCCTCCGGCGACGCATCGACGAGCTCGTCGGCCACGCCACCGGGACAGATGGCGCTCACTTTAATGTGATGGGGGCGGCCTTCATCGGCCAACGATTTCGTCAACGCCAGGATGCCGTGCTTCGACGCGCTGTAGGTGCCCGTGCCCGCCCAGGCTTGCACGCCGGTGACGCTCGACATGTTGATGATGATCCCCCCGCCCTGCTTCTTCATCTGCTTGAACCCGGCCCGGCAACAGAAGAACGTGCCGCGCAGATTCACGTTCATCACCTCGTCGAACGATTTCGTCGTCGTCTCGGCGAGCCGCCCGCCCGCAATGACCCCCGCATTGTTCACGAGAATATCGACCCGCCCATAGCGCTTGACCGTCTCCTCGATCAGCCGCTCTACCTGACGTTCATCGGCCACGTCGGTCTGAATGGCCCAGGCCTCGCCGCCGTTCTTCGCGATCTGCGCAACGGTCTGCTCGCAGAGCGCCATCCGCCTGGCCGTGACGACGACTTTCGCGCCTTCGGCTCCAAAGCGCAGCGCAATCGCCTTGCCGATGCCGCTGCTGCTGCCCGTCACAATCGCGACTTTACCTTTCAACCGATGCATGGGTTCACCTCATAGGGGAGTACGAGCCGATGGCTGATGGCACATGGTGCAACCAAACGCGGGATCTCGTGAAGCGTATGTCGTATCTTGTTTCAAATTGAACCCATACGAAGGAACGAACGACACTTGGGAGTGCTCGTTGCGCAAGGACAGGAGACTAACGGCCTACCCACGCCCTCCTCTCAATCCTCTGGTGAGCCTGTGTCGTCGTAGTATTTTTCGCGGTAGATAGGGCACAGACCTTTCTGCTGGAGCAACGCTGTAGCGTCGGCAATCATGGCGCTGTTCCCGCAGAGATAGACGGCGAGGTGCTTGACCGAGGCGATCCGCTGCTCGATCAGCCGCAGGACGCGGCCTGATTCGCCGGACCAGCCAGGCTCTGGACGGAAGAGTGTGGTGATGGCCGTGAGGGTCGGAGTCCGCCTGGTCAATTCGGCCGGCTCCTCCTGATCGTACACGTCCCGCTGGCTGCGCAGTCCCCAGAACAGGGTCGCCGGTCTCGGATCGGAACGTTCCGCGTTCGCCAGCAACATGGACCGGATCGGCGCAATGCCGGTGCCACTGGCGATGAACAGCAGTTCACGACCCGGGTCCTCTCGCAGATAGAAGCTCCCCGCCGGCCCTTTGAACTGTGTCTTGTCCCCCGCCCTGAGTTCGAACAGAAAGCCGGAGCCAGCTCCGCCCGGCACCAGGTTGAACAGCAGCGTGACGACGTCCGACCGGCTGGGCTGTGAGGCGATGGAATAGGCCCGCGTCACGAGCCGGCCGGTCTGCGGATGCGGCATCTCGAACGAGACGAACTGGCCGGGTTTGAAGGTGATGGTCTTCGGCTCGATCAGACGCAGATCAAGCTGGCGCACGTCGTGCGTGAGATGCTTGATCGACTCGACATGTGCGGTAAATGTTTCGACCGGCATGGAGAAAGATTCTAGCAGGATGAGAAAAAAATCCGCCAGCGGTGTCAACATGCCGACGGTCAGAAGCCGACAGACACCCCTACCGTTCCCAGCAGCGCCGCGCGGTCGGACGGCCCGACGAACTCGGTGCCGAGACCGCCGTCGAGGACGATGCGCGAGGTGAGCTGATGGCGCAGGCCGATTTCACATCCCGTGTTGTTGCGTTGACCACGCTGGTCCGACTGTCGCGTATAGACGCTGGCGATCAGCGTGTCGCGGAAGCTGCTGGGGTAGCCCAAGGGATAGCTCACGGCTGCGACCGCGCGATAGGCCCCCGGTCGCTCCTGTCCCTGCGGCGAACCCAGGATGGTGTAGCCCGCGTTGAGGTGCGCACGGAGCCGCCCGAACGAGCGCGTGAGGATGCCGGTCATCTGGGTATCCACGCCTTTTGAATTCACGCCGGTGGGCAGATCCGCCTCGACGCGGACGGCGAAGGCCGGCAGGTCGATCGTTTCCGTATTGAAATTGTAGAGCAGGCCCAGATGCAGGTCGCCGGACTTGGTGGCGCCGACGAGGGTGTTCGGCTCGGTGATGAGGTCGCCCTGGATTTCGATCTGCGTGTTGTCGAAGGCACCGTAGATGATTTGCGGTTGGAAGGTGACGCGCGTACGGCCTTCACGCCGATCGTTGAAGCGCACGCCGCCTTCCATCCCGATTTCCCCTTTCGGGATCGCATAGGCGTCTTCCATTCCGATCGGCCGGTTCGGGTCGAGATTGTCGTGATCCAGGGCGACGCTCGGCAGGGGCCATAGCCCGAGCAAGAGGACGACGAGCGGTCTGATGGCGCGCAGGACCGGCTGATTCAATGGTGGTGCTCCTGGTCTTTCACAATCATGGGATTGGTCGTGTCGGCGCTCGCCAGATAATAGGCATTCAGAATGCGATAGATCTCCGTCCGCTTCGCGTCCCACGTCGGCAGCTGCTCGCTCGCGAGGATGTCGCTGATATTGTCGTGCAGCATATGGAGGTTGTCGAAGATATTGGCGATCTCCGGATAGCGCGCGGCGAACGACGGGCTCAACTCCGCCGTGAGCGGCATGAAGGTCCACTCCACAGGCGGCTGCTCAAGATAGCGGCGGTAGGTCGTGAGAATGGGCCGCACGGCCTGCGTCTTGGCAGCGAGATCGCGCGCAGCCTGCAAGGGATCGTACACGGCGACTTGCAGATAGTGATACGACCAGATCGTGGCGTTGAAGAGCGGAAACCGCGTGCGGAACGTGCTGGAATAGGGAAACCGATCGAGGCGGTGATGGTCCAACCGCTTGACCGTGATGGCGTAGGCGCTCTCCCGGTAGTACGTGAGGACGTTTCGGATCGCGCGGTCTTTGTCGGGCTCGTCCGAGGCCATGATGTCGTAGGTGGCGCGATGCAGGGCGTGTGCTTCGTCGAAGGTGTTCTGCGCGCGCCAGGCCAGCTTCATGTATGTGGGAGCGATGGCCTCCTCGTTAGGATTGATCCGGGGTTTGGAGGCGATGAAGGCCAGCGTTTCTTTGCGGGCCCGGTCTTCGATGGCCGGAATGTCCTGGCCGCCGGTCAATAACAGATTCTCGTAGAGATTGGAGTGGCCGAAGTCGACGCCGTTGAATTCGCTGTCGAGCTCGGCGAGATCTTCACGCAGCGAGAAGTTCCACAGCGCCCGGTAGTAGAATCGCTTGTCGCGCGGCTCGAACTGATTGCAGGCGGCCAGAGCGAGAGTCATTACCGCAATGAGCAGGAGGACTCCCGGAAACGCAAGTTTCTTCATGGCTGTGATGAAAACATAAGATACGGCATGCCTATCGAACAGAGACAGCGGTCTCGCCACTCCCCTTCCAAGCTCGTTCGCCTATCTCCCCAACGGTTAACCTGATTAATCCTCGGATGCACGCGTCAATGCTCCATTTACCATCTTCACTGAGGGCGGGCTTGGAGGTCTCCCACTGCGCGCGTCCAACGAGGGCCTTCTGAGGCCGCGCGTTGCGCGAGCACAGGAGACCACCTAGCCTGCCCTTCGCCCCCCCTCACTTGAATCCCACGACCATGCCGTCCGGTCCTGTGAGTCGGGCGACTTGCGTCCGCTTGAACCCGGCCTCTTTCATCCACTTGCGGCAGTCCGCACCGGTGAAGTCGAATCCCCCGTGAGTTTCGATGAGCATATTGAGGCTCATGAGCAGCCCGAACGCGTTCCGCTTCCGCGCGTCGTCGATGAGGGCTTCGTGAACGATCACCGCTCCGCCGGGCGGCAGGGCGTCGTAGGCCTTGCGGAGAAGCATCATCTTCTCGTCCAGATCCCAGTCGTGGAGGATATGCCCCATGATGATCACGTCGCACTTCGGCAAGGGGTCTTTGAAAAAATCTCCGGGGTGAAAGCGCAGCCGCTGCGCGACACCCCGCTCCCGCGCGTAGGCCTCGAACACCGGCTGTACTACCGGCAGATCCATGCCGCCGCCCGTCAGATGCTTGTGCGCGAGCGCAATCTCGACCGCCACGCCGCCTTGGGCGCAGCCGACATCCACAAACGTGCGGTACTTCTTCCAGGGAAACTTCTTGGCGATGATCTGCGCGGAGCCGACACTCAAGCCGGTCATGGCCTTGAGGAAGCCCTCCAACCGTTGCGGATCGGCATACAACGTGCCGAAGAAGTCCTCGCCGGTCTTGACCTCGTTCTGCGGCTTGCCGGTGCGGAGGCCTTCGGTGAGCGAGCCCCAGAATCGATAGAGCCGCGCGTTACACATTTCAAGCATGCCGCCGGCGTAGGAGGGTTTCGATCGATCGAGAAACTTGGCCGTCTCCGGCGTATTGGCGTAACGTGCCCCAGTCCGCTTCAACATGCCGAGGGCAACCAGCGTATCGAAAAAATCCCGCGCGCTGCGAGGATGGAGTTGGAGCCGCTTCGTCAGCGCCCCCTCGTCCAGAGGGCCTTTGGCGAGCTCCGTAAAGAGCCCGAGTTCGATGGCGCTGAGGAGAGTCTTCGATCCCCAAAACCCCATACCGAGTTGCATGATCTTCGCCGGAGTCAATTGTCGTGTGGCCATGGCATCACTCCTTTCGCATAAGACATTTCGATGATGGCTGGGGAGTACTAATGTCAACTCAGGGCCGCTGAGAACCGTTCGCAGGGTTCACGCTGTATGAGGTGAACCCGGCGAGAACGCGGCGGCAGTATTACGCAATCCCCTTCTACTCGACCCTGGAGTAGTACCGCAGAATGTCGGACACGGACATGACGCCGATGACCTGCCCATCCTGTGTCACCACCAGTTGCCGGGCGGCCTGCTCTTTCACCATCCGCGCGCCAGAGCACCACCCTATCGATGTCGGTGAACAGGGACGGACGATCTTACGCCTTGTCCAATAAACGAGACAAGCGGCTGAGGGCGGAAGAGCCGATGGCGCATGACACAGCACAAGGATTGATACTCAGGACGATCATTGCGCCGCGGGACGCAGATCTACGAATGGACGATCCTCGCGCAGCCTGAGCACAAACGTGTGGCCCTGCTGGTTCCTGTCGGACGACGGCACGAGACCCTGCCAAGCCTGGAACGGGAAGGGGTCCAACTCGATCACATGTACGATTTTTGAAGGACGGGGAACAGCCTGACCTGGGAGGGAACAGTCTGTTCACGAATGGGCGCTGCACAGAATGCGCGGCGCAGCTACACGAATTCACACGTGTGTGGTGCCGAAGTTCACACGACAGCCGACAAGGTACAACGCTCCTTGCGAGTCTTTTCTCAGCGGTTTCGTCCAACAGACTTCTACGAGACAGATCGCATTTGCAAACGTCGAATGGCTGGTCTGAATTTCTAACAGCTGCCCGTTGGACGGAGCGACGCCGAGCAACAGTCGCATTCCGGTTGGACTATCGTTCACCGCCGTGCCATGCCCCTCTTCGAGCATCACGCCATCGCAATCCACTGCGCGCATCAAGCCATAGGTGCAGGGGCTCATTCTCGGGTTTCGAGTTTCGCGCCGACGTTCAATCCTAATAGACCTTCTACCCTGCCACTCGGTTTCATGGCCGGAGTGCTCCGCAACAGGCGCGCCCATTTTCTGCAGCAACACCTTGCCGCATGACCGTATGCATTGCAGTATCCGCTTCATTGAGCCAGCTCCGTGTGTGCAATCAACTATGCCGCCCCTATTGGGCATTCTCTGCATCCGACAGATGGGCATCCCAGCGAGTGTCACGTTGTAATACACCGCAGGAGTTTTTGTATAGAAGGCAAAAGGGTTCCCTATAACTACGTAGCCCCCCCTCCCCTCGTTTCCGTGCGCTCATCGTGCCTGATCGCACGCCCTACCCCGCCAGCAGCCCGGCTTTATGGCGAAGCACCTATTATTGACCGATCGTTCCAATACATGATACCGTACTTCCCGAATCGGACCCGCAGGAGAGTTCTCAATGCCTCGCCCAAAAGAGTTTGATCCGGATGACGCCCTCGAGAAGGCGATGCAGGTCTTCTGGCACAAGGGCTATGAAGCGACGTCGATGGAAGATCTGCTCAGTGCGATGAACATCAATCGAGGCAGTCTCTACGCCACTTTCGGTGACAAACGCGAACTGTTCTTGAAAGCTATGGACCGATATTGCACGGGAGACGGCGTGGGCAGCTGGTTTTCCCTCCTGCATCGAACGGGACCGGCACTGCCCCTGATTCGCCGGTTCATCGATGCCATGCTGGAATTCGGTCTCTCCGACCCGCAACGGCGCGGCTGCCTGATCACCAACACGGTGATGGAGCTAGCCCCACACGAGAAAGACATCGGCAAGAAACTCTCGGAACGAATCCAGATGCTGGAAGATGCATTCTTCAAACTGCTTGCGCGTGCGAAGCAGGAGGGTGAACTGGCTAAAGACAAAGACCCGCGCGCACTAGCGCGCGTTCTCGTGACGATGATGCAAGGGACGATTGTGATGATCAAGGCCGGAACGCCGGCCGACGTAGTGAGACAGACCGCGGAGACCGCGCTCTCGATCCTCGACTAACGCGCGACCTCTTTTTTGGGATTATTGTGAAACGATCTTTTTAGCAATGTAGATTCATGTGGCATTCTCAACAGGGCGGTGCGGGTCATCGCCAAGCAGGAACAGCTCTGGCTGCATCGCAACGGAGCAGGTCTGTCACAGAGAGGAGGCATCACCATGTTAAAGAGAATCAGCATCGTCGTGGCCGTGTGTGTCATCAGTCTTCTCGCCTATGCCGCAACCAAGCCCGACACCTTCCATGTCCAGCGCTCGGCCAGCATCAACGCGCCGCCTGAGAAAGTCTTTTCAATCATCGACAACTTCAGCCAATGGCCGTCCTGGTCACCATGGGAGAAAATAGACCCGGCGATGAAGAAAACCTTGAGCGGAACAGCCAACGGCAAGGGAGCCGTCTCTGAGTGGGACGGGAACAGTGAGGTCGGCACAGGACGGATCGAGATTACGGAATCAACTCCGTCGTCCAAGATCACGATGAAACTCGACATGCTCAAACCCTTCGAAGCCCACAACATCGTCGAGTTCACGCTGGCGTCTAACGGTGGGGCAACGAACGTCACCTGGGCCATGCACGGTCCCAGTCCCTATGTGGCGAAGGTCATGAGCCTCTTCATGGATTGCGACAAGATGGTCGGAAAGCAGTTCGAAGAGGGGTTGGCGAATCTGAAAACGATCGCCGAAAAGGTGTAGGGGGCGCTTCGCCGGTCCAGACTACGAGGTGTCCGTGGCTCCGCAGGAAGCCCACAGCTCATAGCCCGCTTCGATCAACGGCCGACGCGTTACAACGTGATCGAACGGGAGTTCGCGGAGAATCGAGGATGATCGCCACCGGTCAATGACAGTCATACGATCGTCCATCAACCAAGGAGGATCTCATCGTGACGACTATGGACATCGGAAAAGAATTGGTGGCCCTGTGCCGACAGGGCAAGAACATGGACGCAATCGAGAAATTTTATAGCCCCAACATTGAAAGCGTAGAAGCCATGGCAACCCCCCAAATCGGGCAGGTCCAAAAGGGCATCGCCGCAGTCAAAGGAAAGAATCAATGGTGGATTGAGAACCATCAGATCCACAAGGCCGAGGCGAACGGCCCATTTCCCAACGGCGATCAGTTTATCGTGCACTTCACGTACGACGTCACGCCCAAACAGACCGGCAAGCGCATGACGATGTCGGAAATGGGGCTCTTCACGGTACAAGGCGGAAAGATTAGCAAAGAAGCGTTCTTTTACGCGATGTAAACATCGGTGACAGGGCCTGTCTACGCGGCATTGACCTTGGTTGGGCAACATGCTTGACTACAAACCTCACCGTTTCACCTAAGGAGGCCTCTATGCAACGAACGATTGGAGTTTTGGCATTGGCGCTGATGCTGACCGGGCTCAGCGGCTGCAGCTATCTGTTCTATCCACGTGCGGGCGACTACGCGACACAAGCCAAGGGCGCCAGCGGCGTCGAGACGATGATCAACCTCACAAATATGATGGAAGCCACGGCAGCTAAGGCTAAGGGCGGGAAAGGCGTCGACAATGCGTTCGATGACCTCCATAACCAACTCCACGCCCTCATGGATTCGTTTTGTGGGGTCACCGAGGCGCAAGCGAAAACGCCAGCGTACGACCTCGCTATGACGCACAAGAAAGAACTCGGCGCTATCTTCGGGCGCCTGTGGAAATTCAAGGACGATCAACCCCAACGCGACCAGCATCTTGATCTCCTGAGTGCCGAGTTGAAGGAACTGCGCGAGACGCTGCAGACAATCAAGTAACCTCTTGCAAGGACGAACTCCGATGTCGCGATCAAGAAAGACAACTTCATCACAACCTGCCACAGGCTCTGTGGCGTTGTTGATCGGCACACGCAAGGGTGCGTTCGTACTGCGCGGCGATCGCACCCGCCGCACGTGGAAATTGTCCGGGCCGATGTTCCTGGGCCACATCGTGCATCATGTGGTGCTGGATCCGCGGGATCGCCGGACGATGCTCATGGCAGCCAGCACCGGCCACTTGGGACCGACGGTCTTTCGCTCGACCGACCTGGGCAAAACCTGGAAAGAAGCGAAAACTCCCCCGGCCTTTCCGAAAGTGCCGGAAGGCCAGAAGGGCCGGGTGGTAGGTCACGTGTTCTGGCTCACGCCGGGGCATCCCAGTGAGCCGGGCCTCTGGTACGCCGGCACCTCGCCGCAGGGACTCTTCCGCTCCAACGACGGCGGCGTGACGTGGGAACCGTTTTCCTCCATCAACGACGATCCGCAATATCGCGAGTGGATGGGCAGCGTGCAGGACGGCACGCCGGACGGCCCGAAGCTGCACTCGATCATCGTTGATCCGCGCAATTCCAAACATTTGTACTTCGCGATGTCTGGAGGCGGCGTGCACGAGTCGGTCGACTGCGGTCGAACCTGGACGCCCATCGTGCAAGGGCTTGAAGTGGTCGAGGGGTTCGACGCGGCCACTGTCACCTTCCACGACCCCCATTGCATCCGACTCTGTCCAACCAATCCTGACCGGCTGTATCAGCAGAATCATTGCGGCATCTACCGGCTCGATCAGCCCTCGAATACCTGGGTGCGGATCGGGAAGAACATGCCGAAGAAGGTCGGCGATATCGGATTTTCCATGGTCGTGCATCCGCGCAATGCGGACACGGCCTGGGTGTTTCCCATGGACGGCTCGACGGTGTGGCCGCGCGTGAGTCCCGGCGGCAAGCCCGCAGCGTATGTGACCAAGAATGCCGGAAAGAACTGGGTGCGACTGGATAAAGGATTTCCGCGCGCGAACGCCTGGTGGACGGTGAAGCGCCAGGCCATGACGGCGGATGCGCACGAGCCGATCGGCCTCTACCTCGGCACGACCAGCGGCGAAGTCTGGGCGAGCCGGACGGAGGGATCGACGTGGGTCTGCCTGGCCCGACACCTTCCTGAAATTTACTCGGTGGAAGCAGCGGAGCTCTGACCGTGACAGTCCACATCCCCACTGCGCTTCGTTCTTACACCAAACAGAGGAGCGACGTAGCGGCCGAAGGCCGGAACCTGGCCGACGTGGTCTCCGCATTGGATCGTCGCTATCCCGGCCTGCGCTTTCGCATCATCACTGAACAGGACACGATTCGACCGCACATCAGAATCTTCGTCAATGAAGAACAGGCGCGGGATCTGTCTGTTGTGCTTCGACCAGACGATCAGATCCACATCGTCTGCGCCTTGAGCGGCGGCTGACACTTCGTCGACGTTCGTTCCAACACCTTGCGAAAAGGAAAGATATGACACCGCAATCTTCTCAACAGATCATCGAAGGCCAACGTCAAGATTGGAACCGGGTTGCCGGCGGCTGGGAGAAATGGGATCGGTTTTTCGACAAGCAGATGACGTGTTTCAATCACCGGCTCGTAGCCGATGCTCGTCTACAATCGGGCATGCAGGTACTCGACCTGGGTTCGGGCACCGGCTATCCTGCGCTCCTTGGCGCACAAACCGTTGGACCGAGTGGTCGCGTGATCGGGATCGATCTCGCTGAGCAGATGCTCGCAGCCGCGCGGCGCAAAGCCACCTCTCTCGGCCTCACAAATGTGACGTTCCGCACGGGTGACGTGACTACCCTTCCCTTTGAGGTGAATTCGTTCGATGCGGTGACCAGCCGCTTCTGTCTGATGTTTCTGCCAGAGATTCCGAAGGCCGCCGATGAAATTGCCCGCGTGCTGAGGCCCGGAGGCTGGGTCGCGGCCGCCGTCTGGTCTACTCCGGAGAAAAATCCCTCGATCGGCCTCTCGATGGAGGCGATCAAGAAAGTGATCGACCTGCCGCCGCCGGACCCCACCGCACCCGGCATCTTTCGCCTTGCCAAGCCCGGCGATCTCGCCGGGATGCTGCAACAGGCTGGATTAGTCGATGTGATGGACCAGGAGTTTCTCGCCGAATGGTCGTATGCGTCAGCCGATGAGTACTACACGAGCCTCATGGAAATCGCGGCACCCATTCAGAATCTCATGGCACAACTCTCGGCGCCCCAAATACAAGAGGTGAGGCGCCTCATCACCCAGGCTGTGACCCAATACCAGCGTGGCAACAGAGTCACCTTTCCCATCGCCGTCCGGATAGTCGCCGCGCGCAAACCCCGTTGACCGCCTCCCATGGCACCGAAGAACGACGGGTTCAGAGACTTCGTGCTGGATCAACTCAACGAGCTACCCGGCCTGACCTGCCAAGCCATGTTCGGTGGATACGGGCTGTACTGTGGTAGGGTGTTCTTCGGCATCATCCATAGGGGACGGCTCTATTTCAAGACGAATGCAACCACGGCACCACGATATCGCGAACGCGAGATGAAACCATTCAGACCCAACGCCACACAAACCCTCACCACCTATTACGAAGTCCCGGTGGACGTGCTGGAAGATGCAGAAGAACTGACGATATGGGCTCAGCGGGCCAGCACACTCTAATGACGTTCGCGTTGCACAGGCTCAACCGCTCGATGCTCCGGCGCCTACTCCTTGCCGGGCTACTCGCCTGTCTGTTCTCTCCTACTGTGTGGGCCGATGAGCCTCCACTGCTTTCGATTGTGTGGCAGAGCGTGCCCGATCAAACACCGGCCCCACGAAAGCCCTGGGTCCTCCGCGACCGAGCCATCGCCCTGACCCCCCAGTCGCTTGAGACCTTGAAAGATGCCGCCGCCAGGCCACATCCACCCGTCTTCATCGATCTCTTCGATAGCACCCGGTATGAACTGGATATCACCTCGACCATCTCCCGAAGCAACGACTCAGCCGCCATACGCGGGCTCCTCAAGAACACCCCTCACGGGGACTTTACTTTTTTTATCACCGGCAGCGTGATGGCTGGCACCATCCACGTTGGCGATCGCCTCTTCAAAATCGAACATGTGTCCAACGGCCACCACCGCCTGCTGGAACTGAATCCCGCAAAACTCCCTCCGGACTAGCAAGCGGCTAAAAAAATCCGCCGGCGTTATTGGACGGTTACGGCTGAGAGGAAGAGCGTCAGGCCTTCGCTCAACCTTGACCTACCTCGTGCACTACGGCCTTGCCGGTAGAGATTGGTCCTTCGCTGTGCCACAATCACCGGGACATGTCTGTATCCCTCTGGACCCTCGGCCATTCGACGAGACCGATCGATGAATTCATCGTCTTGTTGCGCGCCCATCAAATCAGTCTCCTCGTCGATGTCCGCACCGTCCCTCGATCCCGCTACAATCCGCAGTTCAATAGGGGTACGCTAGCCCAGTCGTTGCGCGATGCCGGGCTCCAGTATCGCCACCTGCCGGAGTTGGGCGGCTTACGAAAACCGAAGAAGGATTCCATCAACGACGGATGGCGCAATACCAGTTTTCGCGGGTACGCCGACTATATGCAGACGGAAGAATTTCACAGCGCCATTGAGGCGCTGATGGCCGCTGGCAGCCAAGAAAAGACGACGGTCATGTGCGCGGAAGCGGTGCCCTGGCGCTGCCATCGGTCGTTGATTGCCGATGCGCTGGTGAGCCGTGGCTGGGACGTCCGGCATATCATGTCTCCCGAGAAAGCCACTCCGCACGTCCTCACGTCCTTTGCCCATTTTGAGAAGGGAACGTTGACCTATCCGAAACCAACCGATCTCCCTTCGTTGTTCTAACTGAGTGCGATGATGTACCCACTCCTGGCCGATCTGGTTCTGATTATTCACCTGGCGTTCGTGATTTTCGCCCTGTGCGGCGGGCTGCTTGTGCTGAGGTGGCGGTGGATCGCGTGGCTGCACCTGCC
>ERZ1292630.1460-Hain-H41-02um-R3-1460-length-23250-cov-7_pt1 | contig 12347 bp, 9 predicted proteins | sample MGYA00564408_ERZ1292630 | MGnify/ENA primary metagenome ERZ1292630 (study PRJEB36523, sample SAMEA6512641) | groundwater metagenome | collected 2019-01-08 | study: AquaDiva: Metagenomics assemblies of 32 groundwater samples | reverse complement strand
TTCGGAGAGCGGGAGGATCCGGATGCGCTCGTGGCGGACATGGCCATCGCATGCCTCACCGCGGCGTTGAAGTCCATCGCGTCGAATAGCTTTGACAGGGTGAGGAGCGCGTTCGCCGAAGGCGGCCTTGCCGTGGCGCAGCAAGTCGCCCTCGCCGAGTTTCGTTCGACGCACGACGCCCAGCTGCATCAGGCACCGGGCCGTGCCGCGGGATCACGGCTGACCCCATCCGAGGCGGGTGGGCTTTGGGCCCCCTTGGAAGCCCCGGAACGAATGGAGCGGCCCCGAGCCGACGTCGATTTCGCATCCGCCGCCGAGGCACTGTTCACCATGAGCGACACTTTTGAGTCGTTTCTGCTCAACGGACTGCCGGTCGACTGCGAGGATGACGACGATGTGGGCGACTGACGCATGCGCAGCGACGCGGCACCCCAGCCCCCCGTGCGCCGTTCGTGCGTCAGTGCTGTTTCCTTTTCAGATGCCAACCTTCTTCTCTCTCAACAGTCCCAATCACACCCCTATTCCGTATGTGCCCCCGTCGGGCGGTCAGCGGAAGGGCCGTTGTGCTGCTACTGCTGGTCGCTTTGATATTTGTCGTTATATTCGCGTTGCTGCGGTCCACTGTCGTGGCCAGTGCCAATTCATCCTGGTCTAGCCGCGTGCGGCATTCTGGTTCACCAGCCGCTTCCAGCCGGCTGCCGCGACGTTCCCATCAAGTTAGCTCACCGGACGCCTCGACGACGGCTGGCGACACCGTTCCGCCGTTAGGAACCCCAGTCGTGTTGCGTCAACAACCGGACGAACACACAATGCGCGAGCATCTTCACCGCCCGGCACGACATGGGCGAGTGGTTCTCGCAGCCGGATGCCGATTGGTGGCGCTCGGTGATATCCACGGCGACTTGTCCAACACCAAGAAGGCGCTGCATCTTGCCAAGTTAGCCGATGCGGCTGGCACGTGGACGGGCGGGTGCAGCACTCTCGTGCAGACCGGTGACGTCGTGGACAGGGGCCAAGACTCCGTGCGCGCGTTGGAGTATTTGCAGTCGCTGCAGGGACAGGCGGCGGAGGACGGCGGCCGCGTCGTTTTGCTCCTTGGCAACCACGAAATTATGAATTTGCAAGGCCAAACCGCCTATGTGAACCCCCTCGAGCTGCAGAAACATGGCGGAGTTGACGGCTGGTTGCGCCTGTTTTCTCCGAGGGGTGGGCGCCTCGGCGCGCGGTTGATGTCCCACGACGTTGTTGCGCACATCAACGACACGGTTTTCGTTCACGCGGGGATACTGCCGGAGTTTGCGCGGCATGGGGCATCAGGCCTCAACGACATGGCCAAACGCGCCCTTCGCAAATCTTTCTACGTGTCGGACGGCGTCGATGCAGGCGACGGCTTCGGTGATGTGCTTGGTGACAACGGTCCGACATGGACGAGGCGGCTGATTTTCGAAGCACGTCGGAGAAAATGTGATGTTCTGCGAGAGAGTCTGCGTATCCTGGGGGCACGACGCATGGTCGTGGGCCACACCGTCAACGAAGACGGCCGCGTCGGTGTGCACTGCAGCGGGCTTCTGGTCGTCGTGGCTCTGATCGAGCTTGTCCCAGCGCTGGGCGCGAGACCGAATCCGGTGGGGCCCGAGGATCTCCCGGACGAGGACGTCGGTCTCAGTGACTTGGTGATCATCACATCATGATCCCATCCACCATGGCGGCCACCAAACGCCGCACACACACACAGGTTCTGTATTCGAATGTGCCATCACCTTCGCTCGGTCTCACTTTTCCCTCCTCCCCTTCAGACTCTCTCGGTTCCCATCGGCGAACATGAGCAAGGACAAACGGGCCCTCGCCACCAAGGTGGTTCTCCAGCAAGTGCTGCGGCGCTGCGAAAACGATTCAAAGAAAGCGACCGCCGTGCCACTGTACGTGGACTTCGTCGTTCCGCCGAAGGTGTTAACCCGCCAGCTGAAGGGTGCACGTGCGACGCAGGAATCGGCTGCCACTGTTGTTGGCCAAAAGCACGCGCGGGATGAGATCGATGGCGGCTCCGAGCGAAGCGGGCCACGCCGCCGTCTCGACGCGGGCCCCCCGTCGGCAGGAACGACGTCACGCAGCGCAGTCGTCGCGTCGTCAAGGCCTTCGACGTCAACCATGCTTTTCGTGCTGCCCCACGCGACCTACCAGCTAGGCGGGGCCGTTGGCGCGCCGTCTAGTGGAACCGCCTTAATCGCAGATGACGACATCTCGCAGGACTGTGTCCGCGTGAACCTGCGCCACAAACTCTTCGACGCGGTTGTTCCGATTCGCAGCATGACGGGTTCTTCACCAGAAGCCGTGAAAACGTCCCTGCAGGTCACTCACAAATTTTCCCGATATGTGGTCGACCAACGAATCGTGGGCCGACTTCCAGCCTCACTAGTGCACCGCGCGGCTCGAACTGCTCCTCCGACCACGAATCCGGCAGCCAATGCGGACTTGAGCCGACGCGGTTGCACGTTGAACATTGTTGATCTCGCGTCGGCGAAGGAGGAGGGTGGCAATCAGGCCTTCGTGGTGACCCTCACCGAAGCCGCGCGGGGTGAAAGGCTGCAAATCGATCCCCGAGGTCGCTGCACGATCCGGGTTGGACATGGGGCGTCCACAACGGGAGAGGTTTGCGAGAACGTGAAGCACTTGCTACACCTTCTGAAGGCCGACGATCCCCAGCTGTTCAAGTGCATCGAGGAGCTGCGGCTTTGGTCTCCGCTCACGGAACCCATTCGGTACATGGAACTGCGACTATCGGCGAGTAAGTAACTGCCCATCCAGGGCACCCCTCGACTTAACGCACATTTCTCCAAAGCCCATTTCTAACCAGACTCTCTCAAATAGGGATGTGTGGCAACCGGACGATGCCTTTTGGCCCTTCCCTTTTCCCGTGGATTACGGTAAGAGTAGTTGGTTGAGATTGATGATCGTATCCATCAGCGGGAGGGCGATCGAGGTGCTTGACTTCACGCGCCACCTCGACGTGCATCAGGGAGGGAGCTCGCCGGCGGCCGGTGGCGACGATCCCGCCCGTTCGCTTGACGCCGTGCAGACACTGGACGCGTCGAACAACCGCATCGTGTCGATTCGCTGCGTGTCCGTCTTCCGGCACCTCACGACGATCGTCCTCGCCGCCAACGGATTGACGGACGATGTGTTCCGGAGGGCGATGCAAACACCACTTCCCGAACCGCATCAGGACGTTTCTCCGGTGGAATCCCTATGGCCACTAACCCTGCAGACGATGGACGTTAGCTTCAACTCCCTGCAAACGCTCGGCAGTCTATTGCGTTCGCTGCGTCATGTGAAAGACCTGACCAGCATCGACGCGAGTTCCAACGACTTGTCGCAACTCGGAACGGCCAATATGGGCATCGAAGAGCTGTCGACGGCGCGCTGGCCACTGACGCTGACGTCTCTGCGACTGGGCGGGAATCGCCTGCAGCGCCTCCATGGCATCTCCCTGTGCCCCGGATTGATCAGTCTCGATGTGTCCGATAACCTTCTCGACAGCGCCGGCGCCATTTTTGCTGATGACGACGATGCGGCGCCCAGCGAGGCGCCTCAGCCCGCCGGGTCCGATGGTTTCTTGACTCTGTTTCACCGTCTTGCCACGATTCGAGTGGCGGGAAACCACTTTGTGTCCGAGTCGTTGGGTCTTCCCCATGTCGCTTGCTTGTCGCGGCTTGTCCCCCGGCATGTCGCGGACTTGCTCACGCGGTTGCCAACGCTGTCGCAGATCGATGGATGCGTCTACCGCGTGGACACTGCTTCGGTCTCGAAGGCCGCCAGCGAGTCTCGCTACGAAGACGACGGCGCAGCGGTGGTCAACCCAGAGGGGGGTGCAGAGGAAGGGGAGGAGGAGGAGGCGACCGATGACGCCATGCTGTCCGCCGAGGAGGGTGACCTTGACAACGAGCACCCATTGGTGATTGTCGAGCGCCCCGACGAGGCTCAGGAGCGACTGGCTACCCAACTGCTTCTCCGCGCCGCGAAGGTAGCGCCAATTGCCGATTCGAGTCCCCACAGCGACTCACTGGCCAGTCAGCACGTCGAAGTTGCCGCGATCGCCCCTGTAGCTCCGCCGAGCGACGCGGAACGCGAGAGTCACGACGCGGAACGCGAGAGTCACGTCGAGACCGTACCGTCGGCCGTCGCCGCGCGCATTCAGGAGCTCGTCGGTGCGATCAAATCCGCGCGCGACCGAGCGGAAGGGTATAAGCAGCGGTCGACGCAGGTAGAATGTCAGGTGTCGCAGCTGCGCAAAGAAGTGGCGTCGCTCACGAAGTCGTTGAAGGAGAAAAAGGCGGCGCTTGAAGCGTTGCGGCAGCGACGCCAAGACACGCGTCAGTCGCTGTCGAAGTCCGCCGCCGCAGTGCAGCACGCGATCGGGTATCCAGCGCATTGGGACGCGTCGCAGCACATGCAAGCGATTCGCGACGCGCGCGCTCATAGCGACCTTGCCGATGCCACACGACAGCGCCGCGCAGTTCGCGACAGCTCGCGCCGGCGTGGCGAACACGCTGCGCACAGCCGGTCGAATGACACGTCGCTGTCACAAAAGCCGTTAAACGCACGGCACCGCGACAACCTTGCCGCCGAAGGCATGACGTCCTTGCAGCCGACGACGCTGCATGACTTCTTGCGGCACACCCAAAGGGACTCCGACGTCGCCGCGCCCCGAGACGTCGTTGGCGCGGCACCGTTGAGACCCGCAGCGGTGGCCGCGGAAGCAGCGTCGCACGCCCTGCGAGTTCGGAGGCAAGAAGCAACGTGCGATGACATCCAAGGGTTGCTGCTGGCCGAGCTGTCGGAGCTGCAAACGGGTGGACATCGAGGCAGCAGCGATCGTGTTTCGGAGAGGGCGCAGCCCGCCGTTCTCGTGCCACACTCCAGCCCAGGGAAACGCAGCGAGTTGAATCACTTGCCTGAAACGCCTAAAGCAACTCCCGAGTGCACGCCGCGCCAGAAGCAGTCCACCATCAGCTCGCCGGGGAGCCTCCCTCGGACGACAGGCGGCATCCAAACCACTGCGGCAGCGGCAGCCTCGGCTGTGAATAGTTCCGCGTCGTCGATCGGCAGTGGCAGAGCGACCACCGCGTCCGCCGTTCCTGTGCCGTCATCGCGCGTCCACCACATCGGCCCCGACTTCGAACTGTTGCCACTAGACGGCGCCAGGGGGGCAAACCGCGGAGTTTATGCAACGGGCTTAGATCTGCCGAGGCCGGCGAATTTCGGGGAAGCTTCATTTTTGTCTGGAAGAGTGTCATTGTCCGACACCACGACGACCGCTTCAGCGTGGACGGGCCGTTTGCTAGAAAACGGTGCACCAGAGGTCGCGTATCAGTCCTCCTTTGGCGAATTTGCCGGTGCCAAACGTCGCACGACGACGCGACCCAGGAGCTTCGACCAGTAGCGTTCTTATTTGTCGTCGTTAGGCCCAATCCCGTGATCCGATCACAGCAACATTTGTTGTTGCGGCGACTGGGTGACGCCAATTCGATTCGTGAGCCTGCAAGGCGGTTGTGTGATTTTGTTGATTGCTTTTCCACCTACTACTTAGCTCGAGATCGTGGAAAATCCGTCGTGACGTCTCGAATCTGACCGATGTCGCTGACCCAAGGTCTGTCATTAGACCAGCTTGACTTCCGTGGCCGTGCCGAGTACGACGTGCGCCGCCGCGAAATCCTGGCTAGCCACGAGGCGTACCTGCGGGAGCATGTCGAATACCGCGAGGTGCTGCACGAGTGCATGCAAGCGCTCCTTGTTCACAAGCCCAGCGACCCTCTCCACTTCGTGAAGCAGTACTTCACCGACCATCGAGAACGCCGCTGACACGAGCGACGCGCCTCCGTTCCCCCCGCCGCCGCCGCCCCGTCATGTACATCCGAATTTGAAGGCGATCATTTTCTCTCTAATTGGTTGTTAATTCATTGCGGCCTCTCCGACCGAATGATGTGTCGTTGTCCACTCTTTCTAATCTCTTCTTACAAGACGACGTCACAGATGAGGAAGGGTGAATCCGACTGCACGAGCGAGGCAAGCCACGCGAGCCGACCAAGGGAACTGCCAAGCGAGGCGAACTCTGCCGTGCCGCACCTTCCCGCACCGCCGATGAGACCTGCTACCGCCTGCGGCAAGCCCAACAGTCGTCCGCTGTCGGCGCGGACGTTTGTCGGCAGATGGCTCAACGGCAACTGCGTCGATGAACGAAATGAAGCGGCAGGCGCCCCGTCCACCGCGCCATCCCCTGGTGGGGGCACCTCGTCGCGTCAGAAGAGCCGTTGTTCCGACCGCGTCGCGCCATCGCTGGCGTTCCGTCCGCCCGGCACGAACCGCGTCCGGGCCATCCACACCCACGCGGTTCGCTATCGCTTTGACACGGTCTACAAGCCCCCGCTGCTGCAGGACATGGTCGCCGCGGCGGCGCGCCAATCCGTTCACGCGCACTGTCCCGAAGACGATGTGAAGCGGGTGCACACCGCCGAATCGAATCATCACGGCCATGTGTCCTGCCCTGCGCCCCCATTTCACGTTTCCCAAAAGGCACCGCACAATGCAGATCTTCGTTTCGAGGCACTTCGAACGTTGAGCCTGGGCGAGCACAGGGAGCCGTTCATTCCCCGGTCTTGGGCGCTTGTGTTCAGGGACAGCGAGGGGCTGCAAGCGGCATCGAGGAACGACGCGCTGGAACAGGCCGCCGCGGCCTCGCGACGGTCCCCCGCCACGCCGCGGTCCGTGGCCGCTTTTTTCGACCAAGATGGCGACGGCGGCGTCGCGTTTGGTAGCCAGGACACCGACTTCTACCGCCGACTGTTGCGACCAACGAACAACTCGCGCCGGTGAGCCACCCCTGTACAGTAGTAGATGGATGAACTCCCCTTTCCGCGACCCGACTTGACCCCCCACGCACACTGTCCAGACACCACAACCGCTTTTTGACGACGGTCCAACCCCCCCTCACCCTCACCCCCCCCCCTCATGAGACACCCTACCTACCTGAGCTAGCATGCGTGCCGCTTTCCTGACGGTGACGCTAGCTGTCCTCGCGACGGCGGCGGCTGCCACGTACGGCGGGGACATCAGCGAGTACTACGATGCGAGTACGTTTCGCTGCACCATTCAGAACGGCTGGTCCTTCGTCTCCGTCCGCTCCTACTGCAGCTACGGCGGCGTGGATTCCAACGCCCCAGCCACGTTGCGACAGGCCATCGCGGCTGGCCTTCCCTACCACGATGTGTACCACTTCCCTTGCCGCAGCCAAGACCCGACTTCGCAGGTGCGGTCCGACTTCGACCAGGTCAACGGCTTATTCGGCATGATGTGGTTCGACATTGAGACCAATCCGAGTCCAGGGTGCGGATGGAGCGGAGATCTCGCATCCAACTGCGCGTTTCTCGGCGAGCTCATTGACGCCGCCCACGGACTGGGCATTCACACTGGCGTCTACGCATCCGAGTACATGTGGGGTCGAATCATGGGCGACAGCTGCCACGTCGGCGCGGACAAGGCCAGCCCGCTGTGGTACGCTCACTACGATCATCGCCCCAGCTTCAGCGACTTCCAGCCGTTCGGAGGGTGGTCGAAACCGAACGTGAAACAGTACTGGGACGGCGTCGGTTACTGCGGCATCAATGCCGACGCGGACTGGTACCCGTAATGCAGCGTCCATAAAGTGAATAAATGTGGAGGCGGTGAAATCGTGGCGATCGGACCGTGCGTGGGACCGTGCGTGTTTCGACGCGGCGTTACCGTACATGATACCGCGACGCCGAATGTGTCTGCCCACCCATTTCCCCAACGCCATTGATAAATACTGTAGAATGTCGCTGTACTCCGCGATCGTGGTCGACTGTGCAACGCGACTTCAACTCGCTCTGCAGCTCGCTCGGGAAACGCTTCTTGGACCGTCAGCAGAGGGCACCGCGCCCGACGACGGCGCGCCACCTCCGGGAAATAGCGTCGACCGTGGAATTCGTAGAATGTTGCAAATGGGCGTCGAAAAGGCAGCGCAGCAGCGGCAGTTTCTTGGCGCCAACGGGACGAGCAGTGCGCTCCTGTCGGACGACCCCCCAAGCGCCATCATTACCAGCGCGGCCTCCGCCGCGCGGCTGCTGCCCTCCGTCACCGTTGAGTCCCTCCCGCTGACGGCCGTCATGGGCGGCGCGTTCGATTGCTTCGCAAAGGAGCTACTCACACTGCTCGCACAGTACGTAAATCTGAGTGAGGAAAGGCGATTTGCGATGCGGCGCGAGAAAGCGGAGATGAAATCGGCCGCCCAGTTGGTCGACGCTCTCTCTGCGCACCAAGCGGAGCTGAGCCGGGCCCGCAAGGACGAGCACGGTGCGGAGCGCCGCAAGTGGATGGCGGAAGTAAGCCAGCTGCAATCGGAGCTGCTTCACCTGAAGGCGCAGCTTGCCGTGATGGATGCTCCTTCGCGGCCGGCAGTGGCCGCGCTGGCCACACCAGAACCAAACGTCAACGCACGTTCATGCGTTCACGTGGCGGCCGTGCACATTTCTAATTTCATCGAGCTGGTCGCCCTCAGCCAGCGTGCGGCTCCGGATTCGACCGATTCGAATCCCGGGAGCATAGAAACGTCGTCGTTGTGCCTTCCCACCCCAGACTCAGTGGCTCAACGGTTTGCCGTGATCGTCGACGCCGCGGCGCGAGCCGGGAATGGGACGCATGCGCGACTGGAGCAAGGTTCCATCGCGACCGTGATCTTCGCAAGCAGTGCTGACGCGGTGCGGTTCTCCCAGCAGGTGGCTAGAGAGCTCGCGAACGGGGTGACGATAGGACGCGACGACCCTCCTCGCAGACCCGGCGCGGCCCGCCAGGCACGGGGCGGATCGCCAGAGAAGCGAGGGAAAGGCCGAAACGACACGGATGCCGCGGGTGTGGTTCATGCCCACGTGGATTGGAAGCCTGTGTGTCGCTCCGCTATCACAACCGTCGCCGCCCCTAGCCCAGTGGTTGACGGTCGAGCTCGCGCAAGGGCCTTATCGCTCCTCAGCCACCTGGGCGCAGTCTGCCTGGCCATGTCGCGCACGCCGTTGGCACAGGCACAAGCGGATGCGTTCTGTCCGGAACGCGCAGCGAACGCGGTGGTACTGAGTCACAAGGAACGCATCGTCGCAAGCATCGGCGCCCACGTCCCCCCACCCACACCCATCATGGTTTGCGCGGGTCCACGACCATCGCCGCTGTCGTGTCCATTGACTTTCAGCGACGAAGGTGACCGCTCTCAAGGCCGCCTGGTCGAATGGGTGGCAGCCGACCAGAGCTTGTGGGGCGGGAACGCGGTCGACAATGACCAAGCGACGCCGGCTTCTGCGGCCTCAAGCCGCCTGCTGGATGCTGAATGCGTTGCGTTGTGGTTCGCCGTAGAAGTGCACAATCCAGGTGTCCAAGAACCTGGCCAGTTTCAGAAGCGGGGAGACTCGCCCAAAACGGGAGTCCATGCGAAACGACATGCCTCGCCTGGTGTTGTCCGATCGGAGTCGTCTGTCGACTCTTTCGCACCGCCTCACCATGCCCAATGTGACCCGCAAGCGACCAGCGAGCTCGAGGGCATTGCTCTACTGCGCGGAGCCGTCGGCTTCTCAAGTCGCATCGACGCGCTCAACCAATCGGCGTGCGTCAACCTGTGCCAGTTGCCACCACGGACCGGCTACTTGTGCCTCGTGAGCGTTGCGGCAAGGCAGATACCGCCAGAGGGTGGCGCTGCAGCCTCGGCGGCCGCTCGAGCTTGCTGCATCGCGAACGCCTCAGCTGACATGATGGAGCTGGGACGCAAGGCCCTGAGAGTCTTTGCCGACGGCCCCAGTCGCCGCACAACCGCTTCTTCGGCGGCATCCGTAGCTGCGACGGTGGCGAAGGGAAAGAAGGACCCTCGCCTCCCACCGGTGTTGTGTGAAATCGCCGACCCCATCACCAACAGCCCCCATTACGCAAATTCGTCTGGGCACCAGCCGGCCTTTGCAGCTTTCGTTTCGGATCCGAATGACGCCGTGGCGCTCGCGACCCTCATCCACCAGCTCGCGGGCGGTGGCTGGACGGAAGGGAAAACGACCAAGGTTGCCAAGGACGCGTCCCCGGCGTTCGTCTGGGACACGTGGGCACAACGCGCCGCTGATCCTGGAATGCAGTTCGGCCAGCGGGTCCCCATTCGGTCGGCCATCGTTGAAGTGTTGGATGCCACGTTCGTCGCCGCGGCAACGCGGCAGCCGTGCCACGGCCCCCGTGTGACGCTTCCGTGCGACATGCCCGTTGTGGACCGAGCGCGTCATTTGTTGGACAGCGCGGCCGAAGACGAGCTCATTCTGCACGAGGACGTCGAGGACGCCCTGGACATTTCGCCCGACGAGTTCACCAGGCGGTACCGCGTTGTGAGGCGGAATGACATCAAAGCAGTCGTCAATCCCGAAGCGATTTCCCAAGACGACCTTCGACGAGTTGTGGGGCTAAAAGTACGCCGCCCCGAAGTCGGCCTCCACGACCAGTCGCCCGATTGTTTCCCGGCCGCACAGTCACCCGCGGCGTTCGTGCGACAGATGCATTTTCTCACCGTGTGGATCGATACCGCGTGGTTGGCGGGCGTGGATGCCGCGCTGTTCGACAGGGTGATGCAAACCTACCAGGACAAGGCACTGCGACCTCTGATCGCGGCGTACCACGGCGTGGTTCTTTGGAACGATGTCCGGGAAAGCGCGGCCGTGGTGGCCTTCCCGAGTGCCCAGCACGCCGTCGCTGCCGCCAATGACCTGCACGTGCTGGTGAATGCGGGCCCTGCCATCCGGGCCTCGATTCCGTCGTGGCAGCCAGGTCCGCCAGCTCCACCTGCTGCGACATCGCCACTCGCGCCAGTGGAATGGGATCCAGAGGTCCTTTGCTTCAAGCGGTACGCGCCTTTCGGTTTGACCAACACGGCGACATCCCTTACACTGCCGACGGCGGCAGACCCTCCGAAGGCGTTTAGCGACGGAGGACCGCGTTTGAGTATCGGAATCGCCACGGCGACAGCGGCAATGCCTGAGGGACTGTTGGACAGCGGAGTCGACGGTCGCGTCGCTGCTGCAGGAATCCTCGCGCTGCTCACATCGATTGACCTTTGCTTACTGGCCGCGATTCCGGGCACCACAGCCGTGGACCACTCGACGATGGTGAGCGCCTACACGATGCTGTCCCAGCATGTCGATCGCCGCCGGTGGTGGTCGCCCGACAACGCCCGGCCAGACGGTCCTCCGCGATGGGCGTACAATAGTGTGCCGCCCTTGCTCCGTCACCGGAAGCCGGGGGACCCAGATCGTTGGTTCGGTTTCGTTACCGCGTCGGACTCTGCCAGAAATAGGCGTGCAACCAGCCGCGCTTTTGACGCGTTTCACGCCGGATTGTTGGCCCTTGCCGGCGAAGCGAAGGTCGATCCTCTGGTGATCACGGCGGCTGACGTCAATGCCGTGGTGCAACAAATCACAAAACGAGAGATTACTGCACCGTTAGCGACTGGTCGCATGGTCGGGGCGGCTAACGACGACTGGATCTCAACCACACAGTTGGGCGGTCTTATTCGGTCGTTTCAATCGACGACTAGGGACGTCGCGGCGGTACACAACAGGACACTTCGAGTGTTACTGCAGGCGCGTTGCCACGTCCCCGGGTTCTTCGCCATGGCCCTTGCTAGACAGGAAGCAATGACGGCACTACAACTTACGCATTCTGACGGCACAACAGATTTGGGGAGTGTCCCAGGAAAGTCCAAGCCCTTGCGCGTGGGCCGGTACAGCCTACCGTCGGATCTCGTTCTCGACGAGGCCACTTACACCAGTCTGCGCGATGAATTCGGCCGTCTGGTGCAGGAATTGAAGGACTTCAATGACGTGGTGAAGAGAGTGGGTGCTCGCTCGGAACGCTCGTCAGCGGCGCCGGCCGCGGGGGCGGCACCGCAGCCGTCGTCTCCGTACTGGGTCTATCTCACGGCACGGTGGTTGCCCGTCGCCGCCGCGCATGAGTTCCACGCGCGCGTAGGATCGCTGCTGTCGCCGTACATGCCGTCCTCCATCGGCCACATCATCGGAGATGGTGCCGGCAGCGAAGCGGATGCCGCGCTCGATCCGGATGGCTTCTGTTTTTCCTTCTGTGACCTGCTATCGCTGTATTACCATGCTGCGGCCGCCGTGCGCTCTCCCGCATTCGTCATGGAGCTGGAGGAAGGCTACCAGCGCCGCTGTTTCCGCATCTTGGCGGGAACCGAGACCGCCGCGGATTCTGCGGCAGCCTGTTCACTGCCAGCGCGACCGCTGTCAGGAGGGACGCCTTCAATG
>ERZ1292630.4179-Hain-H41-02um-R3-4179-length-12349-cov-17_pt1 | contig 12349 bp, 10 predicted proteins | sample MGYA00564408_ERZ1292630 | MGnify/ENA primary metagenome ERZ1292630 (study PRJEB36523, sample SAMEA6512641) | groundwater metagenome | collected 2019-01-08 | study: AquaDiva: Metagenomics assemblies of 32 groundwater samples | reverse complement strand
GAAGGGAGTAGATACGGCGGCGGCTGGTCCCACCAACAATGACGATGCCAGAGTCATCCGTTTCTCTCTGCCCACTCAGTAGGAAGAGGCTCGATGATTCACGGTGGCTCTCCGCATTCGCGGAGAGCCACCGTCCATATTCGGAGATCTACGCTTCAGGCATGGCCTGGATAAACAGCTTCGTCGGCCTCCTGGCCATCGAAGAGCGTTGAACGAGGACTATGAGTAGACAAAACGCTGCGATCGGAATGGAACCGTGTGCTGCCTGGGGGTCACGTAGGAACAGCCGCATCACACCCCAATTCAGAAACTCCCTTCACAACCTGCCGGCGCTGCAACAGACCCACCGGGCATCAGAGTCCCCTACTCTGGTGCATAAAGTGCCGACTGTTCCAGCGTCAACGAGGGCAAGCCAGGGGACTCGCGCAGTCGCTGAGGACACGATGGCTGAAAGCCTGGCTGAGAAAGTTTCCCTCATGAGGCATCAACACACATGTCGGTCGACGGTGGCCCCGCCTCAAACATCCGCGGGGCGTTCGTCTCTTTTGTCGAAAGCATCGAACGGGAAAGCCTGCGATACGTCGCTTCTGCATAGTAACGAGCCCGATCAATGAGCAGATTGGCGAGTTCCACGATTCCTCCCTCTCGATTACGAGATCTGACCGCCGAACTCCGTCGCCAGGCTCCGCAATGGGCCGCTCGACTCGCAAGCGCGAAAACGGAGCATGAACTCATGGAAGTGGTCTGCAACCTCTTCAATCTGTCCATCGCACTCACGTCGTCTCGCGACTCGTCTCGCGACCGGAAAGATGTTTCCAAAGCGATCACGCAATTTATCAGCGGCAATCTCCATAAAGGGCTCACGCTCAAGATATTGGCGCAGTTCCTCGGATACTCGGAAAAGTATTGTTCCGAGGTCTTTCGATCGGTCATGGGCGAATCCTTCTCCCGTTATCTCAGGCGCCGACGCATCGATGTCGCCGCCGCACTCCTGAGGACAACCGACGACTCGCTCTCGGAAATTGCCCTCTCTCTCGGATTCAGCGACCAATTCGCCTTCAGTCACTTTTTCAAACGATCGACAGGGCGATCGCCTAGTGATTTTCGCGCCGATCGCGCGCAGCGTCGTCCGTGCCGAGTCGGTTTTCAGTCATCTCGGGCAACTCGATGACCAACGCCCCTCTTCAAGATGCCGATATCTCCGTCTTGACCCTGCCGCGGGAAGATCCGCCCCCGCCGCGCCGAACACGGCCATGGTTCACCTGGCAGGTCGGCGTGATGGCCGTCGGTGTCTGTTTTGCCGCACTCTATTGGTTCGCTTCTTTACCGTCGCCATTGTTGGAGGTGGACACAACATCCATCCGTGCTGTCGGAGGATATCTTCCGAGCTCTCCGCTCACAGCCAGCGGCTACGTCGTCGCGCAGCGCCAAGCCTCCGTAGCGTCCAAGGGAACAGGCCGCCTGGAGTATCTCGGCGTCACAGTCGGCAGCCAGGTGAAAGCCGGGAAGATCATCGCAAGAGTCCAACAAGACGATATCCGGGCGGTTCAACGGCAGGCCCGGGCACGACTGGATGTGGCGAAAGCGGCTTTGACGAACGTCCAAGCAGAACTACTTGATGCTCAGCTGAGCTATGACCGGGCCAACGCCCTATTGTCCAAACAATTCGTCTCTCAATCAGAGTTTGATATTGCGACGAATCGCCTCCGAAGGGCGGAAGCAGCGGTGCGATCCGCTACGGCGGCCATCAACGCGGCGGAGGCGGACGTGGAGACAGCTGACGTGATGCTGGAGAACACGCTGATTCGGGCGCCGTTTGATGGCACAGTCCTCAAGAAGTTCGCTGAGATCGGCGAAATTGTCGCGCCCATGGGGAGTGCCGCGAACTCTCGCGGCGCGGTGGTCCTCATTGCTGACATGACGGCGCTCGCAGTGGAAGCCGACATTTCCGAAACGGCCATTACCCAGGTCACTCCAGGCCAATCCGCCGACATCATCTTGGATGCAGCGTCGGGAAAGCGCTACACCGGCACCGTCGATCAGATCATTCCTACCGCCGACCGATCCAAAGGAACCGTATCGGCTAAAATCCGGTTCATCGACCGCGATGATCGCGTCCTGCCGGAGATGAGCGCCAAGGTTTTCTTCGCCCCGCCTGGCCAAGCCAATGCATCGACACAACCGCGGTTTGTTGTCCCCTCCTCTTCCTTGGCTCGGAGGCACGACCGAACCGTCGTCTACGTGATGGAAGGCGAGACCGCGAAGGAAGTCTCCGTTGAAGAAGTCGTTCAAAACGGAGGAGACAGCGAGGTTCGTGGGCCATTGACTGCTTCTACAACGGTCATTCTGGCGCCGCCGTCATCGCTGACGGACGGTTCACGAGTTCGATCTCGGGGCGTCCGGTAAAAGGAGTCTCATCTTATGAGTCAGCCTGTCATCGAGTTTCATCGCGTCACAAAATCCTACTTTCGCGAGGAACAGGAGGTGCCCGTGCTTCGGAACTTCAGCCTAACAATTCCTCCAGGCAAATTTCTGGCCATTATGGGGCCATCCGGATCGGGCAAGACCACGATCCTCAACTTGATAGCCGGTTTGGATCGTCCGACACAAGGAACAGTACACGCCGCCGGCATCGAGGTTTCCCAACAACGAGAATCGGATCTTGCCCGATGGCGTGCCCGGCACATCGGATTCGTCTTCCAATTTTACAACCTCATTCCGGTCTTGACGGCCGCGGAAAACGTGGAACTGCCCCTACTGCTCAGTCCCCTGGCGAAACGAGAGCGCGTCAAACACGTCCAGGCAGCGCTGGGCCTTGTCGGATTGAGTAATCGGATACACCACTACCCTCGCCAGCTGTCGGGGGGGCAAGAGCAGCGTGTCGGCATCGCCCGCGCGATCGTCAGTGACCCCACGATTCTGCTGGCAGACGAGCCGACCGGAAACCTCGACCGAGACGCCGCTCACGCAGTCATGGCCCTCCTCAGTCGCCTACACCAGGAGCTCAACAAAACGATCCTAATGGTGACGCACGATCCTCGCGCGGCGGATCATGCGCAAGAGATCCTCCACTTCGACAAGGGAACGGTGAATTGACGAATGACCATCGGAACGCTGATCGTTCGCAACGTTCGCCGCCACACCCTGCGCGTGGTCCTCACGGCCCTTGGGATCGCGACGGTCATCCTCGCATTCAACCTCATCGCCACCACGGTTCGAGCATGGTATGCCGGTGTTGAAGCGTCTGTGCCGAACAGACTGATCACTCGCCATGCCGCGTCGCTCTCGATTCACCTCCCCCTTGCCTATCGCGATCGTCTTGCATCGATCAACGGGGTGACCGGCGTCGGCTATGCCAATTGGTTCGGCGGTGTCTATCGGGAAGCCAAGGGATTTTTCCCTCAGTTTGCAGTCGACCCGGATTCATTTCTCGATCTTCACCCGGAATTACACGTGGCCGATGAAGAACGCCGGGCGTTTCTCGGCGACCGTCGAGGCTGCTTGATCGGTCGTCGCCTGGCGGCATTGTACGGCTGGAAGGTCGGCGATGTGATCGCCCTCAAGGGGACGTTGTATCCCGGCGACTGGGAGTTCGTCGTCCGAGGGATCTACCGGGGAGCCGAGCCGACCACCGACGAGACGTGGATGCTGTTGCACTGGAGCTATATGAACGAACGACGCCAGCTGCTCGATCCGGATCGAGCCGGCACCGTGGGCTGGTATGTCGTTCGCGTTGCCGATCCGAGCCTTACCGGCACCGTAGTCAGATCGATCGATGCGGAGTTTGCGAATTCATCGGCGGAGACCAGAACGGAAACAGAGCAAGCGTTCCAGATGGGTTTCGTCGCGATGTCAGGAGCCATTATCAGCGCATTGAAACTGCTGGCCATTGTGTTGAACGGCATCACCCTCCTGGTTCTCGCGAATACGCTCGTGATGGCTGTGCGTGAACGGACACGAGAATTGGCCGTCTTACGGGCGCTGGGATTCCGATCGTCTCATCTTACCGCCCTCGTGACAGGCGAAGCCCTGTTGATCGCACTGTTCGGGTCGGTGCTGGGTATCGCACTCACGATTCCAGCCAATTGCCTCTATGCCGTCCTCGTCTCGGCTAAACTGGGAAACTTTTTCCAGCACATGAACTTGTACCCAAGCACATTGGTCTTGAGCGCCTCAATCACGTTGTGCCTCGCCGTCTGTGCATCCGCCATTCCCATCGCAAGAATATTACGCGCGAGAGTGGCCGATGATTTACGCCATGTCGGATAAGGGCACCGCATGAAGCTGCTGTGGGCGTATAGCGCTCGAAACGTGTGGGTACGCAACGGTACCACGACGCTGACGATGGCCGGACTGGCTCTGGTCAGCCTGGTTCTTCTGGCGGTCCTCATGCTGGGAAACGGGCTGGATCGCGCTCTGATTGAGAGTGGCTCACCCGACAATCTCCTGCTCCTCCGAAAAGGAGCGACGACGGAAATTGCGAGCGGGATTTATCGCGATCAAGCCCATGTCGTGAGCACGCTCGCGGGGATCGCGCACACGGCGGCCGGACAGCCGCTCGCGATTCCGGAACTCGTCGCCCTCATCAGTCTCACGAAGACCGGTGCCGATTCCCCCGCCAACGTAGTCGTTCGAGGGACGAAACCGGACGCCCTTCTCTTGCGTTCGCACATCACAATTCGAGAAGGGCGGACGTGGCAACCGGGCACGGCAGAAGTCATCGTCGGCGCACAGATCGCCAAGCGTTTTCTACCCGGCGGGCTCGGAACGTCGCTGAAAATCGGCAGAGGCGAGTGGCTGGTCGTCGGTGTGCTCGACGCCCAAGGAACCGCGTTCGACTCGGAGATCTGGGGAGATGTCGACCAGCTGATGGCCGCGTACGGACGTGATTCCTTCTCCTCGTTGACACTTCGCGTCTCTGACCCGACTGCATTCCAGCAGCTCAATGAGGCCATCGGAGCGGATACTCGACTCTTGCTCCAAGTGAAGCATGAACGGGACTACTATCGCGAGAAATCTCTGACGATGGCCACGTTCATTCGTTTTCTGGGCTTCACGTTTACGCTCATCTTCGCGCTCGGCGCGATTCTGGGCGGCACCATGACGATGTATGGAACCGTCGCATCACGAACTCGGGAGATCGGCATGCTCCGCGCGCTCGGATTTCCCCGATACAAGATTCTCACCGTGTTTCTGTTCGAATCCCTGCTGATCGGAGCGTCGGCCGGATTGCTGGCCATCGGAGGCGGCGCGGCCTTACAATTCGTTACGCTGTCGACGATGAACTGGGGCACATTCTCCGAACTGGCCTTTCGCCTGACTCTCACGCCCGGATCCGCCTTCACCACCCTGGGTTTTGCGCTTGGCATCAGCATCCTCGGCGGAATCCCGCCGGCCATTCAGGCGGCTCAGATCTCCGTGACGACGGCATTGCGCGCCCCAGGCCGGTAACGTTCGTCCTCGCCTCCGCATCTAATAAACAGTGCTCACCACGGTATCTGGAAAGAGAACATGCCTATCTAGCGGCCAAACATGGTCACCGGATGACAATCTATCGTATATGATTTTGAGAATTGGTATCAATACTGGCGACGTGCCGCACGGCATTGGCGCTATGCCGAAAGACATCCTGATGATTTCTATCACCGACCAACCTCGCCACTCGCTATCAGCCTGGGGTCTGTCCTTCTGCATCCATGCCATCACAGTGGCAGGTGGGCTTGTTCTCTTTCACAACTTTCCTCAAACACAGCCCTCCGTCTATCGCATGGAGATCCTCCTGACCGACCCACACAGTGAACAGGAAACGGTTGCTCCGCGAGAAACATCCCCCGTTGCCGAAGACACTTCGGCGATAGCGTCACCCCCTCCTCCTACGACCGGCACTTCGTCTACACACGCGACCGGGCAACAGGCCCTCGGTGAACCGTCTATTGCTCGACGAACGAGACAGGACGTCCCCGCTCCTCTCATGACACCGCCGGAATCGAACCGGCAAACAACTGCGAGCGATTCCGTGATCGCAGAAAGTCCTGTGCCCACGGAGCAACACAGTGACACCGTGACTCCTCTCGTCGAATCGCTTACGTCCGCCACGGCGAACTCCCCTCGGATAATCGAACACCACCTCACAGAAGCGGCTGCGAGTTCTATCGACAAGCTCGTTGCCATGCCTGTCGACGATGATGCGACACCGACGATCCTTGCGGCCCCGGACCACTCGAAGAATCCGGTCGAAGCAGACAGCGTCGCGGCGGATTCGGCAAACCCGCTTTCCGCATCTCCCGGCGATCGCCCCGCGCCATCGCCACCGACGGACCATGCTTCCACCGTGACGGCCCACACAGATTCTCAACCCGGCATCGCCTCGTTCTCCTCCTCGCATATGAACTCAGATCATCCCGCCGTACCCTCGCCGCAAACCGTCGCCATGCACCAGGCCTCTGTCGTCCGGAGTACGCCGTCAAGACCGGACTATGGATGGCTGAAGGACTTATTGAAACATCGGCTCATGGGGCTGCTCACCTATCCCCGCATCGCTCGCATGCAAGGATGGGAGGGAATCGTCGTCGTCAGGACCACGATCAAGAACGACGGCAGCTTACTCGAAGCAGTTGTGACTGAAAGCTCGGGCTATACGGCCTTAGATGAAGACGCGCTGAAGCTCTTGCATCGGGCCTGCCCCATTCACCTGCCACACGATCTCGGACGATCCCAAATCGAAGTGTTGGTCCCGATCCATTACAAACTCGAACGATGAAGAAAGGAAGACACATCATGTTCACACGGACGGTATCGCTTCTAGCCATTCTGGTCATGCTCGGCACCGGCTGGATGCCGGCCGGCGCTGTCCCGCCGGCCAAGGTCGGTTTCCTCGTCGTCGCTCCCGACCGCGGCTTCGTGGGGAACCAGGAGGTACGCGAGCTGGTGCAGGATTTCAAGAAAGAGTACCCGGTCGCCCTCGGCCTGATCGGGCGTGAGCACACCGGCGTGGAGGGCGAATATGCCGTCTATCTGACCCGCGCCGTGCAGGAGCTCAAGAAGGCCGGGGTGACTGAGATTGTCGCGATTCCCCTCTTCCTGTCCGCGGCAGATCCCGTTCTGCAACGGGTGATCCCCACACTGCCGGCCTATGCCGCCGGACTTCCGGTGCGCTGGGCGCCGGTCATGGCCGAGAGCTATCTAACCAACCAAGTGGTGCTGGACCGGGTGGAGGCGCTCAGCCAGGAGCCGGAGCAGGAGCGCCTCATCCTCGTCGGCATCGGCGCCACGGACGAGGCCAGCGAGAAAGTTCTCAAGGCCGACCTCGACAAGCTCCTGGCCTATGTCCAGCAGTACAAGCATTTCCGCGAAGCTGAGACGGTCATCTACTTTGACCGCGAGGCGGAGGGAGCGGAGAAGAAGAATCAGGAGATCAAGGCGCGCGTCCTTGCGCACATCGCCAAGCAGGGTCGCACGATCGCCGTGCCGGCCTTCATCGGCCCGAAGTTCGACCGTTCGATGGCGATGACTGCCTGGCTGAGCAAACAGTTCAAGGGCCTGAACGTCGCCTACCACGGCGCGGAGCTGCTCCCGCACCCCAATGTCCTGCTCTGGCTGAAGAAGACTGCCAATCAGTTCGTGGCGGCTCGGCCCGACGAAATCGGCGTGGTGATCATGCCGCATGGGTCCACCCAACCCTGGAATGATGCGGCCGAGCGTACCATCGAGCCGCTCAAGACCAAGTACAAGATCGAGATGGCGTACGGGATGGGCGATCCGGGCACCATCCAGGACGCGGTCACGCGGTTAGAGCAACGCGGGATCAAGCGGATCGTGTTCGTACGTCTGTACGAACTGGAGCGCCAGATGAAACCGCTCACGGACTACATCCTGGGGCTCTCGGACAGTCCGACGCTGCCGGGACATGCCGGCGGGCACGGTCACGACGCCGCCTTCCCGCCGCAGATCCGCAGCGCCGCTCTCTTCTCCACCTTCGGCGGCTACACCGAAAATTTTCCTCCTATCGCAAACGTGCTGTGCGAACGCATCACGGAGGTCAGTCAAGACCCGGCCAAAGAGACCGTGGTGCTCCTGGCCCATGGCTCGCAAACGGACGAAGACAACAACCACTGGCTGTCGGTGATTAGGGCCAATATCGACTGGGTCAAGAAAGACTCCCGCTGCGCCCCCTTCAAGACCGTCAGGGCGGCGACGGTGCGGGAAGATTGGCCGGAACAGCGGGAACAAGCCGTGGCCGACGTACGAAAGATGATCGAGGAAGACGCCAAGACGGGACGCGTGCTGGTCATCGCCAATCGCATGTACGGGTCCGGCCCGTACAAGAAGATGCTCAAAGGGTTGGAGTACGTCTTGAACGAGAAAGGCTTCGCTAGTCCGATCATCACGCGGTGGCTGGAAGAAGGTCTCGCTAAAGCTGTTGTGGCTCTTGCGCAGCCGGTCCCCCGGACTGCGCGGTTCGCCGCGCCCGCGTCGGCCACTGCCGCCGTGACAAACCATTAACGGAGCGTCGTCCCGCGGGTACCTTGTCCTCCACCCGCGGCCCCTTGCGGAGAAGGGTGGGACCATCCCACCCCTCCTCCGCAAGGCTGCTCTCAGGGGATTGGCCCGCTTCTTCGCAAAGCGTCGGGCCTGTCCCCATTCCCAAAGGGGTCAGGCACCAGTCGGAAGGGTGCCTGACCCCACAGGATCGTCGAGGAAACCCATCGAACAGCATGGCACAGACATAAAGGACATACTCAACATGATGATCAAGAAAGCTTTTCGATCGCTCTCAGTTCTTGTTGCAGTGCTGTGCCTAGCCCCCTTTGTCGGCTGGGCCGCCGAGGAGAAGGAGTCAGCCGCCAAACCAGAGCCCACACAAGAAAGCTCGCCGGCCGAGCCCACACCGTATGAGAAACAAGTCCGAGTCGCTGATGTGGTCGTCACAGGCACCTGGACCCCGCATACCGTCAAGGACTCGCCGGTAGAGATCGAACGGATCACGGGCAAGATGCTGGAGCAGGCCGGGGCGACAAATGTGCGGCAGGTGCTGCAGGACGTGCCGGCTATCGAATCGCGCCGCGCACCGGGCGGCTTTCAGACATTCCAGATCCAGGGTCTCTCCAGCACCCACACGCTGTTTCTGGTCAACGGTCAGGAATTGATAGGGTCGATCGAGGGCGCTACCTTCACCCGCGACCTGTTGGCTTCGCCGGAGATCGAGTCCATCGAAATCGTCAAGGGCGCAGGGGCGGTGCAATACGGTAGCGACGCCATCGGCGGAGTGATCAACATCCGCACTAAAAGGGCGACAAAACCGGCCGGAGCGCTACTCTTCGGCCAATATGGCCGGTTCAACACCATAACCACCTTCGGCGCGCCGGAGTTCCGCACCGCCGACGGCAAATTCGGCGGCTACATCTCGGCCGGCTATAGTGGATCGGACGGTTTTGACCTCAACCAACTCACCGCCCAGACCGATGGCGACCCGCAGTTCGCCACCAAGTCGGTCAGCGGCAACTTCGACTATAAGTTGTTGGACAGTGTCACGCTCTCCTTGTACACCCACTACACGGACGACGATCGGAGGGGAAAGCAAAATCCCATCGTCTCGATCCCCAGTATTCGGGAAGTGCGGGGCAATAACGAACGCGCCCAGACCATTGTCCGTCTCGATTGGACTCCGGACTCCGTCTCGACCTTCACCCTGTGGGGCCATCACCAAACATTTCAAAACGACAGCCGCACTTTTCGCCTAGACACGAACGGGTTGGTGCGGACGTCGCGCTTCACCCAGGAACTCTGGGAACCGCAGGTCCAATACACCAGGCAAATCGGGTCACAGCATCTCCTGAGCATCGGCGGGGAACACGACATCCGCAAGCAACGCGGGCAGTCCCTTCGTAGCGGCAACGTCGAGCTGACCGAATCGGCCGGTTGGATCCAAGACGAAATCTCCGTCCTGCCCTGGATGGACGTGGTGCTGGGTGGACGGTATACAACCAACAGCGCATACGGCGGGTTCTTCTCTCCTCAGACGACGCTGCTCCTCAAACCCGGCAATTTCCGTGGGCGCTTCACCTACACACGCGGGTTCCGCAGCCCGACGCTCACGGACACGGCCTCCTTTTTCGTAGAGGGCGGCGGCTTCGGCGTGGTCGGCAATCCGAACTTGAATCCTGAAAAATCGACGAGCTTCACGGGGAATATCGAGTACTACTTCGAGCGGGCCAAGATCGGGGCCGGCGCATTCCGTCATGAGGTCGGCAACCTCATCCAATTCGTCACAGGCACCTGTTCAACCGCAGACGCCGCTGCGCTGGGCGTGGCGCCGATTGCTTGCGCGTCGCCGAGCAACGTCGGCAATTCGAGAAGCCAAGGGTTCGAGCTCGAAGCCGGCGCTAAGCCGTTGGACTGGCTCTACATGGAGACCGGCTACATGTATCTGGACTCGCGCGACCTCGACACAGGCTCGTTTCTGTTCAACCGATCACCGCATGCCTGGAAGAGTCGGATTCGCGTGGAGTACGACGGCTGGGACCTCACGACCAGACTCCGCTACTTTTCGTCGTTCGGGTTCTCCGATCTGAACCGTAACAATCGTGTCGATTCGAACGAGAAAGCGCCGTCGAATTTCCAGATCGATATGCGGCTATCGAAAACCTTCAAGAACGGCATCGAAATCTACGGCGGCGTAGAAAATCTGACGGAGTCGCGCATCAGCGTCCGTTCCGGCTCCGTTCCGCTGGAGGGCCCACGGCTCTGGTTCGTCGGCATGCGGATGACATTGTAAAGCACGGGAAGCGACGTACGTGAGGCGTAAAACCAAGGAAGGGAGCAGGCAGCAGCCATCTCATCGTCATGGGCGATGAAGAAAGAGGTGAACTATGAACCGAAACACCACACCGGCGGTTGCGGCCTTGCTGATGCTGACTGAATTGATGGGCGGCTGCGGCGCACACATGGGACCGGCTCCGGCCCCTGACGGGAGCCGGTCCCCACAAGCCGCGCCGCCGTTCGCCGGCGAGGCCGAAGTAGTCACCGGCACATCCACACCGCATAAGCAGAAGGACGCGCCGATAGAGACCGAACGGATCAGCGGGAAGCAGCTCGAGGAGGCCGGCGCGACGCACGTCGACCAGGTTTTGCAAGACGTGCCGGCGATTCAGCCGAGGCGATGACACTTTGTCAATCGTCATTGGTCATTCGTCAATCGAGGGGTGGAGGACTGCGAGGAATGAGGATACGACGCGTGACGCGTATCTCGTCTACCGCTTCACGCTTCACGAACAACATTTCACGTGATGAGAAAGGAGCCTGATGACCTGTTCAAAATGCGGAGGACTGACGGTCGCGGAACGATCGTTGGAGTTTTACGATCGCACCGATCGATGGAGATGCGTCAATTGCGGATGGTCCCTGATGAAGAATCCGGGGGCGACGGCCGTATCGCGCGAGCGACACGACATCTCTCACAACGCATCTCGTTCGGAGGCGAAAAAGCACGAGCGACCTCGGCCCTGTTTGTCGGGATCGCTCAGCGCGCTCGGTAAGGAGGATCCCATGAAGCACATCGGTGACCCCATGCCACGGTTTCGAGCACCCACCCTGGTGGCGGGCCGGCTGACGTATCTCGACTCGGCGCGGTTGATCGGCCGTTGGACGGCGCTCTGTTTCCTTCCCTATGTGGGCATCGTGGAACCGGCTTTCCTCGACCATCAGGCCGACCGTTTCGATCGGCTCGACACCACGCTGCTGATCATCTGCTCCGGCACCCGTCCGTTGCATCGGCTCTGGATCGACCGCCCGACAAAACCGCGCACGCCCCTGCTGTACGATTCCTTGGGGCGCCTCCACCGCGCGTTCAGCGTCGTTCCCGGACAGACACCGGTTCGGTGCCGGACGTTCCTGATCGATCGTGCGGGCCACCTCCGCTTTCACCTGGTCCATGACTTCACGGACCACGGGCTGAGCGCCCTTCAAGAGATTGTCACGCTCAGCCAAGCCCAAGATACAGGTCGCGTAGCAGCCAGAGACACCATCGCGGACGCAAGGGAGGAGGTCATGAATTCATAGCCTCGCCTCGTTTCGTTGAACCAGGGAAATGCCGACAATCGAAGAATACATCACCAACACCAAGGAGACACGATCATGGACAATGTCATTCAAGGCCAACCACACGCGAAGCTGAACGTGTGCGGCTGCGGCAGCCTGCACTTCACCTATGGCCCCATCACGTTGCATTTTGGCAGGGAGGAATTTCAGGTGTTTGCCGAGGTCGTGAGCCGGTTGGCCGCTCAAGTCCCAGACATAGAAGACCATCCTGACCTCGTGACCAGGGCGCCCAGAATCGAGACCATCTGCCATT